>PDWI01005562.1_pt1 | contig 16198 bp, 18 predicted proteins | sample 1430891 | NCBI WGS metagenome assembly PDWI01 (sample SAMN01162508, study PRJNA174530) | Oral metagenome, whole genome shotgun sequencing project. | biome: Marine environment; feature: Marine mammal; material: Swab sample of the gingival sulcus; isolation source: swab sample of gingival sulcus...
ACGAAACACGCCGATGTTTCACGCATTACGTGGGCACAGCCCACGCTACGAAAAAATAGTTTTGGCTAGCTCGCCGTCTAAAAATTCGAGTACAGCGGCGGCGGTTTCAGGGTGTAAACCGTCCCAAGGCAAATAAGCACGTGCAGGGATATTTTTGTCGGGGCGGCCGAATTGCATTGCGGGGGCGTAATCCGTACCCACGCCAACGCGGGCGAACTTAGCGCCGTAGTCGCTAGTCAAGCTACCGACTAGCTCACCCTTGACCTGTAGCATTTTCCCCGGCCATTTGCCGGCTTTGGTGCGTTGCTTGATGGTCTTTTCGTCTAAGTCCGCCCATTTGGCGTGGGTGGTCGGGTTGCGCTCGTTGTCAAAGGCTTCGGTAACGTCACGTTCCAGTATGCCGGCAATTTCTTGCATCACTGGCGACAGGTCACCAAGCAAAGCCGATAACTGGCCTAGCTTGGTGGTAATTTGAGTAACGGCTAAATTGTTTGATTGTGCGTGTTTTGCCATAGGGTTGTCGTTGGGTTATAATGGGGTTGTCGTATCAAACTGACGTACCACCGGAGCTTGCGCTAACGCTTCGTTACTCAGGGATTAAAATCAGTTCGGCAAATTGCAACGGGCGCAAGGTTAGCAAAGACGTGATAAGGTCGCTTATCGGATAAGGGCGTTTTTTTAAGCGCCCTTAATTATTTTCTCTTTGGTACAACCGCACGCCTTGGCGCTTCTCTTCTAGCGCCGCGATAATCTTTTCAGCGTCCTTGTCGCTGTGATACTGAAAAATGGTCGAGCCGTACCACACGCCGTTTTCTCGCCGAAACACGCCCAAAGCCACCAAGTTATTCCCCAAGTCCATGACACGCAAGTAGTGACGCTTTAAGTGCCACACACCCTTTTCTTTCTCCCACGACAACCAAATTTCATCGGGGTCTTTAAAGGTTTGGGCGAGGATTTTCATATAGCGGCCGCGCCCTGCCTTGTCGGCTTTTAAATAGGGTGCTTTGTCCTTTTTGCGCGCGGTGAGTAAGTCCTCGCTAATGGGGATAACGTCGCCCGTAGCATCGGTAAAGGCTTTCACTTCGCCGCGCTTGATACCAAATTCAGCCAAAAAAGCTGACGCGTATTGCTCAGGCGTGAGGTCATCGGGCAAAATGGCTTTGCTGTCCGCTACGCGCTCTAATAAGTGGACGTTTTCTGCCGTAACCTCACCCATGCGTGGAATGAACGGCCGCGCTTGGATTTTGCCGGCGTTGTAGGCAAAACCGTCATCGAGCGTAAAGCGCGGCTGTGCGCCCACCGAGCGGTCATTGTTGGGCGTGATGTGGTAACGATAACGCGGGCTACCGTCGCGGTTGCGTTTTGGTAGTTGCTCGCGCTCCAGTTCGGCATGGGTGACTTCTAACCCCAAGCGCTTCATGTCGCGCTCAGATAAGGCACTGACGCGACAGCGGCAATTAAAGCCGTTCGGCGGGTAAACCGTATCCCAAATTGGATCGTCAGCGCGGTAAACCTTACCGTGCAAAGCGCGGTGACTGTCGCGCGTGGACGGGTCAATCACCGCAAGATACTGCCAATACGGGCGATTTTTAATATTGGCGATTTGACGGCGGTATGCACCCGCCATGTAAGCGCTTTGGCTATTTTGCCGCGCGATGAGTTTTAACCGCCACAGGTTGCCGCGGTATTGCTTATTGGTCAACTCAGGGATGTGCTTGTTGGGCGCGTAGTCTTTGAGTAGTTGCTTGCGCTGTTTACTGCCCTTGGTGCTGTCTTTGATGACTTGCTCTACATCGGGGTAATTGATGCCCAACGGCTGTGCACCACCTGTATAGCCGTAATACCAACCTTTTTTGGCGAGCATTTCCGCCATTTCTTGCGCTATGAGCGCGCGATTTTTGCCTTTTGCCATGCCTTTTTCAAGGTGGTTAAAGACGTCTTCTAGCAACTCAATTTTGGCCTCGCCGGCTATGGTTTTGGCGTGGGCGTGTGCTTCTTCCCATAAGTCGTCCCAGCGCCCAGTGAGAGCAAAGCCTTTATTTTGCAAAAAAGCGATAATTTGCGCTTTGTCCATGTGGGCAAAACTCGCGTATAGCCCTTCGGGGATTTTTCTAGGCTTCGCCATCATTTCCCCCTTGCTCTACCTCTCCGGCTACGCCGGCGATAAATAGCAGTTTGGTTAAAAATGACTCCATTTCGCTAAACGGCAAGTCGGGGAATTTGTTCAGCAACTCATCGGCCAACTGCTCGCGCGTCTCGGCATTTATTTGCAACAAAGTTGCTATTTCTGGCTTGGTGAGTTGCCCTAGCTCGCGGTCGCTAAAGTGTAGTAGCTTGTCGGTGACGTTGTCCGCGCTGGCTTGGTCGGCGATATCTAACGTTTCGCCGTCGGCTTCGGCAAAGTCTTTTTCGTCTTTGTTGTTTTCTTCGCCTTCGACTTTATCGTTGTTTTCCTCTGCTGTGGTTGGGGCACTGGCGGCAGTGGGGATTTCTTCCCACTCGCCACCTAAAGTATCTTGTACGGTGTCTATGGTTGGACGGTAGCCCAGTTTGGCAATATTAGCGTAAGTGGCACTGGTGGCTTGTTGGTCGATCTCGTCTTGCGTGAGCAACCACACTTTCGGCGGTTTGGCGTTGGGGAAATTCCACTCCGTTAGCCATTTAACCACGGTGTTATTCAGCGAGGCGCACAGCAGGTCGGCATCGGCTTTGACGATGTCGTCTTTGACGCTGTCTTGTACCTCGGCCTTGTATTGGCCGCCTACGGCTTGGCTAGTCATGACTTGTCCCAGTGTGACTAGCGCAATGGCTTCGTCCATGTAGCGGCTGAGGGTTTCGTAATCGGTTGTGCCAGAAATGCCTTTTAATAAACCAACCGTTGCGCCCTCGGGGATAGCGATGCCACTGCCGTTTTTTAAGTCATAGACGGCTTTTGCGGCTTTTTTACGCCGCTCTTCCACCTCTTTTTTTTCACCGCGTGGGTCAAAAGTAATGTAAGGCACAGAGGTTGCCATTTTCTCATTGCCCAACAGCCAAAATCTGATATTGGATTTTTTGAACAACACTGCCCAAAATAAAAAATGTGCCAAGCCTAAGCCATAAGGATTGTCGGTGGTATCACCGCCCGTGCTAAACGTCCAAAACTTTTTGGCCGGCATTTTTTCGTCGCTATCGTTACCCGTAAAAATTAGTGATTTATCTATGTCAAATTTGAACAAGGCGCGGTCACGGACGCGAATATCGTTTAGGACAACTTTGCCGTCTTCGATGCCCCACATGACTTCGCCAACCGATCTGCCGTAATAAATCCCCCAGTGCATGGCTTTTAATACGGCATCGATATTGATCCGTTTTAGCTGTGCTTCAATAAATTCTGCCGCCTCAACGTCAGCAGGATTGTCCGAATCGTGCGGAATCACCTGCCGCTCTAATTTTGTCAGTGCGGTTTGGCGTTGCGTCCAACAGCCAATCACGGTGGTGTCGGTTAGCAGGTCGCGGTAAGCGTTAACGTCATTGCCTAGCTTTTCGGTAAGAATATTGTCGATGACTTCTATTTCAGTCAGGTTGCGCTCGACTGCTACCTCTTTGCTTTCGCCGGTGGGTTTGTCTTTTGCGTTAGTATTTTTCTTGTCGTTACTCATTAGTATCCCCTAAAAATATCGGTAGTACTGGGTATGTCGTAATCGCGCATAGGTGGTGCATCGGTGGCGACTTCGGCGGTTATTGGTGGGTCGGTGCGGCTAATGTAGTGCATCAATAACAGCGCAATGGCGCTGTCGCCGTGGCGTTTGCTTTGGCCGTCACTGGATAGCACGCGCTTATCAGGAATGCGTGGCACCCCTTTGATAACTTCAAAACTGCGTAAATCCGACAGCACGTCGGCGTCTTTGGGAATGTCAATCAGCGTGCCGTCTTCTAGGGCGGCCTTAAATGGCGCGGTGTTTTCGCGGTACCATTTTTCGCTTAGCATCACACTATCAATCAGTGCGCCGTATTTGTCGGTCATGGTTTCGGCGAGATACTGCCCGTTGCCACGCGCATCAAACGCGCCACCGCTAAAGCGCGGTAGGCTATCAATTAGGTATTCGACAATTTGTTCTTGCTGTTTAAAGGGGATATTTCCCAATTCTACGATTAAGCGCACCGATAGCTCTAGCTGTTGGCTTTCTGCGCCAATGGCGAGCACCGACAAGTCACCGCTACGGGCAAAGTCTTCACCCAAATAGTGGCGTAACTGCGAGTCTAGTTTTGTGATAACAGGTTTCAGATTATCTTCGCACCAGTCGTTGATTTCAGCACGCCTAGTATTTTCGGGTTTTAAGCCAAATTCATTAGGCATGACAAGGCGCACAATTGGCGTATCCGCGCTCATGCGTTGCTCAATTAATGCGCGCGTAAGCCAGCGACCACCGCCGTTTTTCGGCACGCAGTAATACTCTTCCAGCGCGTCTTCTTCGCTGGCGGTGTCGTTTATGAGGTTGTCTTTCCACGCCCATTCTTTTTCCTGTGACCACGTTTGTTTGGTGACTTGGCAGATGCGTTGATACAAGCCCTCTTTACAAGCGTCATCAAGCGTTATCGTGTGAATGGCATAGCGCTTTTTGCCCGCGCGGCTGTCGGTAATCAACTCATTAAACAGATTGTCCACGCCGTTGTGGGTGCTGATTAAGCGCACCTTTGCGCCCCACATGGTGAGTGCAAGGGCGGCTTTTAGGACTTCGGCAAGGTATTCGTGAAAGGCGGCTTCGTCAATCACCACCACGCCCTGCATACCGCGCAGGTTTTTGGGGTTTGACGACAGGGCTTTAATCTTAAACCCACTGGCAAAATAGATGACGTAGGTCAAAATGTCTTTGTCGGCGTCCTTAATGATTTCCTCTTGAATTTCACCGGCGGCGTAGTTAAACATGGTTGCCCACATGGCCACCGCGTCAATAAATTCGCGCGCCATTTCTTTGTTTGAGCCAATGTAAAACACATCGCTACCGCCCTCAGCTTTGCGCTTCGAGGCAATCAAGGCATCATCGGCCGCCTCTGCCCACGTCAAACCCGTGCGCCGCGACTTTTCGGCAATTTTGAGTGGGCTATCGTCAGCTATCCAACGCTTTTGATAGCCCAGTAACACCTCGTCGGGGTCAAAGGGGATAAAGTCGGGTAGTGGCTTAGGCGCGGTCATTATTTAATCCCTAGAATTTTTAGCTTGATTTCATCGGCTTTGGCGTTTGATAAGCCGGCTTGTACCACGGCCTTTTCCGTTTCAGCAGCGGCTTTTTCTAAAATGCGTTGCTCAATCTCGCGTTGGCGTTTTTCGTTAATGGTTGTGGCACTTTCTAGGTTTTTCACTGCGGTGGCTAATTCTTTGATAAGTTTCGGTTCAACCGCGCCGTCACCCTCTGACATTTTCATGGCCGTGTTGACAGCGAGGTTTCTGATAATCTCGTTGAGCATTTGCCCAACTTTGCCCTGTGGCGCATTGCCAAACTTGCCCACCCACATTTCTGCGACTTCCCGCGACTGTTGGATTTTTGCGCCGATTTCGTTCATCTGTACGGCGTAGCGATTGACCGCGCTTTTACTACGCGGTTTTTCGCCTTTGTATTTTTTTTCAAGCTCATCATTGAGCAAGTGCGTTGCTTCTTCTTGGGTAATGGTCGGGTCGATTAACCATTTTTGTAATTGCTCAAGCAATTCGGGCGGCAGGGTTTTAATCGTGCTTTTCGCCATTAGCGCCCCCTGTTGCGTAAGAAATCCCTAATTTCACGGCGTTCTGAAGTTCGCAACTCGCGTACGCCCACTTCCTCACGCACGCCTTTGGCGACGGCAACGCCACTCGCGGTTAAGCGCGCAAACACGTAATTATTGGTGATTTCTTTGTCAACCAAGCCCCTATCGTCTAGCCAATTAATGGTGTCGCTGAGTTCGTATTCTGTTAGCGCCTGTCCGTGCATTTCAAAGCATCGCATGAGTAGCGATTCGCCTAGGCATTGGTCGCCGTCCATCAGTAAAAACCATAGCGCCAAACGGCGGTATTCTTCTTTTTGCATGAGTTCAAGATTAATGGTCATTTTTTCATTCCCTGCTCTGCGAGCAATTTAATTATCATGGCGGTGTTGTCAATCACCCCTTTCATCTCACCTTCCATACGGTTGAGCTGTTCGGATTGGCCGTTTAAGCGCTCGTGTATATTGTGGATACTGCGCTTGTCGGGCATGTGTTTAATGGTCGTTTCAATGGCCTTTAGTTGCAGCCTAATGTCATTGATTTCTTGGTCGTGGTTGTCTTCCAGTTGGGCGATTTTGGTGGCATTGACTTTATGCTTAGACAAAATCCACACGTAAATCGACACGCCTAACATGATCGCGGTTTGTACCACGTCAAAAGCAAACTTCCACGTTGTTAAATCGGCTTTATTCATCGTTTAACCCCTTTCTCAAAGACTTCTTGACAATCCACACAGCGCAGGCAGTAGCCTAGATTGACGCGTGCTTGCGGTATGCGTTCGCCGCAGTCTATACAGTCGTGCGGCCGCCCTTCGTCATCAATAGCGCGTTGGGTGGTTTGGTGTTCGCTCCACCAACGCTCGTAAGCGCGCTCCCTTTGTTCTTGGGCAATATCGGCTAAATCGGGCATTAGTCGTTCTCCTTTTTTGGCGTGTCGCGTATCCATTCGCGACAGATACGTTCATAAGTTAAGTTGTGCGCTAGAATTTTGCGCTTTGTTTTTATCGTGTCTTTGGGGCTTGCGTAGATAATGCCAAAAGCCGCGCAACCGCTAGTCGTTGGGGCGGTAGTATCCCGCCAAGCGCATGCGCTCATCGACAGTAGTGTCGCTAGTACTAGCAACGTCATCACGAATTTGTTGCTTGATTTTTGCATTTTGCATCTCCTGTTTTACGGCTTGGTTTTGCTTGAATAGTTCGGTGTTGCGCTGACGCGCTTTTCTGAGTTGACCGGCTTGGTAGCTGATAATCGCAACCATGACGACAAAGCCGGCGGCTATGGCTACGCCGAGGCCGATTAAGGCGCTCATTGCTTGTCGCGGTAAGCTGTTACCGCCCCTTTGCTGATAGTCAAGCCGGCGCAGTACAGTGCTAAGGTGTCGAACAACTCAGGCACGTAATCACGCCCTAGATAGACGCTGTACAGCATCACGGCGGCTAAGGTGACAAAGCCCAACAACTGCACCGTGGCCGTGGTTGATAGCCGGCCGTCGGCGTTGCTGATAAGTTGTCGCGCGGCAGGGCGGGCGGTGATTTCTACTTGGTCTTTGGGTGTGGCAAGCGTTCCATTGGCCAGCGCAGTCATAGCCCCTGCTATTTTTTCTGCACTCGTTTTTTCTACTTTTTTTCCCATTGTTTCACCTCGCTTTCACGTCGATTAACTAAACCTTGTATCACGTGGCCGCGTGCTTTGCGCCACCGGCGCATTTCATGCGGCACGTCGTTATAGAGGCCGTGGTTGAGCTTACGCAACAGCGTTGACCGCTTGAAGCGGCGAATGCCGATGTTGAAACAAAATGAGACTAAAGCGTCGTATTGATTTTGGTTGAGCGGCACGGTGACTAGCTGATTGACAGCGTTTTCAAAGCGCGTCAAGTCTTGGCGCATTAGCATTGTCACGTCATAGTGATCAATGCCCTTGCGCCATTTGACGGTATAACCGTTGATTTTGATAGTGCCCGTCAGCCGTTCCCACGGCGTGAGCAGGTGGCCTACGCCAATGGTGAGTTTGCCGGCGCTGTCTCTATAAGCATGAGTGCGCACGCCCTCGCGCTTTCTTAGCGCGTCAATGCCGTTTAGGCTGATTGCATAAGGCTGAGGATTGTTTTGTGATGAAAATGCCAGTTGTTTTTTTAGCATTTGGCCTCCTTGGTTGATTTTTAACTTAGGAGGCCATTGTAGGTGGTTGGGAGAGGGGGTTAAATTAGACTAGTTTCCAGTTTTTTAAACAAGGATTTCAACAAAAGGAATATTCGGCGCTTGCTCTAAAATGCGCTTACTTTCTACGCCATAAAAGACTTTGTCGCCGACGTTGGCGTTGCCTAGCAAAATCAATTTATGGCCGGTTTCGGTTTGGGCTTCGTAATGACCGTTGCCGTAGTCGCTTAAAATCGTGGCGATTGAGCGGCGCTCGTCGGCAAAAAAGTTTTCAAAAGCCTTGGCTATATCGGTCATATCAATCTCCTGCGTAGCTGTCGATAACAATATTCTGCCACACCACTGGCGCGTTGTTTTCTACACCAACGGTGACATTGACGCTATCAACTACGCCTTTGATTGCCCCGTTTTCGCCAGCGATTTCGGCGATTTCGCCCGGCTCGGCTAGTCGCACATTGTACTTGTCGTTTAATATCGTTTTGACGTTGCTAATGTCGTGCCGGCCGCTGTCGCTGAGGCAAGCGATGCCGGCCTCGCGCAATACGGCGACATCGGTGTAAAGGGGGTGAGTTAGGCTACTGGCTTCGGGTGTGCCGATGCTCAACTCTCTGCGCACAGGCGCGCCTTTGGCGTTGTTGCTACTGCCAAGAATAAAAACGCTGTTGTATTGCATGGCGTCGCGTGGCGAAGTGTCGATAGTCGGCACGACATTAACCGGCAAGGTAAAAGTCGGGTTGCGGTTTGCTAGATGCCACGCCTCTGCCGGCCAGCGTTTTTTGATTTTAAAGCTAGCCTCATAGCGGTGGCTCTCGACAAAGTTGCCGCCGGCCTTGGCAACGTCGATAATCGTATCCATCGGCGCACCGGTTTGGGTGTAAGTGCCGGCCGGCACTAGCCAGTCGGTTGCGTCATAGCTTGACAGCGTAAACGGCAAAAACTCGACTTGGCGGTCAATGATTTGTCGCGCGTGCAGGCTGTCCATGATAATTTTTGGGTCGCGCATAACGGCCTCGCCCAACAATTGCGCGGTTTGGCTGCGGCCGGTTAGACTGGCGCGGTTATTGATAAAGGCTTGGCTCTCGCTTTGCGGATAGACTTCAAAATCCCAACGGTAGCCGTTGATAGTGATTGACAAAATCGGCTTGTCTTTTCTCGTACCGAGGTTTAGCCGCCGATAATCGGCGTGATTGATCTCGCACGACAACTGCCAACAAAACGCGTCTCGGCTAGTGCTGATGCTAGCCGTAAATAGTTCGACTTGCTCATTATCAATAGTGGTAGTGATTTCATTAAACACGATATAAGTTCCTAAAAGTGGTGTTGTTGGGGTGTAATCACACGTCAGCGGCAAGTGTAGTTGTAGCGCGTTGAATTGCTCGTCTCGCAGTGGCAACGGCAACTCTAGCGACGGCGGCGGCAGGCCGCAGGGGTTAGGGTCGAACGGCTCTGGCTCGTCGGGCAAGACAATATCAAACCACTGACACGCCGGTTTTACTGCTGGCTGGTAGTTAATCACGTCGCAAGTTTTTAGCGACTTGGCCGGCTGATATTCGACGTTGGCGCAGGTTGTTAGCGCCTCGGCCGGCTGACTAATAGCCTTGCCGCAAGTCTTCAATGCCACGTTCGCCGCCCACGGTGCGCGCGCAAATCGACTCAAACCCACCACCGGCGTGTAATTAACGCGCGTGGCGTGCTGGATTTGCTTGAGCAGTTCGACATTAACCGTTGCGCACGAGGCCACGCTGTTAGCATCTGCGTAGTTAAGACTGTGCGTCTTTTGCAAACTCGGCAAAGGCAACGTAGTGACGCGCCAACACTTGACTACACCTAATGACACGCCGAAATTGACTGCCACCGAATGCGACACCGTAGTGGCTTTGTCACGCATGTTCCAGCACTTACCGACATTGGCGCTAGGCAAATAGTGGCTGCTGAAAAGGGCGCTGACGGTGACTTTTTGCGTCTCGCCTCCGCTGTCACTATCGGGTACTTGCCCCAACGGCAAGGGCAATGCTAGCGAGCTAGCCGGCAATTCGGTGTTGACTAGCGGCAGTGGCAATTCAAATGCCGGCGCGTCTTGTGTGTTAGCCATAGATTTGCTGTGCAAGTTCGGCTTGCTCGTCAAAACTCAGCGAAGTATCGGGCGGTATCCAGTCCCACACGAAAGGGTTTTTATAAGCCTTTTCGGGGTCGCGCACCATAATTAAATAGCACTTATCTGGGTTTAAGCATCTAAACAAATAGTTGCCCGTTTCGGTTGACCAGCGTACTTTTAATTGCTTCATAGTGTCAGCATCGTAGAGATACACCGGCTTTTTGGCTGGGCGTTTGGTTTGCCCTGTGCCGACTGTGACAATGCCCAATTTGTCACCGCCGATTGCGCCATTGCCGTAGTAGTCTTTGCCACCGTGCATAGGCACGGCTTTGATAGTTTGTTTAATTAACATCGTTGAAGTCCATGACGAGCTGCCCTCTCGTGTTGTGGCTACTCACTTTTAACGCGTAAGCATTGGGGGCGATTTCGTGCCAAGTTTCAAAGCCGGCATTCACTGGCGTGCATTTTAAAATCGGCAATACGCCGATCAGCTCCGTAGCGCTAGAAACAATTAAATCACACCATTTTAAATTTCCAGTGGTGGCTATGTTGTAATATCCATTTGCCACTCGATATGGCGGATATGGCCTGATTTTCTGATTTCTGTGATAGTTTTGCGCTCCGTGTGAATAAAGTGGCTGGGGAAAAGCCGCGCTGTTGTGGCTGTAGCTTGTGTTGAGCAAAATCGTTTTGTTTAGCTCTTCCGGCAGGCCGCTGGGCAAATTGCCGAAAAATACCACGTTGGCAACGCCATCGGTATTATTTACGTTGATAATCAGCAAACACCACGCCAGCGTTGCCACGATGAACCAGCTGCCATTGCCACCGACGATATAATGATTGTTGCTAGCCGCCACGCCGTTGTCCACGTCGGTCATGCTTTCAAAAGAAGAGATTTTGCGATAAATGCCGTCGTGCTCAATTCTGAGTAAATCGTTGTCGCCGCGGGGGTCGTTGGGGCGAATGACCAGCTTATCCGCTTCGTCAAAGACTAGCTCCCAGCCAGCAGGCGCTTTTTCATCAGCGCCTTGTCCATAGCCTGTTATTAAACAAGCCTTGAAAATTGACTTGTAATCGGGTGCTTGTGGGGCGTCGGGGTCTTCACTACTGTAAACTTGGTAGTCGGCTGTTGATGAAATAGGTAACGTCATAATTTCTCCGTTTTTTTAAACTAATTCTGAGGTATTGCCGCGCAGGCACAGCGCTGCGCCGTCACGGCCAAGTTGCTTGCCTGTATGCGGCTGCACTGAGCGAATAATCCACGGCATTAGCAAAGCGCCATTGGTATTGAAACGCACACAACTACCGGCCGGCCAACGCGGATTGTCGGTCGGGCCGAATGCGCGTTTATCTAGCCAAAAATAGTGCCCACCGGCGGGGTTTTCGGGGTGTAAATCTTGTAGCCAATCGGCAGTCATAATGTGACCCATGGCGCGACTATACAAATCAATTTGCAAGCCGCCTCTAAAGACAATCAGCCACTCGTCAGTCACCGTGCCTTTATCCGTCAAGACAATCGGGTAGTTTTTTGTGTCTAGCTTGACTAGCACTTCGTTGCCCACCGGCTCATCGCGCCAGACGTGATCCCATGTCTCTTGACTAAAGGGCTTGGTGGCGTAAACCTGCATTTTTTCCAGAGTTTTTGCCAACCATCATTGAGCTAACGTAAGTGTGAGCTTTGTCGTAATGATTCGCCAGCGGCGCAGTCAGCGTTAGTGCGCCGGACAAATCCACATGACTGACAGAGCGCGTTTCTTCAACGCAGTAATCAGCGGACAACGGCAGGCTGTAGTCGCCTAGCGACGCTGAAATAATGGTCACCGTGCCGGCGTCTAAATCAACGCGGTATTTCTCGGCGTTGACGTGTTTACGTTTAGCGTCAAACAGACAACAGCCAGTCAAGCCGGTTTGGTTGAGCTGAATGACTTGATTGTCGGTAAACGCCGTGCCAAGGTTTTGCGTATAGCACGCGCCAACGACAACAATTTCTCCCTCGCGGTAAATTGGCACACGCCCGTCGTTGGGAAAGCGTACCGTATTGATACCGATAACATCGGCGTCAACCGGCAAATAAGTGTAGCCGGTGGCGTTGTATTTGATACTGTCAGCATTAACTGGCATGGGTTTGAATATTTTCTCGCCGACAACAGCTTCGTCCTTGTACCAGATTTCATTCTCGTGACCAGCCGCAGTCACCCACTCGCCAAATCTAGCGCGCACAACGCCGTCGGCCACTTCGACGCGGCCAACAATGTGATTGCCTATCAAGTTGCCGTCAGCATCGGCGCGAATGTTGATGTTATCGCCTTGCAACGTCACCGCACGCAGCTGTAGTGAGCGCGGCTCTATCGGCGCTTTCGGTATTCTAAACACTACTTCATCGATAGGATTTTTGTCCAATGTCGTCAGCAAAGATTTGAGCGACACTTGGGCGCTAGTGGCCGGCGTCCACGCACTGACTTCAGCTTCGCCAGTTTGGTAGTTGAATTTGCCGGCGACCGTGCCGCCGCCAGTTGTGGCGTTATGGTCATAGTACAGCCGGCCGTCGCGTTCAGTGTAGAGTTTATCACCCAGCGTGAATGCCACTGAGCCACCGACAATGGTTTCAGCATAAAGTGGCGTCACATCAATGCGTAGTGCGTCCAAGGTCGCCGTCATTTCGTGGGTGTTGGGCGCGTCATCAGCGCTGTACCAGACGTCAACTTTACCTTCCGGCCCGATTGGCATCGACACGCCAGCATCGATGTATTCCCATTGGCTGAACGTGTTTTTGTAAACTTTTTTGGCCTCGGCCTCGGCCGGCGTGCTACCACCGCCGCCACCGCCGCCTGAGACGAAGAAATCAGCAAAACGCGGCTGCTCGCGGTCATAGCCAATATGCTGGACATTGTAGCGTCCAACGGGGATTTTTACGGTGCTGTCGGGCGCAAACTTGATAATACCGGTAGCTAGGTTGACGTTGCCAAAAACCACGCCCTCGGCATCTTTCATCTCGCCCGTTTCACTGTCAAACGTAGTGATATACGGGTCAACTTTGCCGTAGGCCTGCATCTCTGCCGGCGTAGTCGAAATATAGTCAAAGGTCTCAATATTGACATTCCACACCATTTTGACGGTGCGCGGTTTGATGTTGAGCTGCTCCAAATCCAACGTAATTGAGCCATCGCCATTGCGGTTGGGCGCAGGGAAAGACTTGTGCAACTGCTCGCCATAGCTATAGTTGATTTTATAGCTAACGCCGCCTTTAGGTAAGTTCGTATAATCGAAAACAATGCGGCCAGTGGCGTAGTGAATTTTGGCGGTGAAGTTATCGCCGATAATATGCCCCGCACCATCATCACTGGCGGTTTTTTCTTGGTCATTGTCGCCCAAATAAGTCACGGTGACGGTATTTGGCGCCACAGTGTGGTGCTCCAGCTCCACTGTAAATTGCGGCGGCTTCACGGTGACGTTAGAGCGGTCAAAATAGCTCACTGGCGTTGCCCAGCTGAAAATCACTTCCGAGCCAACATCGGGTAAAGCGCCAGTTTCGATGATCAAGGTATTAGTGATAGGGTCAAATCGCCCTGTGCCGTATTCAGCGGCCGCGCCCACAAGCTGGTCGGTACCATCGTTGATTAAGTCATACCAATTGCCACCGGCGCGGTAACTCGCCCCCACAGAACCGGCCAGTGGTGGTGGATCAAGGGTAATACTATAAGCACTACTTTGATTGGTCGCGTCAATACTAATTGCCGCCGTGTCGGCAACTTGTCGGGGCTGCGCGGCAACGCAGTAGCCGACACAGGATTGCCAATTCCCCACCATTGTATTTATTTCAAGCGCTTTAGTTCGATAATTAACTTTTCCGCACGCCACACCGTTTTTATCAACAATAATACCACGGCCATTGTCCGTCATATTGGGGTGCTCATCACCCACGAAGTTTTTAATCTGCAAAGTGTTAGGCGCAATAGCATGTGGCAACGTGTAGCGACCTTCCCCTTTGACAAATCTAGGTAGCTCAATGAGGTTGCCAGTTTTTTTCAACGCAGATACTACCGTTCCGGCATCTAAATCAGGGAGCGGAACGGCAATTTTCGAACTTGGGATGATTTGCTCAAAAATACTGGTGACTTTGACGGTGCTATCACCGGCTTTGGCATTTTCGGCTAGTTGCTTAACGCCGTAGTACCGGCCGGCATCCGCAATCATGGTTTCGCGAATCACGCATGGCGGACGCTGATAGTCTTCTTTGACTTGCTCCGCACCGACAAAGTTTTCGCTTAACGGCTGGGTGATTTCCATTTTCACCAACTTGCGCTTGATGTACTTTTCGCCGTTGAAAAAGCGGCGAATTTCGGTTTCCACTTTTCTAATTTTGATGTATTCCTCTACCGCATCATAACCGGTCGCCTCTTGGTCGAGGCAATACACCTCGCCGACTTTAGGATTGGGTTCTTTGGGCATCTGATAGGCTACTACCATGCGCGAATTGGCTGTCTGTCGCGACAGCAGGGTCATGCGGCTTTCTATCGTTTTAATGGCGTAACTTTCAACGCGATTGATGGCATTTTTTCGGCGCTCGCCGTAGTAAGCGGCTGCAAATGCCAAAAATGAGACGTGCGGATTTTCTGGCGGCTTGGCAATAATAAAGCCGCTTTCAACCATCGGCTCGGCATCGTCCCTATCGATTGCGGCGTACAGTAATGCCAAGGCCACATTACCGGCACTTTGGCTGATGTCGCCAATGGGGTCAAACGGTAAATTATCTTCGCCGACCAATTCGACGCTCGTGCGAAGTCCGCCGCCGTCCTCGGTCTGTCGGTTGTTTTCAGCTAAGTAGATTTTTAGGTTTTGCTGAATAATCTTGGTGAGTTGTTCTGTCATAGTTTTTTATTATTTATTGAACGGTCATTAAGTTGATAGCGCCCGTGTAAGGTGCGTCATCGGTTTCGGGGGTGAGATAAATCACCGGCTGGCAGTTAATCGGCGTCTCGTGGTTTCTAAATATCACAGTAAAAACGCGACCGTCATAGTGGGTCAGCGTCAACTTTAATTCCGGCACTTCCGCCCATGCTTGCAAGGTTTCAAAATCGCCACGCTCAAGCCACACCCATTCACCACCTAAAGTGATAGGCCGGCCAGCAACCTTAATGCCTTGTTGCACAATCACCGAGCCGCTCAGTGTGCGGACGGGCGGCGACTGTGCCAGTTTTGAATAGTTAAACTCGTCAAGCCAGCGCATATCTTGCGGTAACTCAATGGTTTCATCGTTGTCATTACGTTTGAGTTGCCAGTGTTCGTTCATTGTTTATACCTTGAAGTTATCATAGTGCTTGCCGACCGGCAGCTGAATTAGACTAGTTTCGAGATTAGATTAGACGAATCATCGACCTTGACCTTTGCGGTATTGTTCTAAGCCGCGAGTGATTTTTGTGACTGCCATGTCTGCGCCTTTTTGCGCCCCTCTTTCTTCAACTTCCTGTAATCCTTTTCGGAAAGTTTCTGAGAGTTTATCGATTTTCTTTTCCGTGCTGGTGTCCAGTGCTGGTTGGGTTAGGCGTTGTTTCGCCAGCGCGTCTTCAAAAGCCTGCGCCACCAGCTCGACCTGCTGAGGCTGGGTTGTCTGTGTTTTCTCGCGCTGATTTTGCCGACGGAAACGATCGGCCATTTTTTCAAGCTCGCTATAATCTGCGCCCATTTCGGGGAAAGCGGCGTGCGCGCGGTTGATTTGCTCGGCGCGGCGTTTTAGGCGCTCGTTTTGCGCTTCTGTTAGTCCCCTGCTGTCATAAAGCTGTTGCGTTTCTGTTTCATCGGCACGGCGTAGTGCCTCTAAATGCGTTTTGGCGTTTTCCTTGGTCGCCTCGGTGTTTTCGCGGGTTTTCTGGGTGTTTTGCGCCATTGCCTGCGTACTTGCCTGCATTGCACTAGCGGCTTGGCGTTCAGCCTCGGCTTGTTCTTGCTTGGCTTGGTTGAGCTGTTTTTGCTGGTTTTCAACTTGCTTTAATACGTCTTTGTATTGCTCTGCTGAGATTTTGCCGGCGCTCATGGCTTGTCGGGCTTCCTCGCCAAACTTGCGTAATTGTTCGGCATTGGTAGCGTCTGAAATGGCTTTGGATAGGCGTTGCCATTCGGGGGTGGCTTGGTTTGCCGCGTCTGTTGCGATTTTGGCTAATCGTTCAATCTCTTTTGAGGAAATACCGGCGGCACGGCCTGTTGCTTGCATTTGCTCTTTTAACGCCGTG
>PDWI01005563.1_pt1 | contig 16193 bp, 19 predicted proteins | sample 1430891 | NCBI WGS metagenome assembly PDWI01 (sample SAMN01162508, study PRJNA174530) | Oral metagenome, whole genome shotgun sequencing project. | biome: Marine environment; feature: Marine mammal; material: Swab sample of the gingival sulcus; isolation source: swab sample of gingival sulcus...
AGTGTTCTTCTTTAATTGGACGCGAATTATAATAGATTTATTTGTTTTTGTCAATAGCTTTGGCTTAAGAATGGCTTAAATTTTGAGATTTGGGGTTTTAGAGGATATTTTGTAAAAAACCCCCCTAAAGAAAAAGATTTTATCGATTTTTTAATCCATTTTTTACAAAATCAAAAATAATAGGATTTGGAGTTTGCAAAGAACTTGTGAATTCTGGATGAAACTGAACTCCTACAAACCATGGATGATCTTTTATCTCTACTACTTCAATTAAGCCATTTGATTCGCCTGTTATAAACATACCATTTTTTTCTAAGATCTCTTTATATTGTGGGTTTGCCTCGTATCTGTGTCGATGTCTTTCGTAAGAGATACCTTTCCCATACGCTTTTTCTAAGTGACTTCCTTTTTTCGCTTCAAATGGATATGCACCAAGTCTAAGTGTTCCGCCCATTGGTGATTTATGAGTTCTAATTTGTGTATCACCTGTTATATCCAAAAATTGTTCTATAAGATAAATAGCTGGCTCTTTTGTATCTTTATCAAACTCTATACTATTGGCTTCTTTTATACCAACTACATTTCTTAAATACTCAACAATAGAAAGTTGCATACCTAAACAGATACCTAAATATGGCACTTTATTTTCTCTTGCATATTGTATGGCTTGAATTTTACCTTCTACTCCACGTTCACCAAATCCACCTGCAACTAAAATACAGTCACTCTCTCCCACAACTGCTTGCGCACCTTTTTCTTCTATATCTTCACTATCACACCAATTAATATTAATTTTTGTATTTAAGTGTGCACCACTGTGAATAAGTGCTTCAGTTAATGACTTATATGCTTCTTTTAACTCCAAATATTTTCCTACAAAGGCTACGCTCATCTCATCTTTTGGGGCAATAATATGCTTTACTAAACTATCCCACTCATCCATATCTGGAGTAAACTCATCGAGTTCAAAATGTTTTGCAATAGGTTTTAAAATACCCTCTTTTAAAAAATTTAAAGGAACTTTATATATACTAGCTGCATCCCCTGCTTCTATAACTGCATCCTCATCAACATCACAAGAATATGCAAGTTTTCTTTTTAATGCTGAGGGAAGTTTTTGTTCTGTTCTACAAACTAGCATATGGGGCATAATACCAATTCTTCTTAACTCTTGCACCGAGTGTTGAGTTGGTTTTGTTTTTAACTCCCCTGCTGCACTTATATATGGTACAAGCGTAACATGAATATTCATAGTAGTTGTTTTAGGATTTTCATGTCTAACTTCACGAACTGCTTCCATAAAAGGCAAACCTTCTATATCCCCTACAGTTCCACCAAGCTCTACAATAAGAAAATCATGCCCTTTTCCGGCTGCATATATTCTATTTTTGATTTCATCTACGATATGAGGAATAACTTGAATAGTTTGACCCAAATACCCACCTTCTCTTTCTCTTTGAATAACACTACTATAAACTTGCCCTGTAGTAAAGTTATTCATCTTTCCAAGTGTTTTATCGATAAATCTTTCATAATGTCCTAAATCAAGATCTGTTTCTGCTCCATCATCTGTAACAAAAACCTCCCCATGTTCTAGTGGACTCATCGTACCTGGATCAACATTTAGATAAGGATCTATTTTTAACATACTTACATTAAAGTTACTTTGTTTTAAAAGTGCTGCTATACTTGCACTTGTGATACCTTTTCCTAAACTACTTAAAACTCCACCTGTGACAAAAATGTATTTAGTCATATTTTCCCCTAATATCTCTTCTTTTATAGATGTGATTATATAAAAGATATACTAAAAATATGCTTTTAAAAATTTATATAAAATTACACAAAAAGTAACAAGACATTAGCACACACATAGATACATAAGCATTATACAATATATTAAATATCGCTTAATGTAATCATATTGGAAGCAACAAACATACCAATTCAGTAAAATTTAAGAATAGGCTTGTAAAATATTGTTGTAACTTTGTGAAATAGTACTAAAATTGTTCACAATTGTTAAATTTCGAAATTTAAAATTAAAGGATTAAAATGAAAAAAATGATTAAAATGAGTCTTGTTGCTGCAGTGGCAGTAGCTGGGTTAAGTTCAACTGCAAGTGCGGTATCTTTAGAAGAGTCTATTAAAGGTGTTGATATATCTGGTATGGTAAGATATAGATTTACTGATAGTAAAACTGAAGATGTGGCGGGTAGTGGAGCACAAGAAAATGATTACGATATTGAAGTAACTGCAAAAGTTCCAGTAAATGATATGGTAAAAGCTGTTGTTAAAGTTGATGTTGATGGTGACTTAAGAGCAGATAAAAACTATTCAGAAGATGATCACGGTAACATGGTAGCTGGTGAACCTGCAGATGCTAAGCCTTCTGTAAATATCCAACATGCGTATTTCCAATATGAAAATGATGGTATAGTATTAAATGCTGGTAAACAAGCATTACCTGGTCCATTGACTGATGGATTAAATGGTACTGCTGTAGTTGCTATGGCTCCTGTTGGACCTGTAACAGTAGCGGGTGCGATTATGAATGCTTCTGCATTAGATGATGCTGCTGGTTATGAAGATATTTATGCAGTTGCTGCTATGGGTTCTTTCTCTGGTGTAGATGCTCAGTTATGGTATGCTGATGTAGCTGATACAGCTTCAGCTTTCTCTGTAGGTGTAGAAGGTGAAGCTGGACCTGCAGCTTTCTTTGTTAGCTATGCTAAAAAAGATACTGAAGATAAGTCTGATGATGATAAATATAGTACTTTTAAAGTTGGTGGAGAGTTTGCGGTTGATATGTTTACTGTAAATGCTGGGTATGCTATGACTGGTGAAGAGGGATCTGGTGAGTTAAGTGATGGTAATGATGCAGCTGTAAATGACTTTGGTGGTGAGATATATGATATAGCACAGGCTGATTATAAACTTATTGCTTTAGGTGCAGGTATGTCTCCAGCAGATAATGTTGATGCAGGACTTGAGTTATATATGGGTACATATGAAAATGATGATAAAACTACAGAAGTTGTAGCTAGAGTTGCTTATAAAATGAGTAAAAACTTTAAAATCTCTTCTTACTATGCACATGCTAAGCTAGATTATGATGCGGGTGGAGATCAGAAAGATAATAAAGGTAGAGTAGAAGTTAAATACTCTTTCTAATCAAATCTTACAATACAAGATTTATAAAGGTTGAGCTTTTTGGCTCAACCTTTTTTTATGTAAATTTTTTAGCTAATAATGTTCTGCTAATAGTTTCTTTTTACACAATTTTTACTTATAAATATCCCCGTGACTTCCTATATTTAAAACAAAAATAACTAGCTTTTCATCAATAACTCTAAATATAGCTCTATATTTACCTATTCTTAACCTATAAATATCATTATATTCTTTACTATGAAAAGTTTTTATATCATAAGATTTCATAGCCCATTTATCATTATTTGCTATTTCATCAAATGCCTTCATAAATCTTACGGATATTTCTTTATTTGTTCGTAAAAGTTTCTCAGCTTTTTTATGATAGATAATTTTATAAGACATCAGATAATCTTAGTTCTTTTCCAGTTAAATCATCAAAATTAATGTCTAAATCTTCTATCTCTTTTTGTTCTTTTTTATCTAGTTTTGAACAATTTTTTCTTAGATATTCACTTAAACTTAGCTCTTCTTCCCTTTGTATCTCTTTTAATGCAGCTTGGCATAAAAAATTACTAAAAGTTTCATTGTGCATTTTTACATAGGTATCAATTTTTTTTAAATCTTCCTCTTTTAAACTTATGTTTTTTCTTACTCTTTTGTGATTTACTATAGAAGTCATTTTTACTCCTTTGTGTTTATGTGTATTTACATATTATAATTTTTAACTTAAAAGCTAACTTAAAAGAGAACAAAATATAGCTGACTTTACAACTACACTATATTCATCACTAAGGTTCTTATATTTCTTTTCTCTTGTATCTCTAATAGTTCTAATCCATCAATTTGCAAACTTAAAAGTTCAGTAAAATTTGAGATATTTTGTTTTGCTAGCTCTTTGACAAGTAATCCACGATAGTATTTTGCCCAATGGCTTACTACTTTTCCATCTTTTAAAAAATTATAGGTGATAATATTTTTTTTTGAATTTGGTTTATAAAATTTTTCATAATATTTTGCTCGTAAATCAACAATCTCATAATCTAAATAACTATCCAAAAACTCTTGGGTATGCGTTTTATACTCTTTTATCACATCGATACTCTCTAAAATAGCACCTTGCTTAAACTTATAGTCAGGAATTAAATCTGATGCTTTAATAGCACCAAAGAGATTTGAGAATAATATAATATTTTCATCACAATACTTTTGACTAGAACTATCTAAGTTTTCATAATCTAAAGCATCAAAGGCAACTCCTGTATACCTTAAGATAGCTTTTAGTGTAGGTTTTTGTAAAATATTTTCACTATATTTTTCACACTCTTTTAGGTTTTTCAAAGCAAACCATTTCGACAACTCCTCTAATGAGCTGTTTTTTATAAACTCTACATAGTGATGTACTATTTTGTCTTTTATACCAAATATCTCTTCAAATGCAAAGTTTTCTTTTCTATATGGGCTAAAACAGCCACCATCTCTTTTTGTTTCTGCTGGTGCTAGTAGTATTTTCATAGAGACATTTTAGCTAAAATAGACTAAAATAACTAAAATCAATATAGGAGTTTTTAAATGGCTGAGTATTATTTTCCAATTGTGGCATTTCATGTTATAAGTGTTTTATCGTGGATGGCTATGTTGTTTTATCTACCGCGACTCTATGTGTACCATCAGGAGCATAGTGAAAAAAAAGAGTTTGTAGAGGTGGTAAAAATACAGGAGTTTAAACTCTATAAATATATAGGCTTGCCAGCTATGTGGGCAACTATTTTAAGTGGTACTTTACTTATATATATAAATCCTGAGCTTATGAAACAAGGTTGGATGCACGCAAAACTTTTGTTGCTGTTTTTTTTAATAGGGTATTCTTTTAGTTTGGAAACATACCGTAAACAACTCAAGAAAGATGCCTGTAAAAGAAGTGGTAAGTTTTTTAGAGCATATAATGAAGTGCCAACCATACTATCAATACTTATAGTAACCTATGTGATTAATAAGAGTATTCCTCTTTTATTTTCTATAAGTATTAGTTTATTTTTTATGTTTATTATGTATATGATTATGAAAAATAAACCAAAGAAATCAGAAAATTAAGATAGAGAGAAAAATATGAACACTATAGAGTATGAACAAGAAAGGATTATACCATCAAAAGTTATCTGTATAGGGAGAAACTATGTGGATCATATCAAGGAGTTACATAATGAAACACCAACAAAGATGGTAATTTTTAATAAACCTAACTCCGCTGTCTCTAATGAATTAAAATATTTTAGTGAAGATACCCGATATGAGGGTGAAATTTGTTTTTTAATTAAAAACAATAAAATAGATGGTATAGGATTTGGACTCGATTTAACAAAAGCAAAGGAACAAAATATACTTAAAAAGCAATCTCTCCCTTGGGAAAGAGCAAAATCATTTGATGGAGCAGCTGTTTTTAGTAAATTTGTAAAGTTTAAGGGGGATATTTCACAAATCAGATTAGAACTTTTTATCAATGGGAATCTTATACAATCAGGTAGCTATGAGCTTATGATCTATAAACCATCAGAGATGATAGAAGAGATAAATTCATTTATGACACTTGTCGATGGAGATATAATTATGTCAGGAACACCAAAAGGGGTGGGGACTTATAAGAAAAATGATATATTTGAAGGAAAAATTTATCTAAAAGATACACTTTTGGTTTCATCTTCCTGGAAAGTTATTTAAAAAATGTGCTATAATATGTAATATTTTACACATAGGGGTTTGCATATGGGATTATTACTCTATAAATCAGATGAGATGTACTCATCAACAGAACTTATTCGTAAAAGTAAAATGATTTTTGATAAAGTTTTAAATAATAAAATAGAAAAAGCTATTATCTTAAGAGATGGGAAACCTTGCTTTTTACTTATGGAGTTTAAAAAATATGAAAAGATTATGGGGGAATATGAAGAGCTAAAAAGTTATATAGAAAAACTTAAAAATAATCAATCCCCTGTACAATCCAAAACAATAGAAACTAAACAAATAGAAAAATCACAAGAGACTTCTTCACCTGTTATTCAAAAAATAACTCCTGAAGATAAAACAAAAATAGAAAAACTTATTCAAAAAAAACCAGAAATAAGTGGAGAACAAAAGCTAAATGATACAAATAAAACGATTGAGTCTATGAACTTTGATAAAAAAATGGAAAAAGAATCTGAAGAAGAAATTAGAATACGTATTTTAAAGGCAAGAGAAGAAAGAGCTAAGATTTTAGCAGATGAAAAGCAACATAAAGAAGACTTAAAAGAGGAACTTATATTACAAAGTCAGCTTAAAGAAAAAAAACTTCAAAAAGATAGAGAACTACGAGAGTTTTGGGACTAAAGGGTAAAGTTACACAATAAATCAGCTCAATTTAGTTATAATAATCTAAAATTAAACACTGATTTTAAATCAATATGGAGTTTAAAGGATAGCGTACATGGATTTTGATACAGATATAAACATACTTTACGTAGATGATAGTCCGACAATCAGAGAGATGATAGAGAGTTCTCTTATGGAGTTGGGGTATATGAATATTCAGGGTGCTGAAGATGGAATAGAAGCATTAGCACTCACTACGGAAGAGGAATATGATTTTATTATTACTGATATAAATATGCCAAATATGGATGGCCTTACATTGATACAAAAATTAAGAAATAGACTTGATTATGCATCGACTCCAATTATGGTTTTAACAACAGAATGGAGTCCTCAAATGAAGAGGAAAGGGAGAGAAGTAGGTGCTACTTCTTGGATAGTAAAACCCTTTGATACAGAACTACTACACAATGCAATACTTGAAACAATAAAAAAAGTAAACGATTAAAAGAAGGAAATAAAAATATGGCAATAACACGATTTGCACCTAGTCCAACAGGATATTTACATATTGGGGGATTAAGAACTGCTCTTTATAGTTATCTATGGGCTAAAAGAACCAATGGTGAGTTTAAACTTAGAATTGAAGATACTGATAATGCAAGAAACAATGAAGACGCAGTCAGAGCTATATTAGAAGCATTTGACTGGGTGGGTATGCCTAGTGATTGTACAATAGAATATCAATCAAAAAGAACTGATATTTATAAAAAATATATAGCTCAATTACTCAAAGAAGAGAAAGCTTATAAGTGCTATATGAGTAGAGATGAATTAGATGCCCTAAGAACGAAACAAGAACTAGCAAAAGAGACTCCAAAATATGATGGGACTTGGCGACCTGAACAAGGAAAAGTATTACCAGAGATCCCTGCTGATAAAGAACCTGTCATTAGAATAAAAGCTCCAAAAAATGGAACTATAACTTTTGAAGATGGAGTAAAAGGTTCTATGTGCTTTGAAGCAAATCAAGTAGATGATTTTGTAATAGCCCGTGCAAATGGAATGCCTGTTTATAATTTTGTTGTTGCAATTGACGATCATCTTATGGGGATAACAGATGTGTTAAGGGGTGATGACCACTTATCAAATACTCCAAAACAGATTGTTATTTATAATGCACTTGGATTTGATGTACCTAAATTTTATCATATGCCTATGATAAATAATCCTGCAGGAAAAAAACTCTCTAAAAGAGATGGTGCTATGGATGTTATGCAATATAAAAGAGATGGATATCTCCCTGAAGCATTGCTAAACTTTTTAGTACGACTTGGTTGGTCAAATGGGGATCAAGAGATATTTTCAATGGAAGAGATGCTTGAACTTTTTGACCCAAACAATATCAATAAATCAGCTTCAGCATATAATCAAGAAAAATTAAACTGGCTTAATGCTCACTATATCAAAAATGTATCTAATACTAGACTTATCAATGATTTAAAATTTCACGATTGTCATATCCACGGACATGACAAAAAAGAGATGGTTTTAGATCTTTGTAAAGAAAGAGTAAATACTTTAGTAGAATTAAAAAATAGTATTCTTACTATTTTAGATGTGCCAACTTCTTATGAAAATAAAGGGGTGAAAAAATTTATTAAAGAGGGAACTATTGAGATGTTACATTCATATATCTCCTTGCTTGAAAATAATAAAACTTTACATACTCCTGTTGAGATAGAGGATATTACAAAACCATTTATTGAAAAGAATGGATTAAAATTTCCTCAACTTTTTCAACCAATCAGAATAGCACTAACAGGTGGAACAAATGCACCTTCTGTATATGATATCATAGCAGTAGTAGGCATAGAGGAAACTATCAAAAGAATTACAACAGCTATTTTAGTAAATTTTGGTAAAGAAGGTGTAGTATGATCCAAATTTGGCACAATAATAGATGTAGTAAATCAAGGGAAGCAAAAGCTATTTTAGAAAAAGCTGATCTTGAGTTTGAAGTATTTGAGTATCTAAAAAATGATTTTTCAAAAGAGGAATTATTAAAATTAATGGCACAATTAAAAGTTACTGATATTAAAGATATGTTGCGACATAAAGAAAAAGAGTATAAAGAGCTTGATATAGCAAATAAATCTCAAAATGAGATACTTGAACTTGTGGTACAAAATCCAAAGTTAATAGAAAGACCGATTATAATAAAAGATAATAAGGCAGTTATAGCAAGACCGATGGAAAATCTTATAAATTTACTAGGATAAAGAATGGAAAATAAAAAATATTTTTTAAAAAAAATATCCAATTATGCAATAGTTGGTGGACTGGGTGCTACTTTAATCGTTGCTATGAACGGATGTGAAGAGAGAAATGGAAGTAATCAAAATAACGATACCATAACAAATGCAAGTCAAAAACAAGGTGCTTTTGTAATTGTAGAAAAAAATCCTCAAGGTGGATACCAAATTATAGATGAGTTTCCTAGTTCTAAAACTACTATTGTATTAAGAGAAAATGGCAATGAACGAATTTTATCAAAACAAGAGATAGATCAACTCGTAGCACAAGAAGCAAAAAAAATAGATAATGGAACTTCAAATCTTACAAATCCTCAAAATGGACAAATTAGTGGTGGAGGAATGGGACTGGGTGAAACCATACTAGCCTCTGCAGCTGGAGCTATGATAGGAGCTTATATAGGAAACAAACTATTTAATAATAGCAATTATCAAAGTCAAAGAAGAACGAGCTATAAATCACCCCAAACTTATTCTAAAAGTAAGAATAGTTTTAATAAAGCAAAATCATCATCAACTTCACGATCATCAAGTGCTAAAAAAAGTGGATTTTTTGGTGGGAATAAAAGAACTTCATCATCAAGAAAATCGCGTGGATTTTTTGGAGGCTAGGTTATGAAATTAAAAAAACTACAACCATTAACCAATGAATATTTGGAATCTATAGGTTTTACTTGGCATACAGATAGTGATGAAACTTCTTATATAGGTGATGAAGTTGTTGTTATTTGCGAGCAAGAAGCAGAAGCATATTACAATGCTGCAAATGAGTTATATGATATGTTTTGTGAAGCAGGGCAATATGTAATAGATAATAATTTGTTTCATGAGTTAGATATACCTTTTAATCTTGTAGAAATTATTAAGGATTCATGGGAAAATGATGTTCATTGGCATCTATATGGTCGATTTGACTTAGCTGGTGGATTAGATGGAAAACCAATAAAATTAATTGAATTTAATGCTGATACACCAACAGCATTATTTGAAACTGCCATTGTACAATGGGCTATGTTAAAATTTAATGATCTTGAAGAGTCAAGTCAATTTAATTCTTTATATGAAGCACTAAAAGATAATTTTAAAAGATTTGTTACTTTAGATGGTAATGTTGAAGAATTTGAAGAACACTATGAAAAATTGGGCTGGAAAATTCTTTTTTCATCAGTTGCTGGTAATGATGAAGAGGAAAATACAACAAAACTTTTACAACATATAGCAAATGAAGCTGGATATACAACAGATTTTGAGTATATTGAAAATGTTCAATTTTCTAGCGATGGTATCTTTAAAGATGAGCAACTATATGAATTTTGGTTTAAGCTTATTCCTTGGGAAGATATAGCAATAGATGAGGGGGAGTTAGCAGTTACACTAACAGAGATTATCTCCAATAAAAAAGCAATTATTGCAAACCCTGCTTATACACTACTCTTTCAGAGTAAAGGAATTATGAAAATTTTATGGGACCTTTATCCAAACCATCCACTCCTTTTAGAAACATCTTTTGAGCCATTGGAAAATAAAAAACAAGTAGAAAAAATGTGTTTTGGAAGAGAAGGTGCAAATGTGGCTATAGTAAATGAAGACAACTCACTAGAGATAAAAACAGAGGGAGAGTATGAAAACTTCAAAGCTATTTATCAGGAGTATGTAGAGTTTCCTAAAGATGAAAATGGCGAATATTATCAAGCGGGTGTTTTTTATGCCTATGAAGCATGTGGATTGGGGTTTAGAAAAGGTGGTCTTATTTTAGATAATATGTCTAAATATATTGGGCATATTGTAGAATAAAAGAGATAAAATGTTAGATGATCAAAATTTTATAAATATTGCGAAAGAGATTGCAAGTGCTAGTAAATGTGTTTCAAAGCAAGTGGGTGCTGTAATAGTGAAAAATGGAAGAATATTAAGTACAGGATATAACGGTACTCCATCTGGATATACTAATTGTACTGATCATTGGAATGGGGAGTATACAAAAGGGCATCATGAATGGAGTAAAACATACGAAATACATGCTGAGATGAATGCTATAATTTGGGCAGCAAGAGAGGGTATAAGTATCAAAGGTGGAACTATTTATGTCACGCTAGAGCCTTGTAGTGATTGTAGTAAAAATATTATTGCTAGTGGAATAAAAAAAATTGTATATGAAAAATCCTACGAACATACAAATTCAAATATCATAGCAAAATTTATAACAGATAATAATGTAAGTATAAAGCAACTTGAAAATACCAACAAATAATGAATTTTATGCCGAATCGATACATGAGTATGGTGTTTGTGCTCAAGGGGTAAGATGGAATAGTAAATATAGTCAGTACAAAAGATTTGAAACGATTACAAAAAGGATCAAAAAAAATATAACTACCTCAACTCTTATAGATGTGGGATGTGGGTTTGGTGAATATCTTCATTATCTTAAAACAAATAAAAAAATTCCTTATGACTATGTCGGACTAGACTGTGAAAAAGATATGATAAATATCTGTAAAAAAAGATTTCCAAATGAGAAATTTTATCTCAAAGATATTTTAGTTGATGAACTTTTTTATGCTGATTATCTTATCTCTAGTGGAGCATTAAATATACTTAACTATGAACAAATAGAAATTTTTATCGCTAAGTGTTATAAATATTCAAATAAAGCTTTTGTGTTTAATGCACTAAAAGATCTGACTTTTAACAATATCAAACAAAATGAGATAATAGATATATGTAAAAAATATTCTCAACAAATTTCAGTATTTGAGGGATATTTGGATAACGATTTTACTATTCTTATGGTAAAATAATTTTTTAAATAAGGAAGAAATATGAAAAAAATACTCGTAGGTGTTTTATTGACAATAGCTAGTATGCAAGCAGGTCTTGTAAACGCCATTGCAATTACAGTCAATAATACCCCTATTACTTTATATGATATAGATAAAGAGATTGAAAAACATAATATATCAAAAACTCAAGCTGTGTCAAAACTTATAGATGAAATTTTATATAAACAATCCATAAAGAAGAATAATATCAGTGTGGATATATTTGATGTAGATGATTATATAGCAAAATTAGCAGCAAGAAATAAAATGAATGTTTTAGACTTTAAATCTTTAGTAAGACAACAAGAAGACTATTCAAAATTTAGAGAAAAAATCAAAAAACAAATTATCCATCAAAAACTTATTAAGAAATTAGCTAGTGGAAAACTTAAAATTGCAAATGATGAAGATTTAAAAATTTATTATGAGAATAATAAAGAACAATTTAGAATTGCAAATAGTATCGATGTCATTGCTTATATGTCTAAAAATAAACAGTTACTCAATCAAGTGAAGCAAAATCCTTTGTTACAGTCTAATGAAATTCTAACACAAAATATCACTATGAAACAATCAGAGATGAACGAACAAACAAAATATATCTTAAATACAACACCTGTTAAAACATTTAGTCCAATTTTTACTCAAAATAAATACTATAATATGTTTTATATAAAAGCAAAAAATGAGATTACTGTATTAGAATTTGAAAATATAAAAGATAAAATATTTCAAGTAATTATGAAAAAAAGAGAGCAAAACTATCTAAAAGAATATTTTGAGACTACTAAAATAACTGCAGATATAAAAATTCTTAGATAGAGTAGAGTAGTAAAATATATTAAATCATCTTTAGATGATATATGATATAATCACACAATAATAAGAATTAAGGAAACCACATATATGTTTGAAACAATTATAGGGCTAGAGGTTCATGTCCAGTTAAATACAAAAAGTAAGTTATGGTGTAATTGTGCTACAAGTTTTGGAGAACTTGCCAATACAAATGTATGTCCTACATGTTTAGGACTACCTGGAGCGCTACCTGTTTTAAATAAAGAAGCGGTACATAAGTCTATTCAATTAGGAACTGCACTTGAAGCCAAAATAAATAAAAAATCTATATTTAATAGAAAGAATTATTTTTATCCAGATTTGCCTACTGGGTATCAAATTTCACAATTTGAAGTACCTGTTGTAGGTCTTGGTAAAATTGTTATAGATTTTGAAGATGGAACAAGTAAAACTATTGGCGTTACTCGTGCACATTTAGAAAATGATGCGGGGAAAAGTTCTCATGAAGGAGATCACTCTAAAGTGGATCTCAATAGAGCAGGAACTCCCCTTCTTGAAATAGTATCAGAACCAGATATGAGAAGTTCTCAAGAAGTTCTTTTATATCTTAAAAAACTTCACTCAATCGTTCGATATATTGATATTTCAAATGCAAATATGGAAGAGGGAAGTTTTAGATGTGATGTCAATGTCTCTATTCGTCCAAAGGGGGATACGAAACTTTACACGCGATGTGAGATAAAGAATATGAATAGTTTTAAAAATATTGAAAAAGCTATAGCCTATGAAGTACAAAGACAAATAGAAGCATGGGAAGATGGAGTATATGAGGAAGAGGTTGTGCAAGAAACACGACTTTTTGATGTAAATAGTGGAGAAACGAAAAGTATGCGTGGGAAAGAAGATGCTGCTGATTATAGATATTTTCCAGATCCAGATCTTTTACCCCTTATTATCACTGATGAGATGATGGAAAAATATTCAGTGATTCCAGAGCTTCCTGATGCTAAAAAAAGTAGGTTTGTAAAAGAGTTTGGACTAAAGCCTTATGATGCAGGTGTAATTTGTAGCACTAAAGAGATGGCTTTATACTTTGAAGATATGCTAAAATGCGGTATCTCTGGGAAAATGGCTACTACATGGCTTACTGTTGAACTACAAGGGAGATTTTCAGAAGGGATGAATGTAACTACATCTCCTGTAGATGCACAAAAACTGGGTTCTTTAGTAAAAGCTATAGAAGCTGGAGATATTTCTGGTAAAGCTGGTAAAGAGGTACTTGATTATTTGATGGAAAATGATGCAACAGTAGAAGAGGTTATAGAAAAGTTAGGACTTAAACAAGTAAGTGATGATGGTGCTATTTTAAAAATAATTGACGAAATTTTAGAGGCAAATCAAGATAAAGTTGAACAATATAAAGGTGGTAAAGAGAAGATGTTTGGTTTTTTTGTTGGTCAAGCTATGAAAGCACTCAAAGGGGCTGGAAATCCTCAAGTTATCAATAAACTTTTAAAAGAAAGATTGAAGTAGTATAATTATGAAAAAAAACACTATTTGTGTAATCGGTGCAGGGAAGTGGGGACAAGCCTTACACTATGCTTTAAATAAAAAACAAAAATGTCTTATAACAAGTAGAACAAAAAAAGATATAGAAAATTTTGTATCTTTGGAAGAGGCGCTGTCTTGTGAATATTTGGTTATAACCATACCCTCTCAAAGTATAAGAGAGTGGCTAAGAAAGAATTTTAAATATACAAATCAAAAAGTATTAGTCGCTGCAAAAGGTATAGAAGCACAAACAGGTGCTTTTTTACAAGATATTTATGAGGAATTTATGCCTAAAAAAAATCTTGGATTTATTTCTGGACCATCTTTTGCAAGTGAAGTTATGCAAGGACTTCCGACAGCATTAGTTCTTAACTCAAGATCAAAAAAAGTTTATAGTCATTTTCGTCCCTTTTTCCCTAATTTTATTAAAACATATTATAGTCAAGATGTAATAGGGGCTGAAATTGCAGGAGCGTATAAAAATGTTTTAGCAATCGCTAGTGGTATTTGTGAAGGATTAAATCTTGGACAGAATGCAAGAGCTAGTTTAATATCAAGAGGACTTGTTGAGATGACTCGATTTGGACAACACTATGGTGCGAAAAAAAATACATTTATAGGACTAAGTGGTGCTGGGGATCTATTTTTAACAGCTTCTAGTACTTTAAGTAGAAATTTTAGAGTAGGATTGGGTCTAGCAGCTAATAAATCACTTGAGGATATTTTACTAGAGTTAGGAGAAGTAGCTGAAGGGGTTATGACATCACAAGCTATATATACACTCTCTTCTAAAAATAATATCTATACCCCAATTGCAAATGAGGTGAAACTTATTCTTGATGGTAAAAATCCTCAGGATAGTTTAAAAGATCTGTTAAGTTCTTGATAGAGAACATCTATTTTGAAAACTATTCCTCTTTTAAATCTTTTTTATCTACTTATCCCTTTAATAATAGTGGGGATTTATTATTATAAATGGACCGATGATAGAAAAGATATAGCGCTTGCTACTTTTAGAATGATTCTTCAACTTCTTCTTATAGGTTATTTACTTATATTTATATTTGAAGATAAACACCCAATAGTCGGAACTTTTATTATCTTATTTATGACAATGATCTCTTCACAAATCACAATACGAAATGTACAAGATAGAAGCATAAAACATTATAGTATAATTTTTATCTCAATCTTTATCTCTGTAATAGTTCATCTTTTTTTAATCATAAACTTTGTTTTAGATATTCAAAATTTTTATGAACCAAGGTATATAATACCAATAGCTGGTATGATATTTGCAAGTACCATGAATGCACTATCTCTAAATATTGAGCGTTTTGAAAAAGAGAAAAGTAAAACAGAGTTTTTTGATGCAAGGAAAATATCTTTTAAAGTAGCTATGATACCTCAAATAAACTCCCTTTTAGCTGTAGGTGTTGTCGCACTTCCTGGTATGATGACAGGGCAAATTTTATCTGGAATTGATCCACTTATTGCTGTAAGATATCAAATAATGATAATGTCAATGACCCTGTCAACTGCTGGAATTAGTATAATAGTTTATTTTTTACTTAAGGGCAAGAGATAACTCAAAAGAACTAGTCTTTTCTAAAAATAATATCTATACATCAATTACAAATGAGGTAAAAAACAAGGAAGTTCTAAACACTTGATTGTTACTATTTGTTACATTATTTTCATATAATAGTGACTTTTTATGTTTTTCCCTACTTTATTTTATACTTTAGGATATAGTTCTTCATCAAAAAGAACAAAAAGGTATTCAATTATGAAGTGTCCCATGCTTACTAGCTTATCAAAAGGTTTCAAAATCACTAAAAAATAGGAGTGGTTTTACATTTTTATTTCATATAAATTTTACTTTTATAGTTACTTGTTCGTATTTAACTTTCTTAGTATCTTGCCCACTTCATTGTAATTGTATATTTAAAAGAAAAGCGAATCTTGCTTTATTGTTTTTTCTACAAAAATTATTTAATCTACAAAATAACAATTTAGAATATAAACTTCTAGGATTTAATCCACCCCTTACCCTTTTTGAAATGCATAAATAAATTTTATCAAATTAATTAAATATTTTTCGTTTTAGGTTGATTTTATATCAAACAATATACATATATTAATAAGGATTTATTTATGTCAAAAAATTTTATAACAGGATTTCCAAGAATTGGAGAAAAAA
>PDWI01005564.1_pt1 | contig 16191 bp, 13 predicted proteins | sample 1430891 | NCBI WGS metagenome assembly PDWI01 (sample SAMN01162508, study PRJNA174530) | Oral metagenome, whole genome shotgun sequencing project. | biome: Marine environment; feature: Marine mammal; material: Swab sample of the gingival sulcus; isolation source: swab sample of gingival sulcus...
TCCAGAATTAACATCGATAAATACACAGCTTTCCGTTTCATCAACCGCTATAAATCCACCGTCGTCTAATTCAATCCTTCTAGAAAGCATCTGCTGTAATAACTTTTCAGCACCATATAAGTCAAATAACGGCATACTTTCTGTATAATGTATCACTCTATTCCCGCTATTCCCGCTATATAATACATTCGTTAAATTCTCATATCTACTTTCATTATTGCATATAATTTCCAGTTCTGAAGATATATATGTTCCGCCACAAGTTTTGCATAAGTATGATTTAAGAACAGGAGACTTAGTTTCTGGAGTTGTGAGACCTCCAAGAGGTAATGAAAAATATTTTGCTCTTATCTCTGCTTCGGCAATTAATTCAGATGATCCGGATAATGTTTATAAAATAAGAAAGAATAGGAAATTTGAGAAGTTAACACCTCTTTATCCCGATGAGAAAATAACTTTGGAAACCGAACCTCAACAATTGTCAGGACGTGTTATGGATTTATTGACACCTATAGGAAAAGGTCAAAGAGGTTTAATTGTTGCTGCTCCTAGGACAGGAAAAACAATTATGTTACAAACTATTGCCAAGTCAATTGAACTTAATCACCCTGAAGTTACTTTATTGGTGTTATTGATAGATGAAAGACCTGAAGAAGTTACTGACATGAGCAGGAATGTTCATGGAGAAGTGATTGCTTCAACTTTTGATGAAATACCCAATCGCCATACAAAAGTTGCCGAGATAGTTTTAGAGAAAGCCAAAAGATTGGTAGAAATGGGCAAAGATGTAGTTATATTATTGGATTCAATTACAAGATTGGCAAGAGCATATAATACAATCACTCCTGCATCCGGCAAGGTTTTATCGGGCGGAATAGATGCCAATGCTCTTACAAAACCCAAGAAATTTTTTGGATCTGCCAGAAATATTGAAGAAGGTGGTAGCTTAACAATTTTAGCAACAGCCTTAGTTGATACGGGTAGCAGAATGGATGAAGTCATCTTTGAAGAATTCAAGGGAACAGGAAATATGGAAATCAACCTTGATAGAAGATTGGTAGATAAGAGAGTATATCCTGCCATTGATTTATTTAAGTCGGGTACCAGAAAAGAAGAATTGCTTATAGAAAAAGAAGATTTAAGTAAGATTTGGATTTTAAGAAAAGTTCTTGCTCAAATGTCTGAGGTAGAAGCTATGGAATTGCTTATAGAAAAGATGAAACAAACAAAGAATAATGATGATTTTATTAAAATGATGTCTAATGGTTCTTAAGCAGGGTATAAGAACTATACCTTTTTTTATTTTTTTTAAAAATAAAATCAAAGAAGATAAGATTCATTCTATTGTTTTTAGGTGTTTTAATTGACTGTAATTAAGAAAATCTTTATTTTTCTTTGTATATCTTTTTTTTTTAATAATTTTATTCTTGCTCAAAATCATATTTTTAAATCGATTAGTGCAAAATCTCCTTTTCGTTGCTCTTTTACTCAACAATTATATGAAGATAATTGTCTGGAATTGGAAGAGAAAGGATATATTATTTTTAAAAATATTGATAATATTCGTTGGGAATATACCTCTCCTAATAAAAAAATATGCTTAATCCATAATGGATTGTATAAGTTTTACGATAAAGAGATGGAACAGCTTAGCATTGGAAAAATCAAAGAGAATTGGTTTTTTCATCTTATAGAGAAGAATAAATTTAAAGAGTCAAAGCCGTATAATTTTTATTATAAAGATAAGGTAAAAGGTATTATTTACAAGATTATATGTGATGAAAATTATTTACCCCTTAAGGTTGAGCAGGAAGATAGTCTTGGGTTTAAAACAATATATAAATTGAGTGATTATAAAAAAGTTAGTGAGTTAAAGAAAGAATATTTTTTAATAAAAATTCCTAAAAATACTGAAATAATTAATTTTAATTAAACAAATTTCATAATGAAACGTATAAAAGATATAGATGAAGATCAATTGTTGGTAAAGAAGATACTAAACGGAGATAAATCATCTTTTGAGGAATTTATGCATAAGTATAATAAAAAGATATTCAATTATATTTTTTATATGGTTAGAAATGAAGAAATAGCAGCCGAGTTGACACAAGATTTATTTATAAAATTATATACTATTTTACATAAATATAAATCAGAATATAAATTTACCACATGGATGTATAAAATTTGTTATAACATGGTTATAGATTATATAAGAAAAAACAAGAATATTATTGATAGTATTGAAAGGGATTTTGATGAGAGGGATAATGTCTTTGGGAGTAATGCTGTTGATTTGGAAGACGCTTGTGCTCATCTTGAAAAAGAAGAATTAAAAAGAATTATTTGGTCTTTAACAGAAAATATACCAAAGAAGTTTAAAGAGTTAATCGTTATGAGATACAGCTTGGAAATGAAATACGAAGAAATATCCGAGCTTCTTGATTTGCCTATAGGAACTGTAAAAAACAGGATATTTAGGGCTAAGTCTATTTTAAAAGAGGAATTATTGAAAAATGAATTGTTTAAGCAAAGATAAACTCCAACTTTATATTGAGGGAGAGGTAAGTAAACTTGAGTCTTCGATAATAAGAGACCATTTATTAACTTGTGAGAGTTGTAACCAAAAATATAGTCAATTGAAATTTTTTGAGGAACTTTTAAAAGAACCCCAATTATTAGAGCCTCCTGACTTTATAACTAAGAGGGTAATGGATAAGATAAATAACAAGAGGAGTTATTGGCTTTCTATTTGTTTGACAATATCTCTTTTATTTGTAACAGCCATAAGTTGGCTCTATATTTATTTTGACTTTGGTTCGAATGAAGCTTTGCAAATCTTGCGTGGTGGGCGAGGTGTTGTTTCCTCTATTATTGATTCAGTTATTGATTTTGCAGGTTCTGTATTTACCTTTGCTTATTCCTTTTATAAGATTGTCAATAAAATTTTACAATTGGTTTTGCCTGTTCAGATTACCTATTTCATATCAAGCATGATTTTTATCATTCCTATTGCCTTTGGGTTAATCTATCTTTATAGAAATGTAAAACAGAGAGAAGGAAATAAACATTGAAAATAAAAAAAAGTGTTTTTATCTTAATCTTTATCAATGTCTTTGCATTGTTTGTTTTTGCAGATAAAGGAGTTAGTAAAGATTTTAAAAACGACTATATTATAGGGGATGATACTAAGGTTATAAATGAAGGCACTGTCTATGAAAAAAATATATTCTTATATAAATCTAAACTTATAATTAAAGGAAAATGTTTGGGTTCAATAATTGCCTTGAATTCTGAAGTAATAGTTCAAGGGGAAGTAAAAGAGGATTTAATCTCTTTATTCTCTAATATTGAATTAAAAGATAAAGCAATAGTTGGCAGGGACTTGCTTGTTTTGGGGGGATTGTTAAAAAAATCTCAATCAAGTAAAGTTATAGGCGATTATTTTTTCTCTAAATTCATGGTAAGAGACAATGATTTAAAGATAAAGCCTATCTTTGGTTTAAAAAAAATTCATGGTAAATGGAATATTTTTACTTTAATAAAAGTTTTATTCTGGACATTAATAATGTTTGCTTTTTATCTTTTGAGCAAAGATTCTTTGAGTGCTAGAGTATATTTTTTAAGAGATAATCTAAAAAAAATAATTCCTACATCTATTATTTTAATATTTTCATATATATTTATAGCTTTTATTTTTGTTGTGTTAAGCATATTTGTTGTAGGAATACCTTTTCTTATTATTCAGGTTATTATTTATTTTATTTCTGTTGTGTATGGAAAACTCACTCTTTATTTTATGATTTCTGATAGTTGCAAGAAGAATTTTTTTAATAGTATTTCTCCTACTTTATTATTTGTTATAGTAGCGCTATTAATTGAAAGTTTGAGAATTATTCCTTATCTAGGCAGTTTTTCAATGGTTATACTTAATTTAATTGAGTTTTCTATTGGATTCTTTTACTTATTCAAAAAAAGATTTAAGTTTATCTAGTTTCATCTTAATATTGTATTTTAAAATAGTCTAAAAAAGTTTTATATTTATCTTGAGCTGATAGGCAAGTATCCAGTAAATAATCTTTTATTTTTGAGTATTCAGATAGGCCACGATAATAAAAGAATTTATATTCATCTTCAATAATAAATGGTACTATATTATTTTTTAAACATTCTTTGAACATAATTAATCTTCCAACTCTACCATTTCCATCTTGAAAAGGATGTATTCTTTCAAATCTAAAATGAAAATCCACAATATCTTTTATGCTTATCTTTTCTTTATTATTATATTGTTCTAATAACATAGACATTTCAGATGAGACATTTTCAGGTAGAGTTGTTTCAATTCCCCCGACTATATTAGCCCTTTTTTTATATTCTCCAACATTAAACCAGTTTTTTCTGGAGTCACTTGTATTTAACTTCAAAATTTTGTGAAATTCTTTTATATGTTTTTCAGATAATTTTTTTTTTGATATATCTAACATAAAATCAAAACAAGAAAAATGATTTACAGTCTCTATAATATCATCAACATTTGTTGTATCATCTTTGTTTTCAAGAAATAGTGTATTTGTTTCATAAATATATCTTGTTTGTTCTTCTGATAGCTTACTACCTTCTATTCTATTGGTGTTGAAACTAAGTTTTATTTGTGTTTGATGATATATTCCACCTTTAATTTTATCATTCTTTTCTTGAAGTAAAATTTCTAAAATATTCATAATTAATTTTATCATTCAAATTATTCATTTTCAATAAGTTGCTTGATTAGAGACATTCCTGTCTTTTTAAAACGTATAAAAATGAAATAGTTTTGCATAATAACTTAAACTTTTGGTAGTTTTTATTCAATATTTGTGAGATGATTTTTCATTCTAATAAATTATTTGTTATTTTTATCGTCATAGCTTATTGCTAAGGTATAAAAATTTGACAAATATAAACGGAAAGGTATTATTTAATTAAGAGAATAAGGAAGAAGAATGGATAAAGAGATGACAAAAGAAAAAATAGTGTCGCAAAATTACCCTAATATAATTCAGAGTTTTGGAATTATTGGAATTACAATATTATTACAATTATTGAGTCCCTTACTTATAGCCTTAGTCTTAGGCAAATTTATAAAAAGACCAATTCTCTTTTTTATCAGCTATACTTTGAGTATGTTTTTTTCATTGCTTATTATTAATTTAATCAGGAAGAGAAAAACGGGCGAGAGTTCATTTAAACTACAAATTAAAAACAAAGGTATCATTCCTTTTTTAATAGCTGGAACAATTACTTTATACTTCGGAGTAATAATACCAATTTTAACAATAATCATGGCTCTAATCTCATATATGCTCCCTAATCCCGAAAAATATGAGCATTTATTAATGCCTTCAAACCCTAAACTTAGTTTTCTGATATTCATATTATTTGTAGTAGTGGCTCCCATTTTAGAAGAATTTATATTTAGAGGAATAATCTTAGACGGATTATTAAAAAGTTATTCACCTTTAAAAGCCATTCTGATTTCAAGTTTTTTATTCGGGATATTACATTTCAAGCTATTGCACTTTATTGGCGTACTTATTATATCAATCTTTTGGGGTTGGATTTATTATATTACCCAAAGTTTATCTTTCTCTGTAATAATGCATGCAACACACAATTTTGTTGTTTTGATGGTTTCTTATTTTATAAGTATTAACTCGTTTATATGGGATACTTTAATTGAAGATTATGCTTCTGTAATCGGATTAATTATCCTTGCTTCAATTATCATCTTATCAATCTGCATCTATAATATAAAAAAAGAATGTATAGATAAGAAATAATCTGTAAATCTTATTTGCATTTCACAAGTCTTTTTTAATATTTTAAATTTTTCCTCATATTACTTGCAAGTAAAGATTTCATTTGAGTAATAGCTACTTTATTTAATTGTAACAGCCTTTCCTTTTGTGTTAGTTCTTGTCTGATAAGTAAAGTATTGATACTTTCCATATTGCTTAAGACTACTAATTGTTCTAATGTTGCATAATCACGTATATTTCCTTTTTTATCAGGATTTTGTTCTCGCCAATTTTTGGCGGTCATTCCAAAAAGAGCAACATTTAACAAATCTGCTTCGTTTGCATATACAAAATTTATCGTATTTTTATTTATTTTTTGTGGTATTAAATTCTCTTTTATAGCGTCTGTATGAATTTGATAATTCACTTTAGCAAGTATTCTTTGTAAATTCCAATCTGATTGTAATCTTTTATTTTCTTCTTCTTTTAAACGTTGAAATTCTTTTATTAAGAAAAACTTAAACTCAACTGATACCCAAGATGCAAACTCCAAAGCTATATCTTTATGGGCAAAAGTACCTCCGTATCTTCCTGATTTTGAAATTATACCAATAGCATTGGTGTTTTCTATCCATTGTTTTGGAGAAAGTGTAAAGTGGTTGTATCCTGCTTCGTTTTTAAACTGGTCGAATTCGACCAGTTTAAAATCTGGATTATTTAATCTTTCCCAAACTCCTAAAAGTGCAATAGTTTGTTTGCTACGTAACCAATTTTTAATTACATCAGCAGGTGCTTGTTGATTTTTAAATTTTGCAATATCTGTTAGTGAGATAAAATCATCTTTCATATTGCTATAAACAACTATATCTAATCCTTGAACTTCTATTTTCTTATTTTTTTCATTTTATACTCTATGATTTATAATATTATATGTTTTCATATTTATTTTTTCAATTATCAACCTTAAAAGAAAAATACAATGTTGATAGCAGGTTCAATATCGTTAAAATAATTCCTGCCAGAAATTAAAACAACATCTGCATTTATTAAGATATATTTATTGTATTTGTAAAAATATTCAATGTAAATATAGTATGGCTTTTTTGCAAAAGTATATTTAATTTTGATTTTAGAGGAAAGAGGGGGAAGAAGAAAGCAGAGTTAAGATAATTTTTATAAAAAAAATAATATTAAGGTTGACATCGAAAATTAATTATAGTAAAATCTTTCTCGTAAATCAAAGATGGGTCGTTAGCTCAGTTGGCAGAGCATCGCCCTTTTAAGGCGGTTGTCGCTGGTTCGAGCCCAGCACGACTCAATTTGGCCCGTTCGTCTATCGGTTAGGACACAGGGTTTTCAACCCTGCAAGAGGAGTTCGATTCTCCTACGGGCTGCATCTTATTTTAAATTATCATTTTTTTTTCCTTTATACTTGTAGTATTATAAAATTTTGTAATATCCAAAGACTGTTTGTATTTACCTTTTCTCCTGTAGTTTTGATTTATCACATCTTTTTATTGATAATTCAGAAATTTTGTACTTATAAAAATTACACATAGACTAAAAAGTAAGATTTAAGTATTGGAAAAATAGGGGAGGGATGTAAAATACAATAATCTTGACTTTTAGTAAAAACAAAATTATGATAAATCAAGAATTAAACTGTATTAAAGAAATAAATAAAAAACTCATAAAAATTTGTTTATTTAAAATTAATATTTGTCGGTCTTTGTTGTTTTATTGAAATTTTTTGTCAGGAATGTTTTTTAAACGATATAATATAATATTTTAGGAGAAGATGTTTAATGAATAGATTTCTTACAGCCTTATTTTTTGTAATTATATTTCTTTTAAGTATGAATTTAATTGCCGAGGAAGAATTATCTTTTACTTTAAAAGAGGCTCAAGATTATGCTTTGCAAAATAGTTATGTCTTAAAAAATGCAAATTATGAGGAAGAAAAAGCAAAAGCCAAGGTCAAAGAAACTATTGCCATAGGTTTGCCTCAAATATCTTCTTATTTTAATTATAAGGATAACTTAAGTCTTGCCACAAATGTAATTGAATTTAATGGCCAAAAACGTAGGATGAAATTCGGCACAGAATATACTTCCAATTATGGTATCAGAATAAGACAATTAATTTTTAACGGTTCTTATATTGTAGGTATTCAGGCATCAAATACATGGAAAAAGATTTCGGGATTATCAAAAGAGAAAATGGAATTGGATATTAAAGAAGCAGTAAGTCAATCTTATTATTTAATTTTAGCACTGGAAGAAAATCTTATTACCGTAAAAAAAATGTTAAAGGATAACAAGAAAAATTTAAAAGAGGCAAAGGCTTATTATAAAAACGGATTTATTGAAGAATTAGATGTGGAACAATTTGAGTTAATGGTAAAAAGGTCTGAAAATGAATTGTCTGATACTAAGAGAAATATAAAAAATTCAAGGATTTTATTAAATTATTTAATGGGAATACCTGTTGAAAAAGAAATTATACTTAAAGAGAATTTAAAAGATTTTTTAGTTCAAAAAGAAGATACAAAAAGTTTTGTCATAAATTCAAATATAAATTTTAAAATTGCCGAAAATAATGTTAAAGTGATGAAACTTAATTTAAAGAATCAATATGCTGCTTTTTTACCGATTATTTCAGCCAATTTTAATTGGCAAAAATCTGCTATGATCGATTATGCCAATATTTTTAAATCGGGAACCAATTGGCATAAAAGTTCAAGTATAAGCTTAAGCCTTGAATTGCCTTTATTTACATCCGGCTCCAGAAGTGCTAAAGTTGCTTGGGCTAAATTGGATTTTTTAAAAGCCAAGAATAACAGGAATATGCTTAGGGAAAAGTTAAAAAAGGATTATACTCAAGCTCAGGCATCTTTAAAAAATAGTGAAGAAAAATTTGAAAACAATAAAAGGAGCAGAGATTTGGCTTTAAGAATATATAAGAAAACTTTGATTAAATACCAAAATGGATTGAGTAGCAGCAGTGAATTAACTCAAAACAATATGCAATATTTACAAGCTCACAGATTATATATAAGTTCTTTACTTGATTATTTGAATTCAAAATTAAATATAAAGAAGATTTTAGGGGTTTTATAATGAAAAAAGAAAGATTTCTTGTTGTATTTTTTTATTTAATTTTAATATTAAGCTTTACTTCTTGTTCTAAAAAAGAAGTATTAAATAAAGAAGAAGAATTAAAAAAACTTAAAAAAGAAAGTATTGTTTTAAATAAGAAAATTGAGAAGTTGGAAAAAGAACTTTACTCTAATGTAAAAGATGTTAAAAAGGTTTTAGTCAGAAGAAAAAAATTAGAAATTATTGATTTTAATCACTTTATTGAAACACAGGGAACAGTGGAATCCGATAATAATATCTTAGTGCCTGCAAGAGCAGGAGGAGTGGTAAGTAAAATTTTTGTCAAGGAAGGGGAAAAGATAAGAAAAGGTAAAGTTTTGGCAGAGTTAGATGCCTCGATTATAAAAGGAAATATCGATGAACTTAAAGTAAAATTGGATTTACAAAAAGCTGTTTATGAAAGAAGAGAACGTTTATGGAAGCAAAAAATAGGCAGTGAAATAGAATATTTAACCGCCAAGAGTAAAAAAGAAAGTTTGGAAAAGAGTTTGGAAGTATTAAAGGAAAAATACAAAGAAACAAAAATCATTGCACCTATAAGCGGGCGGATTGATAATATATTTTTAAAAGAAGGAGAGTTTGTGAGAAAAAACTCCGGTGCCTTAAGGTTGACAAGTTTCGGTAAATTAAAAATAAAAGCTTCAATTTCTGAAAATTACATAAAGAATATTAAAAAAGGCGATAAAGTAGGAGTTAAATTTCCCGTACTCGGCTTAGATTTTCAATCTAAAATTATTTCTGTTTCAAATGTTGTAGATATGAGAAACAGGACTTTTGATTTAATAGTGGATATACCTAAAAAAGAAAAGAATATTAAACCTAATATGCTCGCTTTATTAAAGATAAATGACTATACTTCCAAATCATTGGTTTTGCCTTTAAATGTATTACATAAATCTTTAAAGGGGGATTTTGTTTTTCTTATTCAAGAGAAAGACGGAAATTATATTGCCAAGAGGACAAATGTCAAGGCAGGAAGGAGTTACGGTCATCAAATAGAAGTATTACAAGGAGTTAAAGAGGGCGATTATATTGCTGTTGAAGGTTTTCAGGATTTGACCGATAACAGGGTAGTAAAATTAGAGGAATAGATGAAAAAAAATGATTTTAAAATTACTTCAATTGCCGTTGAAAACAAAATCAGTGTTTATTTATTTATAGTATTAATTGCCTTAACTGGTATTATTTCTTATATAGAAGTACCCAAAGAATTATTCCCTGATATTACCTTTCCTTATTATTCCGTTACCACAGTTTATCCCGGTACATCGCCTACTGATATAGAAAACTTAATTACCGTACCTATAGAAAATAAGATCAAAAAAGTGGACGGAGTAAAACATGTTGTTGCCAAATCTATGCAGGATGTTTCTTTAATTTTTGTTGAGTTTGAGACCAAGGCCGATAAGAATATAGCCAATCAAGAACTAAAAGATGCCGTAGATGAATCGATAAGTGATTTACCTACGGATTTGGAGAAAGTCCCTGAGGTAAAAAGAATAGATTTGAGTGAAATACCAATACTTTTTATTAATTTATCCGGAGATTTAAGTCTTCCCGAATTAAAGAAATATGCAGAACAATTGCAGGAACAATTGGAGGAAGTCAATACTATTACAAGAGTAGATATTGCCGGAGCATTGGACAGAGAGATACAGATTAATGTTGATATTAATAAACTTAAATTAAATAATTTAACATTTAATCAAATAATAGCAGTAGTTTCCGGAGAAAATAAGACTATTTCCTGCGGGAAAATAAATATGAAAGATTTAAAGAGAAATATAAGTATAAAGGGAGATTTTCTTAATGTTGAAGATATAGAGGAATTGATGATAAGACCCGGTATTTATATTAAAGATATTGCACAAGTTGTTGATGGATTTAAAGAAAGAGAAAGTTATTCCCGTCAAGATATGAAAGGGAAAATGAAAGATGTAGTAACCTTGCAGGTTATTAAGAAGAGCGGTACAAATTTAATAGATACGGTTGATAAAATAAAAAAACACGTTAAAAAATTTCGGGAGGGAGTAAGCGATAATTTAAAAATTAAGATTACCGGAGATCAAAGTAAATTTATAAGAAACAGTGTCAGCAATTTAACCAATACCATTGTTTTGGGTTTTATCATTGTAGTTTTGGTTTTAATGTTTTTTATGGGTATAGAGAACGCTGCATTTGCAGGCTCGGCAGTACCTTTATCCATGTTAATTTCATTTATTTTAATACCTGCTTGCGGTTTTACAATGAATGCACCCGTTCAATTGGCACTTATTATAGCTTTGGGCATATTGGTTGATAATTCTATTGTTATAGTAGAGAATATTTACAGGCATTTTGGCAATTCTTCTTTAAAAGAAAGTAAATCGGCAATAATAAAAAGAGCAGTCAGTGAAGTGGCTGTTCCTATATTATCGGGTACATTAACAACATTGGCACCTTTTGGTGTTTTGTGCTTTTGGCCGGGTATTATGGGGCAGTTTATAATCTATTTGCCTGTAACTTTAATAATCTGTTTAAGTTCTTCTATATTGGTCGCTTATACCATGAATCCCGTTTTTGCTCTATCTTTTATGAAAAGAGCAGTTTCCTCAAAAAAAAATAAGAAGAAAAAATATAATTGGAGAAAGATTGTAATTATTTTTGCTCTCTCTTGTCTGTTTTATCTTTTGAAAATTAAAATACTCGGAAATATTTTGATATTGTATTTGCTTGTTATTTTATTAAAATCTTTTGTTATGGAGCCTTTGATTTATAAATTTCAGAATAAATTTCTTCCCCGCTTAAAGGATATTTATAAAAGAGTTTTATCTTCTGTTATAGTGGGGAAAAGACCCGCTTTTATAATTATGGGAGGATTTCTCTTACTTATTTTTTCTTTTATTGTTACGGGCATAAAGAAACCGGAGGTAGCCTTAATGCCTAAGGTTGATCCCGATCAAATTTTTATTTATTTACAAATGCCTACAGGAACTACCCTTGAAAAGACGAACAAGGTTATCGGGCTTTTGGAAGAAAGTGTTTATCAAATATTAGGCAAAAACAATAAAGATATTGATTTTATTAACTCTGCCGTAGCATTGGGAGCAGGAAAAAATATTTTTGAGCGTACTACTGATTCTACTCTCGGTAAAATTACCGTGGGTTTTGTGGAATTTAAGTACAGAAAAGGGAAATATACCACAAGAGAATATCTTGAACAAATCAGGGAAAGAATAATTCATTATCCCGGGGCACAAATAATAGTTGAGGGAAAGGAAAAAGGGCCTCGTGCCGGAGCACCGATTAGTATAGAAATTAAAGGAGACGATTTAGAGGAGCTGGCAAAAATCAGTAATGAAATCTATAAATTAATAGATAAAAAAAGAATAGGGGGCATAGAGGAGTTAAAGAGTGATTTAGATATAAACAACCCTGAAGTAGTAATTGAAATAGACAGAAGAAAAGCTCGTCAACTTGGTATTAGTACTTTACAAATAGGTCATACATTGAGAACGGCTTTATACGGATTGGAGGTTTCTAAATTCAGAGAGGGAGAAGATGAATATCCCATACAATTGCGCTTGGCAAAAGAATACAGAGATAATATTCAAACCCTGATGAATCAGGAAATTGTAGTAGGTTTAAAGGGGAAAATTCCTATATCGGCAGCAGCCAAGCCGATTTTATCTTCATCTTACGGAGGCATTGTCAGAAAAGATTATCACAGAACAGTGAATTTAACCTCAAATGTTCTGGCAGGTTACAATGCGAATAAAATTGTAAATAAATTAAAAAAGGTATTTAAAAGTGATTTAAAATTAAAGAAAGGTTACAGCATAGAATTTTCCGGCGAACAGGAAACAAAAAAAGAGATGATGGATTTTCTCCTTAAAGCACTTTTTGTATCTTTTTCTTTAATTTTTATTATCTTGGTGACTCAGTTTAATTCCATGATTAAACCTATTATAATTTTTTCTCAAGTTCTTTTGAGTTTTATAGGTATTCTTTTGGGGATATGTATTTTTGACTTTACCGTATCCATAATGATGACCGGCATGGGAATAATTGCCGTTGCAGGTATTGTGGTAAATAACGGCATACTTTTAATAGATTATATAGATTTATTGTTGGCAAAGGGTAATTCTTTAAAAGAAGCTATTATAGAAGGGGGAAAGACAAGACTTGTTCCCGTGCTTTTGACTGCAATATCAACTGTTTTGGGATTAGTGCCTTTGGCTATAGGAATGAATATTAATTTTTGGAGTTTAATTTTAGAAATGAACCCCAATATTTATTGGGGAGGAGATTCTGCACAATTCTGGGGGCCTCTGGCATGGACAATTATCTTTGGTCTTGTGGTTGCCACTTTTTTAACTCTTTTTGTGGTTCCGTCCATGTACTATCTTGTTCAAAAGAAAATTATGAAAAAAAAGAGTGTAGTTTAAGAAACTTAGGGATAAGATTTCATTTTAAAGATTGTGAGATTTTGGCATTACCCCCACTTTTTTTAACAACTATTAAAAAGGCGTCGTGTTATGTCTTCTCAGCGGGCATTTACTAATAGTTGCCATTAGAAATTTAGTGTTTCTTCGATTTATAAGATTTTTAATGTAGAGATTGTTTTTTCTTGACTGCTTAACTCTAAAGATATAGTTATTCAAGTCTTTTTGTAAAGTTAATATTTTTTTTTATCTTTCCAGATTTTTTTTAATTGTTCTAAAATAGATTTTTCTGCTCCGTTATTGCTTGGTTTATAGTATTGCTTTCCCTTTAATTCTTTGGGTAAATAATCTTGTTCAACAAAATTCCCCTCATAATTATGAGAATATTTGTAATCGGCACCATAATTTAGTTCTTTAAGTAATTTTGTGGGAGCATTTCTTAAGTGTATGGGTACTTTATAACAGGGCATTGAACGTACATCATCTAAAGCTTGATTAATGGCAGTATAAGAAGAATTGCTCTTAGGGCAACTTGCAAGATAAGCCGCACATTGACTTAATATTATTCTTGCTTCTGGCATACCTATTTTATTCACGGCCTCAAAGGTTGAATTAGCTAGAATTAAAGCTCTGGGGGAGGCATTGCCTATATCTTCCGAGGCAAAGATAATCATTCTTCTCGCAATAAAACTTATATCTTCTCCTGCATTTAACATCCTTGCCAACCAATAGATTGCCGCATCAGGATCACTGCCTCTTAAACTCTTAATAAAAGCCGATATTACATTGTAATGCTCTTCTCCATTCTTATCATAATGTGAATTTCTTTTTTGTATTACTTTATTAAGAATTTCTTTATCTATTCTTATATTTTCTTGTTCTTTAATATGATTTATCGCACTTTCAAAAATATTTAGCATAGTCCTTGCGTCTCCGCCTGACAAAAGGAAGAGGTGATTTTTGTCAATATAAGTGATATTTAATTTTTGCAATATCACATCTTTTTCTATGGCTCTTTTTAATATTCTATCTAAAGAATCAACACCCAATTCATTAAGAGTAAATATCCTTACTCTTGAACGTAAGGCAGGAGTTAGTTGAAATGAAGGATTTTCCGTAGTGGCGGCTATGAGTATAATTTCTCCGTTTTCTACGGCATTTAACATTGCATCTTGTTGTGTTTTATTAAACCTGTGAATTTCATCTATAAAGAGTATAGTGCTTTTACCTAACCTTTTAATTTTTTTTGCATCTTCAATGATTTCTCTAAGCTCTTTAACTCCCGATGATATTGCATTGAGCTTATAAAATTGAGCGCTTGATTTATTGGCAATTATTTTTGCTATGCTTGTTTTTCCCGTTCCGGGCGGTCCCCACATTATGAATGAAAAAGGATTATCTTCAATTATTGCTTTCCCTATAGGTCCTTCACTATTTAATAATTCTTCCTGACCTGCTATTTCATCCAGATTTTGAGGTCTTATCCTTTCGGCAAGGGGAGTGAGTTTTGCGATTAAATCTTTTGTCATGATTTTAGAGAACTGTTTAATCGTTTATGGATTAAACAGTTCTCATTTTTAATTTTTAAGTATTATTTTTTTCTTCTTCTTTTGCTTCTTTTCTTTCCTTTCTTTTGCTCTTTCTTAAAGCTTGCAAGTGCTTTTTTATAAGCTTCTATTGATTTAGAATTAGCAAATTTTGTTGTAAGTATTTCATAATTTTCAATAGCTTTGTCAATGTTGTTTGAATAGTAGTAAACGTTCCCCAATAACATATATACATCTTCTATCTCAGGTTTTAATTCTATTACTTTTTTAAGATTATTTTCGAGTTCAGGATATTTTGCACAAGCAGCGGCTATTTTTGTTTTTAATTTTTTATCTTTCTTATTCTTTTTTAAAGCCTCAACTTCTTTTTCCAATTTTAAATAATCATTGTTTGCACATGCATAATAAGCAAGAGGAAGTTGTTTATCTGTTTTATTATCAGCATTTGCTTTAATATATTTTTTGTAAAGTGTGAGAGCTTTTTCTTCTTCTTTTTTTGCTAATTTCATACCGGCGAGATTCCATAAGCTATTGTTAAAAACTTGCGCGTCAGTGGCTTTAGCATTTTCAAGCTTAATGATTTCAGAATATAATTTTTCTGTTTCAGCAGGATTTTCTTTTTGTAACATCACAGCTTTTTGAAATTTTGCCCACATATACATTTTGCCGTCAAATTTATAGAAGTCTTTAATATTTAAAATTTTATCTAAATATTGTCCTGCTTCTGCATTTTTTTGCTCTTTTAAATTTTGGGAAGCGTAATTTGCATATATATTGGAAAGTATTTTACGTCCCATATCATTGGTAGGGTCTAAAGTTAATGCTTTTTCAAGTAATTTTACAGCTTCATCAACTTTTTTTAATCCGCCCATTAATTTTGCTTTTTCCACATATACAGGTGCATAGTCAGGCTGTATTTTGTTTATGACTTTATCATAATATTTTAGAGCCTTTTCAAATTTTTTGTCCTTAATTGCTTTGGCTGCTTTTTCCATTGTTTTGGCAGTTTTTTTACTTGCTTCTTGTGCTTGCCCGAACATCAAACAACTGAAAAGGAAAAAGACTGTCATGATTGTAGTTAAAATTTTTTTCATTCTTTTTCTCCTTAATTTTAATATTTTTCTTATTTTACCATTACTTGAAGAAAAAAACATTATTTTTAATTTTTTATATATTTTTATAAGTGAAAAGAAAACAGATATTTAATAGTTGTGTATCTTTTTTTTCTATATAATTATAGGCTTATTATGAATAAAAATCTATATTCAAGAGCTTATTAAAA
>PDWI01005565.1_pt1 | contig 16190 bp, 12 predicted proteins | sample 1430891 | NCBI WGS metagenome assembly PDWI01 (sample SAMN01162508, study PRJNA174530) | Oral metagenome, whole genome shotgun sequencing project. | biome: Marine environment; feature: Marine mammal; material: Swab sample of the gingival sulcus; isolation source: swab sample of gingival sulcus...
TCTACAATTAATTTAAAATTGCAAAAGATACTAGAAGAAAGTTATAACTCTTCCACTTGGTCTGACTATTTCGATAACGAAACGCGAAACGCCGTTGTCGCCTTCCAAAAGAAATATAATTTAGGTCTTGATGGTGTAGTTGGACCGAATACACTGAAAAAATTAGAAGAATTAGGACTGTTAAATGTCGCCGATATGACGCAGGGCGTTTATTCAGCAGGTATGAGCCACGAAGAAGTCATTCTTTTAAAAGCAGCACTAGAAAAAGACGGCTTGCTGTTCAAACACAATGACAATATTCCTAAGGCAGAACCTTACCGCGATTACAATAAAAATATTCTCGGATTGAGTGAAGATACACACGATAATGTTTACGGTTCTAGACGTTTACTTTCTTACTTTGACTATGTCATCAACGGCAATGACCAATTTGTCATTCACAAAGATGAATATAAAATGGATGAAAGCGGTAATATCACACTGTTTAAAGGACAATCATTTAACTTTTATCAGGTTACAAATCCTGATGGTACTAGTGGTTATGAAGCCTTTATCAAAGACCTTTACAAAGTTAATGAAAACGACGTTAGACGCATACAAGGTGCAACAAACTACTATGCTGAAAAAGTTTCCGTTAAGGAAATGTATATTTTTAAAGGTAAAAATTTAAAAATACCATTTGAATACAAAAAACTAGACGGTGACGGTAACCTTTTAATATCAGCTAAATTCAAAAAAGAACATCCCGATTATTACCAAATAGACGAAAATGGAAATCTATTGATTTCGCCTGACTATTACGGTATTTATCACACAGGTATTATTCAGCCACAATCGGCAATGATAGTCATAGACTACCATACAGGGCAATTAAAAGCGATAGTCGGCGGTCGTAATGTCACAGGACAAAAAATCTATAATAGAGCAATGCACCCACGCCAACCTGGTTCTTCTATTAAACCATTAGGTGTTTACACACCAGCTTTAGACAACGGGATTACTGCTGGTACCGTCTTTGATGACGTTCCGCGTTATACGGCAAGCGGTGTACGCTGGCCACAAAACTACTTTGATTCCTATGGCGTAAAATACAAGGGCATTATGACAGTTAGAGAAGCATTACACGATTCTAACAACGTCGTTGCCGTTAAAATTGCCGAACGTCTAGGCGTAGAAACCATTATTCCTTATTTAGAGCGCTTTGGTATTTCAACGCTCGTTACAGAAGGAACAACAAATGACCTTAACTTTTCTGCCGTCGCACTTGGCGGTATGACTAAAGGTGTTACGCCATTTGATATCACATCAGCTTACGGCGCTATTGCCAATGGCGGTACGCGCAATGAAACGATTACATTTACCAAAATTGTCGATTCACACGGCAATGTAATTTTAGAAAATAAACCAGAGCAAACTTTTGTCGTCGATGGACCTGTCGCCTATTTAATGCAACACATTATGGAGTCGGGCGCACGCGTTGGTTTGGCTAAAAAAGCAGCAATTCGCAGCGGCAATTGGGGCATTCCTATCGCTGGTAAAACTGGTACGACGTCAAATAAAAACGACGCGTGGTTTGTCGGCTATACGCCTTACTATGTCGCTGGTATGTGGATAGGTAACGATATACAAGTGCCACTGTCAGATGGTTCGACAGCTGCAGCGAAATACTGGAAAATCTTAATGAGTAGAATCCACGAAGGCTTGGAAGACAAAAGTTTCATGTCGCCTTCTGAAGCAGGACTAGTCGCCGCAACGATAGACAATAAGTCGGGAAAAATCCCTAGTGCTCTTAGTTCACGCGACCCCGAAGGTAATACCATTATTACAGAATGGTTTATTCCTGGCACAGTACCTGGCACAACGGATGATACTCACGTCAGCGTTAAAATTTGTACTGCAAGCGGTAAACTAGCAGGCGAGTTTTGCCCTGAATCGACAATAAAAGAAAGTGTCTTTAGATTACGACTAGACCCAAATTACGACCCTAATGCTCACGGCAGACATTACGCTATTGCCGATGATAAATACACTATTAGCCGCGGTCAATATGAAAGCAAGTCTGGTTCTGCACACTGTGATATTCATACAGAAAAACCGTGGACAGCGGAACAAACGGCAGGTGCATTAGTCGGTCTACCAACAAAGACCTCTATCTACAATCCTGCTGAAATGGTTATCACATCATCTATTAAAATTACTACTGTACACAATGTGACCTACAATGTCGATGCAGGCTCTATCATAACGGCAGAAGGTACTATCATCGCCTACGATAGAAATGACCCAACTGGCATGGGCAACATTATCTACCCATGGCAAATAGCCAGCGCTCAGTACAATCCTGAAGGTCCAAGCTTTACAGGTGAAGTTGAAAGAAAAACGGAAGCACCAACAGAACAAACAACAGAAACAGGCGATGGTTCTGAAAATGAAAGCGATAGTACAGTTGATACACAGACTCAGCCAAAGAACCCAAATTCAACGGCGACTAGTGTAGAAACTACCACTGGCAAAACAAATGAAAGCAAGCAGAAGGAAACAACTGCTCGCAGTATACAAGAAACAACGACAACCGCTCCGCCAGAAACAGAAACGGAAGTAGAAACAACAGAAAATCTTAACTTAGGTCAAACTGCACCAAAAAGATAAACGCAAGAAAAGGAGTACTTATGGACAATCAATTAGCAGTAACAGAACAAGAATTTGAATTCGATGCCGAAAAGATGAGTTTAACTGTCGCTGATGAATTTAAAAATTCGCCTGAAGTTTTAAAACTAGGCGAAGAAATCAATCTCGACGACAATAACAGCATTATGAAGTTTGGCGAATCGACAGCCACAGAAATCACACAAATCGCCGACCAAATCTTAGCTACAATGAACAATAACACCATCAAGGGTTCAGGCGAAATGATGAAAAGGCTCAATCAAATTATGGAAAAATTTGATGCGAAAGATTTTGCCGAAAAAGAAGAGCAAGGTTTCCTCAGCAAAATTTTTGGCGGTGCCAAAGACGGTCTTGACCACTTACTTAAAAAATACGAAACAATGGGTAGCGAAGTCGACCAAGTTTATGCCGAACTCAAAATATATGAAAAAGACATTCAAAGCACCAACGGCAATTTAGAAAATATGTTTAACACCAATATGCAGTATTACGAAAATCTCCAGAAATATATTTACGCTGGTCAAAACGTCGTTGAAAAATTAAAAAATGAAGATTTAAAACTATTGGAAGATAAAACGCAAAATGGTGGCGAAGAACTAGACCATATCAAATTAAACAACCTCAGACAATCGGTTGAAATGATAGAGCAAAGAGTGTACGATTTAGAGCTAGCGAAAAACGTTGCCCTACAATCACTGCCACAAATTAAAATGATAGAAAAAGGCAATTATAACCTCATGCGCAAAATCAATTCTGCCTTTATCGTTACCTTACCGATTTTCAAGCAAAGCTTAACGCAGGCAATAGCGCTTAAAAGACAAGGCATACAAGCAGAAGCAATGGCAGCGCTCGATGAAAAAACAAATGAGTTACTTATGAAAAATGCAGAAAATACAGCAACGCAGGCAAAACTCACAGCAGAACTTGCCACAGGTTCATCAATAGACGTTGAAACCTTAGAAAAAACATGGCAAACTATTATCGACGGCATAGAAGAAACAAAACGCATTCAAAATGAATCTGCCGCAACCCGTGCCGACGGTATCAAACGCTTAACTCAACTGAACGACGAATTTAAAGCAAAAGCGAACTCATAGAGTTCGCTTTTCTCTTATTTAAAGTTCTCAATATCCACTTTTAAATCCGCCAAAGGCGCAATATCGCCATGCCCAGGAAAAACAATCACCTTATCAGGCAAGCTTTGCAAATACGGTGTGGTTTTTTCTAAATAGTCTTCCCTGCTACTGCCCATACCTTTAACAATAATTTTTTCTCCAGCTACATTAACAAGACTGTCGCCAGTAAATACTATTTCATTATCAACTAAAATACAAATACTGCCTTCAGAATGACCTGGCGTTTCTGTCAATTGCAAGGTATGCTGCTGCCAATTAAATATATACTCACCGTCGAAAGTTTCGTCTACTTCACAGCTATAATTTTCATCATAATACTCTAATAAATCAGTATTCTTATTTAATATTCTCATCAATGCACGAAAATACTGTGCTTGATTTTTACGCGGACTAATTGTCATCTTAGCACAAGTGGTTGATGCTATTACTTCAGTGTCAAAGCGTTCACGTAAATAATTAACACCAGAAATATGGTCGTAATGTTCGTGCGTTAAAATAATAAGCAGATGAGAAATACGCTCTGCTTTAAAAAAATCCACCGTTTCTTCACTAATGCAAGGGTCGACAATTAACGCCCTTCCTTCTCCTATAAATATATACATTCGAGAATTTATCTCTTTATATATCTCGCAGTATATCTCCGTATCCCCTAAGTCGTATATCTTTTCCATGCTCCCCTGTCTCTTTATTTATGTAAATACTTATTTAATACTACAGGAATTTTGGCTTTTTGTCAACGCACAATTAATATGGCTGTAAGATCCTCACGCGCTTCGCGCTCAGGATGACACAGCCATAAGTAAAAACCGTGAATTCTAATCAAAATTCACGGTTGATGTATTAACTTAAATAGTTTTGATAATTGCCTTTAGTGAATAATTCATATTCTGCCTCTGTTGCCAGCACTTTATGATGTTCATTGTGTTCTATCATTTTACCGGCACTATAATCAATACCAGACTCTTCATAAAGATAGGTTTGACTTTCACGCTTACGCTCTGCCAAAGGGTCTGGCAAAGGAATTGCCGAAATCAACGAATGCGTATATGGATGAATAGGCTGCTGAAAAATATCCTCTTTGTTGCCATATTCCACAATATGCCCTAGATGCATAACGCCTATCATATCCGATATATATTTTACCATCGATAAATCGTGGGCAATAAACAAGAGTGTAACTCCAGTTTCTCGCTGAATTTCTTTTAATAGATTAACAACCTGTGCTTGTATGGAAACATCAAGTGCCGAAATCGCTTCATCGGCAATAATCAGCTCTGGTTCCATAATCAAAGCTCTAGCTATCCCTATTCTCTGCCGTTGACCACCAGAAAACTGGTGCGGATAACGGTTGATAAAGCTAGCGCTCATACCAACTTTTTCAAGAACTGCTATCACTTTTTCTAACCTTTCATCAGAGGATAAATCAGGCTGACAATTATCAAGACCTTCAGCGACAATATCGAGTACTGTTTTACGTGGATTAAGTGACGACATAGGGTCTTGAAAAATCATTTGAATGTCATTACGCACCATCTGATTTGCTTCATCATCTAGCTTACCACTAATTTTCTTGCCTTTAAAATAAACTTCTCCATCTGTAGGATTATACAGTCTAATAATAGAACGCCCCGTTGTCGACTTACCGCTACCGCTCTCGCCAACTAAACCAAAAGTTTTACCCTTTTCGATTTGGAAACTAATGCCATCGACAGCCTTAACCGTAAATTTACGACTAACGCGAAAATGCTGTTTTAAGTTTTTAACGTCCAATAAAATCTCAGCCATTCGCATTCTCCTTTAACATTTTCGCTATCCTTTTTTGAAGTGCCTCTGGCATTTCTACCTTTGGTGCGCGCTTATCCATAAGCCAGCTACAAACCCTATGCTTACCGCCCGCATTAAATTGTGGCGGTTCCTCTTTAAAGTCTATACCCAAAGCGTAAATATTACGCGGTGCAAAAGCATCGCCTTTAAACGGTTGAGCGAGATTGATAGGATTGCCAGGAATAGAATAGAGCTCATCGCCTTCTAATTCAATATCTGGCATTGCCGATAACAATCCCCAAGTATAAGGATGTTTAGGCTCGTAAAAAACTTCTTCAACACTGCCCTTTTCTATAACCTTACCCGCATACATTACGGCAACATAGTCAGCAACCTTTGCTACGACGCCAAGGTCATGCGTAATGTATATAACAGAAATATTTTTCTTTTTTTGTATCGATTTAATCAAATCCAAAATTTTACTCTGAACCGTTACATCGAGCGCTGTCGTCGGTTCGTCACAAATCAAAATATCAGGGTCACAAGCGAGCGCAACAGCGATAACAACACGCTGGCGCATACCGCCAGAAAGCTGGCTAGGGTATTGTTTCAACCGCTTTTCTGCATTATCTATACCAACTTCTTCTAGCAGTTCTATCGCTCTTTTACGAGCCTCAGCCTTAGGCGTATTATAATGATAACGCATACTTTCCATAATTTGATTGCCTATAGTCATTGTCGGGTCAAGACTAGTCATAGGGTCTTGAAAAACCATTGCTATTTGTTTACCCGCAATTTTACTCCTGATTTGATGCTGAGTCATTTCGACAATATTATAACTTTCGTCTGCTTCTCTATTGTAGTAAATAATTTCGCCTTTATCAATAGAGCCATTATTGCTAAGAATGCCCATCATCGCCTTGACAGTAACGGATTTACCACTACCACTTTCGCCTACTATTGCCACTGTTTCGCCCTCAAAAACATCTAATTTAACACCGCGAATAGCGTTAATTTTTGACGTGCTTGTCCGAAATGAAATCGATAAATCTCTAACCGATAATACTTTTTTTCTCGTTTCCATTTAAAGCTCCTTCATCTTCGGATCAAAGGCATCCCTAAGTCCATCGGCAAGAATGGTAAAGCTGAGCATCAAAATTGCCAACACCGTTGTCGGTATCACAACCATATGCGGATAAACTAAGAAAGATTTAAACCCTTCGCTAATCAAAACACCAAGCGACGCAAGCGGCGGCTGTAAGCCCAAACCAATAAACGCTAAAAACGACTCTGTGAAAATTGCATTTGGTATAGAAAACATACTCATAATAATAACTTGACCAAAAATATTTGGCAAGAGTTGCTGCATAATAATTTTCATATCCGAACTGCCAAGCGTGCGTGAAGCGAGGATAAATTCCTGTGATTTAAGCTTCAAAACCTGCGCCCTAGCAATACGGCTCATACCAATCCAACCTTTAATGACAATAGCCAAAGTGATTGATAAAATACCAGGTCTCAAGACGAAAACAAGCAAAGTGACGATTACCATTGTCGGTATACTATTCAAAATCTCAATAATTCTCTGCATAAACATATCGACCTTGCCGCCATAATAGCCTGACACAATACCGAAAGTCATACCGATTAACATATCAACGACGACGGCTAAAAATGCCATATATAGCGATACGCGCGTCCCCTGCCAGACCCTCGTCCAAATATCGCGACCAAGCGTGTCTGTGCCAAAATAATAATATCCTTCAACGCCTGCTTTTGCGTATTTATCAGAGCCGTCCATAAAACCGATTTTTTCTAGAATTGGCATCTTCGGTTCTAGCGATTGATGTTCAATAATGCCCCTATCATAGCGATGATGCGAAAGTAAAGGAGCAATCAAAGCAAAGGCTAAAATAATCAATATTACTACGCCAGCGACAATTGCCGCTTTATTTTTCTTTAGTCTATCAAAAACATCTATAAGAAAACTGCGCTCGGGTAATTCGTCCACTGGCTTTTGCGCCATAATGTAATCTTCGCCCACTAAGACGAAATCTAATTTATCATTCATCATTCTACTCTCTCCTTGCCCAGTCTTATGCGTGGGTCAATCACGCTGTACATTATGTCAACAAAGAGCATAACCAATACAAACATCAAAGAATAAATGAATGAAATGGCAATAACAATATTATAGTCGTTAACCACAATAGCCTGCACAAAGAGCGAACCTAGTCCAGGAACGGCGAAGATTTTTTCAACAACCAGACTACCAGTCATCAAACTTACCACCAATGGACCTAAAACGGTAATTACAGGAATGAATGCATTTCTAATACCGTGCATTAAAACGACCCTGCGTTCATTTAAGCCTTTCGCTCTAACGAATAAAATATAATCGCTACCTAAAACTTCTAACATTTCTGAGCGTAAAAAGCGTGCTACTGTCGCCATTGTGAACATAGAAAGTGCAATTACAGGTAAAATGCTAGACATACCAACATCCTTAGGATTATAACGTATTGGGCACCACTTCAACATAAAGCCAAAAACATAGAGCAAAAGTAGGGCAAATACATAAGACGGTATGGAAACACCTAAAACTGAAAGCAGACTGGTAAAGGCATCAAAGATATTACCGTGATTGAGTGCGGCAATAATGCCTAGAAGCATACCCAAAAACAGCCCCAAAAGTACCGCTTTCAAGCCTAATGATACCGTCGTTGAAATTCTATTTTTCAAAATCGTCGCCACTGGCATATTTTTTTGCAGCGAATAGGAAATACCAAAATCGCCCTGTGCCATTAATTTAAGATAATTGCCAAAACGAACCAAGACAGGTTTATCTAAACCGTATTTTTCAAAGATTATCTCCCTTTGGTCGTCCGTTAACTTTTCGTCGTTAAAAGGCGTACCTGGCATCATCTCCAGCATTAAAAATAATAATAATAATATAATAAAAATCGTGACTACCGCAATCGATAATCGTTTTAAAATGTACTTTAACATTTGTTTCCCCTTTGGCTTCCCCCTACTATTCTTCTATATAGCCAAAACGATAAATAAACGGTACACCAACACTTTGGTTATAAACATCTTTTACCTTAGGATTCCAAAGCTGAGCTGCGCCAGTTTGGTAAATAGGAAGTGGCCCCTTGGCATTTTCTAAAAGATACTTTTCTGCGTCTGCCATTGCTTTCCAACGCTCTTCTGCTGTCGGTTCTGCTGACTTAGCATAATTGATTAACTTATTATATTCAGGGTCATTGTAACCACCACGACCAGGTTGTCCATCAGAATATTCAGCATATAGCTCCAAATACGTCATAGGGTCAGCGTAGTCAGGTCCCCAACGAGTTAAACCTAAGTCGTAATCATCTTCAGTGCCGCGCATAATCTGCAAGCGCGTTTTCTTAGGCTGGCTCTTTAAGACAACTGTCATACCTTCTAACGTTGACTCTACTTCTGATTTAATGAATTCGGCAACTTTCTTAGACTGTTCAGAATCCTCAAATAAAAGTTCCCACTCAAAACTATCTACACCCATTTCAGCTTTTGCTTTTTCCCAGAATGCCTTTGCGTCTTCCTTGCTACCTGTGAAATAGTCACCTGAGAAGTCTCTAAAGTCTTGTCCATTGGCATCGCCAGCAAGTTTTTTTGGTACAAAGAAATAAGCAGGGATTGCGCCGTCTTTTAATACATTATTTGCAATTTGGTCACGGCTAAATGCTAAACTGATAGCCTTGAGCAAATTTTCATTGTCAAATTTATCCGTGTGATGATTGACCTGTAACCACCATAGATATGAACCGAGTTCAATCTTATAGTCAGCGTGGTCTTTATATTTATCAACTAATTCACCAGTTAAATAAACGTAATCCGTATTACCTGACTCATAATCGAGCACCGCACTCTGTGCATCGAGGGCAACTTTAAAAGTAACGCCACCGAGTTTGACATTTTCAGCATCCCAATAATCAGGATTCTTCACAAAGCTAAAACTATTGCCTGAAATCCACTCAGTCCAAACAAAAGGACCATTGTAAATTGTCGTTTCAGGTGTCAAACCATATTGGTCTCCCTGTGCTTCTACAAAGGCTTGATTAGCTGGATAAAAAGTTGGGAATGCCATTAACTTTTGAAAATAAGGTACTGGTCTTTCCAGTTCAACTTCTAAAGTTTTATCATCTAACGCCTTAACTGCTAATTCTTCAGTTGGTAAGTCGCCCTTTAAAACGCCAACGCCGTTTTTAATACCAGCAACATCAATCATATAATTATATTCACTAGCAAACTCTGGCGAAGCGAGTCTACGCCAAGCAAAAACAAAATCGTTTGCTGTAACAGGGTCGCCGTTGCTCCACTTAGAATCGCGTAAATGGAAAGTATACTTTAACCCATCGTCAGAAACTTCCATCTCTTTGGCGGCAGCAGGTACAACAGTACCACCGTCAGCCTGAACATAAAGTCCTTCTATAGCAGCAGTAATCGCCTCAAAACTAAGTCCGTCCGTTGCATACTGAGCGTCCATAGAGTTCAAATCTGCATTCTTAGTAACTGTTAAAATTGGCAAATCGCTCTTAGCAGCCTCGCCAGAACCACCACTTTCATTGGTTCCACCATTAGAGCTAGTAGCACCACCGCCACCACAAGCTGTCAAAGCCAAGCTCAAAACTAAAACCAAGCTTAATAATAACTTTTTCATCGTTCCTCCTTGTCATTTTTTACTAAAACAATACTATAATTATTTCGCTCCATAAATATTTTTTGCTTAAACGAAATATTTATAGGGAATATTATAACACAAAACGAATTTAATTTCAATAATTTAATAAAAATTTATAAAATTTGTTACGTATTAAAAAAAGCCATAATAAAATGGCTTTCTCATAAAAAACTATTTAGTCTAGCGCTGTCATCCTGAGGACAAGTGTTAACAAGGACGTGAGGATCTTAGCGCAGGTAACTGAATAGTTGCGATTATTTCAACTTGCAATAAAAATCACTCGTCATCTTAACTTTTTTCATCAGTTCAGCAAACTCTTCTATCGTCAGCTGCTGGTCAGCGTCGCTAAGTGCCATTGGCGGATTAGGATGAACCTCAATAATCAAACCATCTGCCCCTGCCATAATCGCGCTCAAGGACAAATCTTCTATCAAATCAGCCCTACCCGCTGCGTGTGAAGGGTCAACGATAACTGGTAAATGCGTTAACTTTTTCGCCACAACAACAGCGCTTAAATCAAGCGTATTACGCGTATAAGTTTCAAAAGTCCTAATGCCTCGCTCGCATAAAATAACATTGGGATTGCCATTTTTCAAAATATACTCTGCTGCATTGAGCCACTCTGCTATCGTTGCGTTCATACCGCGCTTTAACATCACTGGTTTTTTTAATTTTCCGAGTTCTAGTAAAAGCGGAAAATTATACATACTACGCGCGCCGATTTGTAAAATATCAGCGTATTTAGCAATTAAATCAATGTCCCTTAAATCGACGACTTCTGTGATAATTGGCAAATGATGTTTCTTACCAGCCGCCGCTAAATATTCTAAACCCACTTCACCTAAGCCCTGAAAAGAATAGGGGGATGTTCTAGGCTTATAAGCGCCGCCTCTTAAAACTCCAGCGCCAGCTTCCTTTACTCCCGCTGCCGTCTTTCTAACCTGTTCTTCCGACTCTACAGAACACGGTCCCGCCATCACAACAAACTCTTCACCGATTTGAACACCACCCAAATCAATAATCGTTTGCTTTCTCAATATATCATTGTCAGCTTTTTTCAACACTAAATTCATAGCAAAATAATCCTTTATTTTTTATCGTACTCTCCTCCCTATTATATCAAATAAAAATAAAAAAGTCACTATTTTTGAAAACTAGAAATAGTGACTTGAATATTATCGATATATATTAAACTTAAAGTAACTTACAACCTAGCGCTGCTTGGAATATTCACTACTACCGACTCTAAATACTTAGCATTCACCAATCCGTCATTTTGGCAATGCTTAAACATGTCAAGTTCACTCATTAAACGCCAAATTGGTCTCGTCATCACGCCTTTGCTATTGCTATATTCTAAAAACTGGTCACGTTCTGCTTTATCTTTTAGTTTAATTGCCTGTAACCAATAGTTAGAGCTTGCATTCTCTGGCTCTACAATAAAATCTATTTTTTTCTCTGCAAAAAAATCTTTATAAATCACTGCCAATTCACGCTTTGATGCTAAAAATTGTTCCAAACTTTCTAGCTGAGCACATAAAAGTGCTGCGTTAAGATTAGGCATACGATAATTGTAAGCAATACATTCATGCACATATTCATAAGGATGTGGTCGTTTTGCCGTCGTCGTAATCTGCTTTGCTTTTTTCGCTAGGACTTCATCATCGGTGACAATTACACCACCGCCACCAGAAGTTACAATTTTATTGCCGTTGAAAGAAAAGGCTCCTAATTTACCAAAAGTTCCCGTATGTTTATTTTTATAATAACTGCCCAAACTTTCAGCTGCATCTTCGACTAAAGTCAAATGCCATTTATCACAAATCGCTTTTATTTCATCAATTTTACAAGGCAGACCAAACGTATGCATAGGTAGGCAAGCACTAATTACCCTCCCGCTTGTTTTATTCACGCACTTACCGTCGACGAGTTCACAATGCGCATTTAAAAATTTCTCTAAAGCGCTAGGGCTCATCCCTAATGTATCAAGGTCAACATCGACAAAAACAGGCTCAGCACCAATGTAACTAACAGCGTTACAAGTCGCGACAAAGGTCAAAGGCTGTGTGATTACTTCATCACCTCTTTGTACCCCTGCCATTAACAAAGCAATGTGTAATGCTGCCGTTCCATTGACGGCTGCAATAGCGTATTTGCTACCGACATATTCGGCAAATTCTTTTTCAAATCTATCGACATATTTACCAACGCTAGAAACAAAAGTCGAATCGATACAGTCGTTTAAATACTCTTTTTCCTTACCAATAAATCTTGGTTCGTGCAAAGGAATAAACTCCTCTGTAGCGAAAGTTTTTCTAATAAACTCTACTATTTTTTCCATTACATTTTACCGTCCAAATATTTTCCCGTTTCCTTGTGTTGAAAATCTGGCAACAAGACAAAAAATTCTCTAATAATATCTTCTTTTGTCCAAGTTAAATCAGTCTGATAATCCTTGATTTTCTGCTCAAATTGTTTCAATTTGTCAGCATCAAAATCAAGCTCTTTTTTAATCACGCCAAGATTATAAAAACGCTCCATATCTAAGATTTCAGATGCTGTATAAAATTCTTCAAAATCCTTTTCGCCCGTCGTATCACTTATAGTTGCAAGTAGTGCCCACTGTTTTTCTGAAGGTAAAATTGCAGAAAGAGAGCGCGCTTCCTCTTCATCTTTGCAATAATAAGGCTGATAGCCAAGGCTTTCTAAATACTTTTCCGCTATCTCTTTAAAAGTAATAAGATGTAAGTTTTCACTTAGTTTAGGAAAAAATATATCTCTATTTTCGCCAAAAATGCAGGATAGCAAACAAAGTTCGCCCGACTCTTTTGGCGTAACAAAATAACGTCTAATATCGCTAGGTGCAGCCAGCGCCTGTCTTTTCGCTATACGCTGATTAAAACTATGTAAAAGCGAGCCATCACTAAAGGCAACATTGGCAAAACGCGCCATAGACACATTGATATTTTCAGAATGTTTATGCACAAACATCTCCATAATGCGCTTGCTCGCGCCCATCATATTGACAGGATTTGCCGCCTTATCTGTACTCACACAGAAATATTTTTTTACACCCTTATCTATTGCCTGACTAAGCGTTTTATCCGTATTAAAAATGTTGGTTTCAACCATACGCATTAAAGTATAAGCGTCTTTCTCACTTCTAACGTGCTTCAATGCAGAGAGATTAAGAATGTAATCATAGTCACCATCTTTTTCAAAGAAAGCATCGTAAAGCTTACTGCCAATATCAAGGGCAAACACGCGAAAATCGCCATCAATATAACCAAAGCTATTTCTAATATCTCGCACGAGTTCTGCCAAATTATTTTCACTTAAATCAACAACGTGCAGTTTTAATGGCTTACGCCTAAAAATTTCTTTCGTCACCGCCTGACCTATACTGCCCGCTCCACCTAAGACCAAAAACTTAGAGCTGCCAACAATAGCACTTAATTCCTTTTCTAAGGCATTAATATCCTCTGTAAATAAAGCTTTATCGCGCCCAATTAACTTCAGTAAATTATCCAATTTATTGCTCCTTATCCCTATTAAAATTAATCAAGCTTTCTGCAAAAGCAAAATCAATATCATCATCTATATCAACAGAATGTGATTTTTTCATTATATATGCAAAAGAATTTTCTCCATAAATATCAACGCCCTCATTTTTACCATCTGATAACTTCGTTATATAAATAGCGCCATTTAAACGATAGTAAGTAGATAATTGCTGTCTTGGCGTATTTCTAACTTCTTCGCTTAAAAAATTATATAAACTGTGGTCACTAGACAATGTATTCGTCCACAATGGCGAATGGTCGACTTCACAGACAGAAACCACAGCATCAGCCTTGCGTTCTAAAAATAATTGATATGCCGCTTTAATATCTTCCGCTGTTCGCAAAGGAGATGTCGGTTGTAAAAGCACATTATTATCAAATGTCATACCCATATTTGCATAATTAGAAAGAACTTCGCTGATAACATCAGCCGAAGTTGCACTATCACTAGCTGTTTGTTCACTTCTTAAAAAAGGAACCTTAGCGCCATATTTTTTAGCAATTTCTGCATACTTTTCAGAATCTGTAGAAACCATCACTTCTGTAAATATGCCTGAATTAATAGCCGCTTCTATCGCATAAGCAAGTAAAGGCTTCCCTGCCAACAGCTTAACATTCTTATCTTTTAAACCTTTAGAACCAGAGCGTGCTGGGATAATAGCCAAATTTTTCATTTAAAACTCCAAATCATAAAATTTCTTTTTTAAATCAACTTCATTTTCTAACAAATACTCTTTCATCACGGTTACTATTTTCTCAGAACTTTCGCCCTTACCATACGGACTAACTGTATTTTTTGCAATCTGTTTAAATTCACTACTTAAGGCTTTATCTATCGCCTTTTCAATTTCAACAGCATCTGCTTTACAATTAACAACGCTTTCAGCCATAATTCTACCTTTTTGCCTATCACCAATATTAATAGTCGGAATATAAAAACTAGGCGCTTCTATTAAACCGCTAGATGAATTGCCAATAACAAATTCTGCATACTTTAACGCACTCAAATATCTCTTTAGCCCCAGTGACGTAAAAGCAAAGATATTAGCATTTTCTTTTGCATATAAATCTATCATTTGATTAATAATTCTGCCATCAGCATCGGCATTAGCTTTGGTAAAAATAAAATTGAGCTCACTTCGTTTTTGACAAACGTCTAACAACGTCTTTATTTGATTTTCAGCACTATTATTCTCTAAAGTGACAGGATGAAAGGTGGCTACAGCATAGGCTTTATCGAGATTTATATTTAGCGAATTTTCAAGTTCAGATTTTGTCAATAATTTTTCATTTAAAATATTTTCTACGCCAAGCGCACCGACATTAAAAACTCTTTCAGGATGTTCACCTAACTGAACAATTCTTTTTCTATATACTTCTGTACTAGCAAAATGTAAATAAGAAAGCTTCGTCAATGAATGTCTAACCGCTTCATCAACGGCTCCCTCTGTCGTTTCTCCTCCATGAATATGCGTAATTGCAACGCGCTCGTTCATAGCAACCATTGCAACTGCTAATGTTTCATACCTATCCCCTAGCACCACTAGCATATCTGGCTTTACCTCTGAAAAATAATCAGCAAAGGAAATCATCGCCAAGCCCATAGACTTAGAAACTGCCGTCGGACTATCCGCACTTAGTAAAATTTCTATTTTTTTATCAATCACAAAACCATCTTGCTCTATTTCTTTATAAGTCAAGCCAAATTCAGGCGACAAATGCATACCTGTAACCACTATTTTCAACTCAAACTCTGGCACTTTTGCCAGCTTTGCAATTAATGGTTTCAATAATCCATATTCAGCGCGCGTTGCCGTTAGCACACAAATTGTTTTCTTCACTATAATTTCCTATCTTCTTAAATAACTTTATTAAATATGTCTGTAACTATTCAGTTAAGTTGTTTTAGTGTTGATTACAACTCTTCCACTTCTACCTTTACTTCCTTCTTATAAAAAGCCAGCCCAACAGCAACAGTCTTTTGAATTCCTCTATCTCTCATATTCGTATAATACTCATTATCCTTAATCTGCTCTAGGGCTTTTTTAGGCAGAATGGCAAATTTTTTTTCATCTTTAGCAACTTTGAATTCCAAGATAAAACCTGTACCTTTGCCACTTCTTGGCTCTAGCACAATATCAGAGCGACCTTTCCCCGTAAATTCATTAGAATGTACAATATACCTATCGGTTAAATATGCCATTGTCCCTAGCACGTACATATGATAAACAAGCTCATCTTTCCTCGTATCAATAGGCGCAATCGTGTTCATCATTACCTTGCCAAGATATTTTTCAAAGTTAACAAAGTCCTCTTCTATCAAGGCATCCATCA
>PDWI01005686.1_pt1 | contig 16184 bp, 13 predicted proteins | sample 1430891 | NCBI WGS metagenome assembly PDWI01 (sample SAMN01162508, study PRJNA174530) | Oral metagenome, whole genome shotgun sequencing project. | biome: Marine environment; feature: Marine mammal; material: Swab sample of the gingival sulcus; isolation source: swab sample of gingival sulcus...
TTATTTTTTGCGTGTAGAGTGTGTTCAAAACAGTAACCACCCCGTCCTGCTTCGCAGTCCACCCCTCCAACAGAGGGGAATTGAACCACCCCGTCCTGCTTCGCAGTCCACCCCTCCAACAGAGGGGAATTGAACCACCCCGTCCTGCGGACACCCCTCCAAAGGAGGGGAATTGAACAGCAAGGGAGTATGCTCGCTTGTTAAACCTTTTTTTTAACGCACTTCTATCTCAAACAATTTAGGCCATTTTTTACCCGTAACAAATATTCTGTTTTGGGCTTTGTCGTATGCGATGCCGTTTAGCACGTCGGTATCGGAGCGGTAGTCTTGTGGCGAAAGCAAACCGGCAAAATTCACATACGCCTCCACTATGCCCGTCTCGGGGTTGATGTAGATAATTGACAGCCCCCTTGTTGTCAAATACTTTAATTTCTGCTATTGTGATGAAATTCTGGTCATCTAATATTTTTATGGTGTTTGTACCATCGGTCATATACAGCTTATTGTTGTGATAATCAATGCCCCAGCCTTCCCCTTGATATTGAAATTCATTCAATAATTTAAAGTCAGACATTCGATATACAAAGCCTCTGCCTGCCTGCCAACTAAGTTGTATTATCTTATCGTCGAACGATGTTATACCCTCGCCGAAGATGTCGGTTGCCACGGCAAAACTTCTAAGCACCTGCCCCGTCTCGGGCTTTACCTTCCTTACCGACGATTCGCCTTTCAGCCCCGTTGCTTCATAGAAAAAATTATCTTTGAAAAACAGCCCTTGCGTATACGCCTCTCTATCATGAGGATATGTATTGATTATTTTGTAGCTTAACTGTCGCGGTGCTTCTTTGGGGAGCAAAATCACATTGATGCTTGCCTCCTGCAATTTCCCGTTTTCCTCTATTGCAAACGTGAGTTCGTTTTCGCCTGCTTTGCCTTGCTTGGCGGAATGCCACTTATAGGTCGTTTGTTTTGTCGATACGGAATCAATAACCTCATCATTACACTTCACCTTATAATATATTGATTTTATATCAGCATGAAAGTTTAAAGCAATATCAATTTCATCTCCTATTGTGTGAAATTTTTGGGAGGCATCCGGTTGAACTTCTATATATGTTATTTGTTTTTGTTGAGGTTGCGATGTTGTTTCTTCGACTTTTGAAGTTGTATTTTTTTCAGATTTTTCACTTTTGCAAGATACCGCAATAAGAGTTATTATTATAAAGATATACTTTAAGTATTTCATGCTAATTGATTTTAAAATATCGAGTTATTGGAATTTAATTTTAGAAATTTATTGGTAGCAAAATATGCCGATAAACCTGTTATGATTACCCCAAAAATCATGATGGCAACCACGGTTGTGTATTCGCCTGTTATGTATATTATTTGCGAGAAATTTTTACGCATCAGAATAACACTCACAACAACCATAAGCGACGACAGCGAACCAGCCAAAAGTCCGGATGCTATCGCACTGCTGACAAACGGATTGCGGATAAATGATTTTTTTGCTCCGAGCAAACTTGCCAATTTTATAAATTTCCGTTTGGAATACACCGATAATCTGATGGTGTTATTTATAAGTGATATCGTGATTATCAGAAGCAGTACAGTAAACACAAGCCCTACTATGCTCATTTTCCCTACATTATCATTAATGTCTTCCACCATTGAGGCTTGGTAGTATATCTCGCCAACGGCGGTATATTTTATCAAGTTTTTTCTTATCACCTCAACGCTGTCGGTATTTGCAAACTCGGAATTCAGGATTACTTCCAACGACGACGGAAATATATTTACATCGGGCAAAGCATAAAAATCACTGCCCAATTCCTCTTGCATAATTGCCGTTGCCTCATCTTTTGAGATGAATTTTACCTTGCCGGCATAGTCCTGTGCTTTCAGATATTTCTCTAAACGAGAGACTTCCGCCTCGCTTGCTTTTTTGTTAATGTATACCGTAAAGCTGATGTTCTCTTTTATATAGTCGGACAATTTTTTGCCGTTTATCATAATCAAAACGGTATAGCCAAATATCAAAAGTACCATCGTTATGCTAACGGTTGCGATGAAATATGCCCCTCGCACTTTTTTCCGATTATCTTTATAATCACTTAAACTCATTTTATGCAATTTCAATTTTTTTCAAAATTAGAAAAAAAAAACAGTTTGAAATAAAAAAATCCAACTAACTCTTTTTTTTTATTATTTTTGCACCTTATAATATAATGTAATGTATAATAATAATTCGCCTTTTAGCAACATAACACCCGTAGTGAAAAAACTGCTCGGACTAAACATCGCAGTATTAATTTTAGGCTACGTATACAGCACCTTCTCGCATGTTGATGCCACATCAATCATAGGATTATACTATCCGAGGTCGCTTGCTTTTCAACCCTTCCAGATAGTTACCCACATGTTTATGCACGCAGGCATTTTGCACCTGTTTTTCAATATGTATGCTCTTTGGATTTTCGGACAAATCCTCGAACGCACATGGGGTGGCAAACGCTTCCTAATATACTATCTTACAACAGGTTTAGGGGCGGCATTGCTACATCTTTTGGTAATACATTTTAGGGTAGAAAGCATTATAAATCAGATGTCTCCTTTGGAAATTCAAACCGTATTAAAAGACGGACTTAAATATAATTTCAAAGCTGAACTCGTCCCCCTGATGGCTCAGTTAGACAACATGATTAATGTCCCGACCGTGGGAGCATCGGGAGCTGTATTCGGCGTGCTGTTGGCTTTCGGAATGTATTATCCAAACATAGAATTATTCCTGTTTTTCATACCGATACCCATAAAAGCAAAATACTTTGTTATAGGTTACGGAGCTATTGAACTTATAAACGGCATCACAAACACGCCCGGCGATAATGTGGCTCATTTTGCCCACTTGGGCGGAATGCTATTTGGCTTTATATTAATAAAAATCTGGCAAAAATCAAACTCAAATTTATGAACGAAACTTTAAACAACGTAAAAAGAACCTTCAACCAAGGCAGTATGTTTACCAAAATTATTATGATAAACGTAGCTGTATTCATAATAACAACAATTCTCTCAATCTTCATACACGGCGTAAATAACGCATTGGCTATGCCCGGCAGTTTTGGAAATTTACTATTACGCCCATGGTCGCCCATAACCTATATGTTTGTGCATGACGGTTTTTTACATCTGTTATTCAATATGTTATGGCTGTATTGGTTTGGGCAAATATTTTTAACATACCTAAGCGACAAACATCTGCTTGCAATATACCTGATGGGCGGTTTGATAGGTGCATTAATGCACTTACTTGCAAATACTCTACTTCCTGTCTACATTCAATTTGCCACAGTGGGTTCTTCCGCTGCGGTAATGGCAATAGTTTTTGCAATATCATTATACAAAAAAGACCATACCATCAACTTGCTTTTCATAGGCGAAATCAAATTGAAATACTTGGCATACATCGCCCTTTTCTTTGATGTCATAGGGGCGTTGCAAAACCTAAACAGCACTTCCACAGGTGGCGACGGCATCGCTCACATAGCACATCTCGGCGGTGCTTTATACGGAATTTTATTTGCCTACAAAATCCAAAAAGGCAAGGACATAACTCGCCCGATAAACAATATCCTTACAAATATCTTCTCGTGGTTTGCAAGATTATTTTCAAGAGATAATAAATCTTACATAAGAGTGAAATACAACAATTCCCAAAATACCGATTGGAAATACGATAGAAGAAAAAAAGACCGAGAATACAATTCAAGTAAAAAAGACTATGACTACAACACAAGAAAAACCGACTGGGAATACAATCAAGAAAAAGCAGAAACCAACGAAGAGTTAGACCGAATATTAGATAAAATATCTGCCGGCGGTTACGAAAGCCTTACGGAAGAAGAAAAAATCTTCCTTTTCAAATCCAAAAAGTATTAAAATTAGAAATATTATTATTTATATTCAATCTAAATACTTACTTTTGCATCCTGAAAAACAAAAACTGAATAAAAATATTTTTTATGAACCTCAACCAAGTCCTAACGGCACTAAAACCGGTGATAGACCCGGAAAGCAATCAAAGCATTGTGGAAAAAAATTTGATAAAAGAATTGACTATTGAAGACAACAAAGTAAAATTCGTTATCAATCTTACCAGAAGCCCATTTAAAAAATCAATAAAAAAAGTCTGCGAAAAAACACTTAAAGAAACTTTCGGAGCTGACATAGAATTAGACATAACTTTTCCTGATTCAAAACCCGTGAGCGTGGGCAGAACCGATGAAGGCACAACACTTCCCAAAACTAAAAACATCATAGCAGTAGCATCGGGCAAAGGCGGAGTAGGAAAATCAACCATATCGGCAAACCTTGCCTTGGCACTATCAAATCAAGGTGCAAAAGTGGGGCTTTTAGATGCTGATATATATGGCCCTTCGCAAACCAAAATGTTTGGCGTAGAGAAAGTTATCCCCGAGATGACTAAAAGAGGCGACAAAGACATAATCCTCCCCGTAGAAGTACAAGGCATAAAACTCCTCTCAATAGGCTTCTTCATAAAACCCGAAGATGCACTAATCTGGCGTGGTGCAATGGCAACCGGAGCATTACAACAGCTAATCAACGACACCGAATGGGGCGAGTTAGACTACCTTATAATTGACCTTCCGCCCGGCACCGGCGACATACACCTTACATTAGTACAAACCGTACCCGTAACGGGAGCAATCATCGTAAGCACCCCCCAACAAATGGCATTGGCTGATGCCATAAGAGGTATCAACATGTTTAAAGCCGAAAAAATAGAAGTGCCTATTCTCGGATTAGTAGAAAACATGGCATGGTTCACACCCAAAGAATTACCAAACAACAAATATTATATCTTTGGAAAAGACGGTGTTAAAAAACTTGCCGAAGAAGAAGAGATTGACTTCTTAGGTCAAATTCCGATAATGCAAAGCATCTGCGACGACAGCGACCAAGGCACACCTTCTGTATTAAAATCAGATGAAATAGTGATAAACGCTTTCGACCAACTGGCAGCCAAAACCGCCAACGCAGTGGAAGAACGCAACAAAAATTTAGACCCCACCAAAGTAGTTCAAATAACAACATAGCCCTATATGTTTGATAAAATAGTTAGTTGGAAATCAACAAATTGACTTCCAACTAACTTTAAAATAAGCAACAACCAAAGCATTAAAAAAATAACAATAAACAAAATAACATGGATACTCAAACTCGACAAGATTATATGCAAAAAGTAGAAACAGCATTAGAAACCATACGCCCATATTTACTTGCCGACGGCGGAAATATACAACTTGTCGGAATTACCGACGACCTCGTGGTGCAAGTGGCACTAACAGGTGCTTGCCACGGTTGCCCGATGCACATGCAAACTCTGAAATTCGGAGTAGAAGATGCTCTTAAAAATGCAATTCCGGAAATCAAAGCAATAGAATTGATTAACTAAATGCAGAAAAAAACTAAAAACAAAATCATAAAAATATCCCCATAATAGGGGATTGTTTTTTGTAAAAAATTAACATTTCTTTGTGCGTTTTATACGCTTAATTTTGTAAAAAAAGACAATAATATATAGAACAAAAAACCGAAACAGCCTTCTTAGTCCAATGCAAAACAAATAAAGATGACACGAAAAACAATCTACTTACTAATAATATTCATGACCCTTTCAATAGCAACATTTGGGCAAAAAAATGATATATTAATAAGAGGAAATATCAACACAAATTCAGATGAAGCTCCAATAATTCAAATAGGACTACAAGGAACGAACATAGGCACAACGGCAAAACCCAACGGACAATACACACTAAAAGCCCCTCCGGGTAGATACAAACTAAAAGTTTTTGCGATAGGATTTCAAACTATCACCCGTGTTATCAAGGTAGAAAACAGCACTTTGCAAATCCCAACCATGACCTTAGAACCTATCAACGAAGAGCTGGAAGAGGTGGTAGTAACAGGCACAAAAACCAGAAGAAGCATCAGCAATGCACCGGTACTCACAAAGCTGATATCAGAGGAAGAGATAGAGCAAACAGGTTGCGTATCGGCATTAGATGCGATAGAATCGGCAATGCCCGGCATTCAATTTTCACCCGATGCACACGGCGACAACATGACTATACAAGGGCTTGACAACAGCTATGTTTTGGTGCTTCTCGACGGCGAAAGATTGGTTGGCGAAACCAGAGGCAATATTAATTTTGACAGAATTTCCGCCAACGACATCAAGCAAATAGAAATAATCAGCGGTGCATCATCAGTGCTATATGGTTCAAATGCAATCGGCGGTGTGATAAACATCATAACCAAGAACACAAAAAAATCTTTCGAGGGCAAAATCGACTCGCGATATTCACGATTTAACACCCTAAACAACAGCATACAAATAGGCACAAAACAAGAGAAATTCAGCATAAGAGCCAACGGTTTTTTAAACACTTCCGACGGTTACGACTTAACACCCGAGACTCCGGAATCATACACCGCCAATCCATACATTGACTATTCCGGCAACCTTACTTTCAAGTATCACCCCAACGACAAACTGCTCATAAAAGCTCACGGAACTTATTTCAGACATGAAAGCCTAAACCCGGAAACGAGCTTCTTCTCGTCGCACAACAGATACAAAAATTACACGGCAGGCAGTAAGGTTAATTACAGTTTCAGCAAATCTCACAAATTAGTATTTGGCTTCAACTCAGACGTATACGAGGCTTTTAAGGTTTTTGAAAAATTTAACGACAGCACTTCCAAAAGCTCCGATTTCAGATACTACACCTTTAATATTACCGACAGCTACGACATCAACAAAAAAATAGGTCTTGTAACAGGTGCTGAATTGAACATGGAAAATATATACTCGGCGGAATTATTCGGCAAGCAAGAAGGCGAAAAAGACAAAGACTCAAAAGACATCAATTTCTTCTCGCAAGTAGATTGGAAACCCATAAAAAAATTGGAAGCAATAGCCGGAATACGATACACCGGACACAGCTCATTCGGCAGTCATGTAACCCCCAACATGTCATTGATGTACAGACCAATTTCTCGTCTTAAATTCAGAGGTACTGTGGCATTGGGCTACAAATCGCCATCGCTAAAACAGCTTTACTACAACTTCGACCACCAAGGCATGTTCTGGATATACGGCAACGAAAATCTGAAACCCGAAAAAGCAAATTACTACTCATTATCAACAGAATACACATACAATACTTTTAATATATCCGTAAACGCATATCACAATACCATTAATAATAAAATCGACCGACTTTTATCATTCAACAAAGAAACCGGCAAAAGCGAATACCATCACTACAACATAAAAGAGGCACAAATAAGAGGTATTGAAACCACCATAAATTGGTCGTTCTTGTCGAATTTCAAGTTGAAAACAAGCTACACTTTTGTTGATGCAGTAGACAAATCTACCAACTTGCAAATGTACGGCAACAGCAAACACACCGCAACAACAGCACTCACATTTTTCTTAACAGGCAAAAAATTTCCCGACTTTTCAGTAACACTGACAGGTCGCATGGCATCGCCTCGTTTATACCAAGTGCGTGAGTTAGATAAAGTTACAAACCAAGAAGTAACAAAGAAAAATGAATCCGAAGCATACTCAATTTGGAAAATTGCCTACATACAACAGTTAAGTTTCTGGAAAGTTGATGCAAGTATAAAATTAGGCATCGACAATTTATTCGATTACTCAAATTTAGAAAAAGCAGCAGTGATAAACCCGGGCAGAATATTCTGGGCAGGATTATCACTGAAATTTTAATCTCATAAAAACAATATAAATATGTTAAAATCAAATTTTTTCAAAACAATTATCGCAATACTAACAATCTCAATGTTCATCACCGCTTGCGACAAAGATGATGACCCAATAAACGACAAACCTGGCAACAATGACGGCGACCCGACTACCACTGAAAAAGTAAAAACAGTGAAAGACGTAGATGTAAAAGACTACACAAAATGGCACTACTTCTCATTTGCCGAAAACGAAGTGATAGGCTCAGGCGAAGCAGACCCCGCAAAAGGCGACGATGCAAAATGGCACGACAGAAAAGACTGGGATATTGCCTTCCACAGAAATAACATAAGAACCAACTCCGGACTATCAGGCGTGGGCAATTCAGGCGTATGCCTTACCGAAACCGAAAAAATAGAGGATGTAAAAGAAGTACCCGCAAACGCAACTTTCTACATCGACGAAAAAGCCATAAGTTTCATGGCAAAATCAGATATGCCCCCTCAATTCATAGAATCAAACCTAAACATAGCAATGAATAAATGGGTAGATTACAACCATGAAGAAGGTATATGGAAATTCTACAAAAAAAATGTTTTCCTAATAAGAACTGCCGACGGCAAAAGATATGTGAAATTCAAATTAGTAAAATTCCACAACGACAAAGACGAGTCAGGACACATGACATTCAAATACCAAATGACCGAACCCGGTTCAACATCTTTTGAATAATAAAATTGTTTCATAATTTAAGTTTTTAAAAAACGGCAGTAAAGGTTACTGCCGTTTTTATTCCAAATCCCAAACAGCAATTATATAAAATCAAATGAAAAAAAAATCAATTCTATTAGCAATTTTATCAATATTGATATTAGGGGCTGCATATTTTTACTACAATGCAAATTTAGCACCAACAAAAGTTGCCATAATCAACTACCCCAACTTTATGGAAACCAAAATGCTTAAATCCAACAAAAACTCTTGGATAAAAATAAAAGCATTTACACCCGACAAACTCTCCGACCTAAGCTCATTCGACCAAATCCTAATATTTGGAATGGGAATAGACCTGCCAAAAACCGAAGAAGAAAAACTCAAAAAAGCAAAAGACGAAGGCATAAGCATATACATCCAAGCCCTAACTCGCCCCAAACTCGGCTACCTCGCAAACATGCAAGGCGAAAACTTAGACAACATCGACGGATACATAAACAACGGTGGAACATCAAACTACAAAAACATGTTCAACTACATTCGTAGAGAAATAGACGGCAAAACCGCATTCACCGACACCGTAATACCGCCAAAAAAAATACCAAGCGAAGCATTTTTCTACAAAAAAGAAGAAGCAATATTTGAGACCTTGGAAGAATTTGAAAATTACACAAAGCAAAACAACATACACAAACCCAATGCCCCCAAAGTAATACTATTTTCAAGCATACCATCGCCCTTCAATTCAAGTCGCGACCATCTAATCGACCTTATCGAAGAACTTGAATCAAGAAATTTCAATGTATACCCGGTAGTTACATTCAGCCGGCAAAGCAAATTCATGGACAAAATAAAACCCGACCTCGTGGTATACATGCCTCACGGAAGACTCGTAAGAGGCTCAAAAGCCACCGAGTTCCTAAAAAAACAAAACGTCCCCATCCTTTGCCCCGTAAACGCATTCCAAAAATACGACGATTGGATAAAAAACAAACAAGGACTAACCGGCGGAATACTAAGCCAAAGCGTTACCATGCCCGAAATCGACGGAGGCATTATCCCCTACACCGTATTTGCCCAATATGAAGACGAAAGCGGATACCTTATATTTAAAGCCATTCCCGACAGACTCAAAAAATTCGGACAGTTGGCTCAAAACTTCATGACACTGAAAGACAAAAAGAACAAAGACAAAAAAATAGCAATAGTATACTTCAAAGGTCCCGGCAAAAACGCACTCGTAGCCTCCAATATGGAAGTGTTGCCATCGTTGCACAACACCCTGCTTCGACTGCAAAAAGAGGGTTACGATTTAGGCAATCTGCCCAAAGATTTTGAAACTTTCAAAAAAGACATAAACCAAAAAGGTCCCACACTCGGAACATACGCCCTCGGAGCATTCGACAACTTCCTTAAAAACGGCGATCCCGAACTCATAGAAGCCGAAACATACAATCAATGGAGCAAAGAAGTATTCCCACAAGAGCTTATAAATGAAGTAGAAGAGAAATACGGCAAAGCTCCGGGAAGCTATATGGGAATAACAAAAAACAACAAAGACTACCTTGCCGTGGCACGCGTAAAATACGGCAATGTAGTGCTACTCCCCCAGCCTCTTCCTGCCATCGGCGACAACGAATTTCAGTTGATACACGGTGCAAAAGTAGCCCCACCCCACGCCTACATCGCACCCTACCTCTGGATACAAAAAGGCTTTAAAGCCGATGCCATATTCCACTTCGGCACACACGGCAGTTTAGAATTTTTGCCCGGCAAACAAATCGCCCTCTCGTCATACGATTGGACAGACCCGCTCATAGGCATCACCCCACACTTATATATATACACAATCAGCAACGTGGGCGAAGGCATGATAGCAAAACGCAGAAGCTATGCCATCACTCAAACCTACCTCACCCCGCCGTTTATGAAGGCTGATGCTCTTGGCAAACAAGAAGAATTGCACGAAAAAGTCCACAAATACAAAACCGCCACCGGTGCTTTGAAAAAAAGCTATGCGATGTCGGTAAAAAAAATGGCTGTGGAGCAAAAAATCAACAAAGATATTGACTTAGACGACGACCTAAGCAAGCCCTACACTCCCGAGGAAATGACCACATTAGATAACTACCTCGAAGAGATAGAGCATGAAAAAGTAACAGGCGGACTATATCAAATGGGCGTTCCTTACTCCAATGCCAAAATTGATGAAACCGTATTAATGATGATGCTAAACTCGCTATCATACAACCTTGCGGAAATAGATGTTCAAAAAGGCTTGGTGAAAAGGAAAAAGCTGAATGACAAAAGATTTTTCAATCAAAAATACGGCAAACCTGCCGAAACAAGCATCACAAAAATAATAAAAGGTGCATCACCGGAAGCTGAATTTAACAAATTGGTAAACGCCAACGACATAGCACGAGCCGAAAAATGGCAAGCAGAACAAATGCCAAATCACAAAGCATCGGGCGGAATGTTTGGCAGAGGCAAAGGCGGTGGCAAACCCAAAGCCGACAAAAGCAAAAAAGCAACTCCCGAGGAAAAAGAAAAACTTAAACACCTCATTATAAAGATAATGCCTCAACAAGATAAGTTAGATTATATCAAAAAAATAGAATCTGACAAAGGTTACGGCAGAGTAATTTCGATGCTAAATCCGCAAAAACGCCAAAAGATGGGAATGATGGCAAAGATGATTCCTGCCATGGCAAAAGCTCTTGAAATCTCAAAAGACCAAACCATACAGGCTATCACTATTCTCATTCAAAAACAAGAACTTAGAGAATTAGCCCTCGAATACATGAATGATAAAAACTTGGCAAAAGATGTGGAAGCTGAGAAAAAACGTCAAAACCAAGCGTTGGTTAAATTAGCATTATCGCCGGAAATGATGAGCATAACAAGCATCAATCCGCAAAGCATAAAATACGAAGACCTTGATAAATACAAAAAAATTCAAAACTTCTACAAAAAGAATATCGCAAAACTCAAAGAGCTATTGCCACAAGAAAAAACAAATCCCAATGCAAAAACTCTGTTAAGTTTTATCGAAAAAGATTTTGATGAAGTAAACAAAAAAATAAGTCTTAAAGTAAAACAGCTTGAAACACGAGAAATGATATTCTCACAAGCGGTGCTACAAATCAAGAAAACTCTAAACAGCATTTCACGCAAACAAAAAGAGCTGAAAGAAAGCCCCGAAGCCGAAATGCTCACAATTCTAAATTCACTAAAAGGCGGATACACTGCTCCAAGCTCCGGCGGCGACCCGATAAGCAATCCCACAACCGTTCCCACCGGACGCAATTTATACGCCATCGACACCGAAAAAACGCCAACCCAAGAGGCTTGGGACGTAGCAAAAAAACTCACAAAATCTCTACTTGAAAACTACCAAAAGAAACATAACAAATACCCCGAAAAAGTTAGTTTCACGCTATGGTCAAGTAGTTTTATTGAGACCGAAGGAACTACAATCGGGCAAATTTTATACCTGCTCGGCGTACGACCTATCTGGGATTCGTTCGGCAGAGTTAAAGACATCGAAGTGATACCTCTCAAAGAGTTAGACCGTCCGCGTATCGACGTGGTGGTGCAAACATCGGGGCAACTTCGCGACCTCGCCGCCTCTCGCCTATTCCTCATCAACAAGGCTATTGCATTGGTTTCAACCTTGGATGAAGATAACTCTAAAAACTTCATTAACAAAGGGATAAGTGATGCCGAGCAATCATTAATTGAAAAAGGATTTTCGCCAAAAGAAGCAAGAGAACTTTCAAAACAAAGAGTTTTCGGAGGCGTAAACGGCAACTACGGAACAGGCATAATGGGCATGGTGGAAAACAGTCAGAAATGGGACAGCACCAAAGCCGTTGCCGAGCAATACATCAAAAATATGGGTGCGGTATACACCGACAAAGAAAATTGGGGCGAGTTTAACGATGGCGTATTCCAAGCAGCTTTGTTAAACACCGATGCCGTTGTGCAACCTCGTCAGAGCAACACTTGGGGGGCTTTGAGCTTAGACCATGTGTACGAATTTATGGGTGGGTTGAACCTCGCCGTGAAACATGTAACAGGCAATGATGCCGAGGCATATTTCAACGATTTCAGAAACTCATCAAACGCACGCGTGCAAGGACTTCACGAGGCTATATGGGTGGAAAGCAGAACTACATTGCTGAACCCCAAATACATCAAGGAGCTTACCAAAGGCGGGGCATCATCGGCTGAGGCATTTGCCGAAACTTTCCGCAATACTTTCGGTTGGAATGTGATGAAACCTTCAGTGGTTGAAAACCGATTGTGGGACGAGATATATGATGTGTACGTCAAAGATTCACACAAGTTGAATTTGCACGAATTTTTCGAACGAGAAAATCCATACGCTCTGCAAGAAATGACTGCCGTGATGCTCGAAACAATCAGAAAGGATATGTGGAAGGCAACACCCGAGCAAATCAAAGATATTGCCAACTTGCATGCCAAATTGGTAGAAAAACATGAGGCTGGTTGCAGTGGTTTTGTTTGCGATAATATGAAATTAAAGAACTTCATATCCAAACAGTTAGACGACAAACTGAAAGAGAACTATCAAAAAGAAATAGCACAAGTAAGAGAAGCTCCCAAACGCGAAGGCAAAGACGCAGTGGTGCTAAAAAAAGAAGAAGACCAAAATAAAATCCAACCACAAAACAATGCCAATTCATTCTTGAAAAACAAAACTCTGATGATAGCCATCGGACTTGCCTTAGTAATATTAATAGTGATAATAATAATCCTAAGAAAAAGACAAAAAAACAAATGGACATAATACTTTCAATTATATTGATATTCATTGTATTACAGCTATCACTACACCTGTCATTCTTCGATAAAAAAGAGGTAATGGCAGGTTACCTCATAGTTACGGCAATCTTCGTGTACCTCGCCTACCCCTACGCCATCGAGGAAAGCTACAAAACCATAAAAGCCACTATGAACAACGACAGAGTGATAACAAATTTCATAGGTTTAACAATTTTTGAAAATACGCTTATACTGATGTTTAGCATCGTGCAACTGGAATTGCTGTTCAATTCCAACCCTAAAAAAATATGGAAATACGTGAAATATTTTACGGGCATAGCATTCTTAATATCAGTATATTATACCGAAACATTGCTATTTATAAACATTCAAGGTTTCGACTTTCAAGTATTGGCAATTATAATAGCATTGATAATTCCAAGTGTTATGCTGTTGCTAAAACAGGCAATAAAATGGCTTGTGCCTGAAAATTATTTACGCATAGAACTTAAATTTTTTGTAAGTTTGACGCTGATTTTTTTATCGGTAATATTATCAATAATAGTAACCAAAACGCCGGTAAACACAAGCCCGCAATCCTATGATTTTAAACCACTTATACTATCAATAACATCAGCAATAATTCTTATAATAATAGGCTATATTTATAATATTTTTAAAACCAAAAAGACATGGAAATAACAACAAAAACACTTTATTGGATATCAACAGGATTAATGATACCGGTGGTAATATTACTGATATTACTTTTTGTACGTTCACTAATTCTCATCGGCACATACTACTCGGATTACGTGCAAAAAAAACGCTTCGACAAAAAAATATCTCCAATTTTAGAAGAGCTTAGTACGGAAAACGTACGCGAAAAAATAACACAAGATATATTAACCACCAAACTTCCCGTATCATATTATTTGCGTAAGATATTGGATAAAAACAAAAACGACATCTATCGAGAAAAGCAATTAGCCGACTTTGAGATATACTGTCAGAAAGACCTTGCCAAGAGTCAAAACCTCTCGAAACTCGGACCTGTATTAGGTTTGATGGGAACACTAATCCCAATGGGACCTGCCTTGGTGGGACTTGCCTCCGGCGACATCGCCTCAATGGCATCAAACATGCAAGTAGCATTCTCAACCACCGTGGTCGGACTGCTCACCGGAGCGATAGGCTTTATAATAATGCAAGAGAAAAAACGCAACTACGCCAACGACACCAATAATTTAGAGTACATCATAGACCTTCTGAAATAAAACACTTTACAAAATGAAAAGACGCTCAAAAAGATTCTTAGAATCCGAAGATTTCGACCCAATAAGCACCGTAGCCAATCTGTTTGACGTGGCAATGGTATTTGCCGTGGCACTGATGGTGGCATTGGTAAGCCGATTTAATATGACGGAAATGTTTTCAAAAGAAGATTTCACAATGGTAAAAAATCCGGGCAAAGAAAACATGGAAATAATAACCAAAAAAGGCAAGAAAATAGAAAGCTACAAAGCCTCCAACGAATCAAAACAAACAGGCAATAAAGGCAAACGAGTAGGCTCGGCATATCAACTTGAAAATGGCGAAATAATTTACATACCCGACTAAGCCGTCTTCCGACTTCGGTGTTAAAATTTTTATAAAAAACTAACGTTAATACAACAAACATAAAATTCTCATAACATGAAAATCAAACAACCCTACGTAGGCATAATAGCATTTATAACCGTTCTGATGACAATGCCCCTCGGACACGGCTTTATGATAGTAATGGAAAAGACATTAGGCAAAAGCTACCTGTACCCCTCAGCCCTGACGCTCGGATTTGTGGGCGTGGCACTGTTGGTGTGGGGCGTTATGAGCAAAAAGCCGATGATAGCCACCTTGCTGGGACTTTTCGCGGGTCTTTTAGTATGGACAGGTTGGATAGAGTTTTCATATGTATATTTTGCCCACCGCTTAGACGTTCAGCCACTCATGGAAAACGGCGAAGTGGTAACAAAACCCGAATATCTGTTAATGCCCTCATCAATAGGCTTTTGGGCAGTGATAATGATATATTATTTCTTCGGTACAAAAACAGGTTGCACCTTTTTCAACTGGTTTCAAGATAGGGTAAAGAAGCTCAACAATCGCCCCGTCAAACACATCAAACCCGTGGTACATAGCCCTGCCATCATAACCTTCATGGAGCTAAACATGATACTTTGGACATTCTACCTGTTGCTACTTTTCGTATACGACAACCATTTCATGGGCGACCAAAGCATCATGGCACACATAACCGCTTATGGCTGCCTGCTCATATCTCTGTACCTTTTCACCAAGCTGATAAAGAAACGCGACATGTCATACGCCATACGCTATGCCATCCCCACGGTAATCATCTTTTGGACATTTGTAGAAATAATGGGACGTTGGAACATCCTAAAAGAGATTTGGGTAGAGCCATTTTCGCACCCCACCGAGATGTTCTTCTTCCTCGGCATCATGGTAATCCTTCTGATAATTATGTTCTTAGAGAAGAAAAAATCGAAGAAGAAGAGGGAGTAAAACCCTTTTAGAAACAAAAAAGTTATAGATTTTTAGATGGTGTTTTTATCCAGGATTGGAGAATAGAATTAAACTTTATTCTCCAATCTTTCATTTTTATATCCCCTAAAAATTGCCTATGTGCGTATAAATTTGTATTTTTGCAATAATTAATTGCAAAAAATTAAAATCCCAATGAACGAAAAGCAACTCATACAGGCGTTAGGATTTGTACCAAAAGAAAACACTTCAGGTATATTTCATAAAAAATATAATGATTATACTATCGAAGTTGATTTTGATAAGAGGCAATTTGATTTTGGCAAAAAAA
>PDWI01005566.1_pt1 | contig 16183 bp, 14 predicted proteins | sample 1430891 | NCBI WGS metagenome assembly PDWI01 (sample SAMN01162508, study PRJNA174530) | Oral metagenome, whole genome shotgun sequencing project. | biome: Marine environment; feature: Marine mammal; material: Swab sample of the gingival sulcus; isolation source: swab sample of gingival sulcus...
AAGCGGGATCGAACCGCTGACCTCAACACTGCCAGTGTTGCGCTCTCCCAGCTGAGCTATAGCCCCGACAACTTGGAGTGACGTATTATAGGGATAATATGACCATTGTCAAACGAAAAATAAGGCGTTTTTTACTTTTACGTAATAAGAGACCTTTGCACGGAGAAGTATGATAATTTAGTGCTTATTGGTTTTAGGGTCATCTTCAACCACTGCAGCCAAAGCAGCAATTTGCTTGTTTAACCGCTGTTGTTGTTGCAATAGCTTGGCTTTTTCCGTATCCGTTGCTGTTTTTAATTGCTCCTCAAGTGTTTTTAGCTGCATTTTAAGATCGGCAAGTGTCTCTGCCGTCTCGGCTTTATCAAACACGTGTGTTGGCTCGGCTTTGCTGTTGTGTCGTTCCTGATACTTTTTCACCTCGGAAATAAACATCTCATCACTACGGTATTGACGTTGATTCATAAAGGTCGGGGAAACAATTTCAACACCGGCACCGTGCAGTGAATCGATTACCTGTTTGCGTAAATTGGAACGCATCGACAATAATAACTTTGGATTATCCAAAAAACCCGCCACCCGATAGGTGATGGAAAAATCCCCCAATTCAACCACTTGCACAAAAGCATCAAATAAACCGATTTTTTCGGCTGCCGACTGTAAAATTTCTTCGACTTGGTGGTGCGAGACATCGTAACCCAGTGATAAAGTGGCATCAATCAAAGCTTTTTGGGACGGTACAACGGTAACGGCATTGGTGACCAGATAAAGATTGGGTAAAGTCGTCAACGTGTGGCTTTTGGTTTGTATTTCCGTGTGCAACAGCCCGATTTCGGAAACCCGTCCGAAATAAGAGCCAACTTCGATAAAATCCCCCAGCTTAAAGTTGCTGATTATCCGTAACATAATGCCCGCCATCATATTACTGGCAAAGGTCGTGGAAGAAATGGCAATTACTGCGGTAACAACCAGCCCCAACACGCTGAAAACACTGTTTTTTGCCGACTTTTCAATCGGCAACAAGGCAAAAATAATCGCCAAGCCGAAAAAAGTCACCAGCGCATAAAGCCACCCCTTGGACTGATGCAACAGCGAATTAGGGTTACTTTTCAAAAAGCGCTGGATACCCAATAAAACTGCTGCTAAAACCAGTAAACTTATTACAATGATGCCGGTATCTTGTATCATTACTTCTCCCTTATACCTCAGTCAAAACGTTTGTCTTCGCCATCGGAAATTTTCAACAGTATTTTATCCAGCCAGGCCGTACTTAGCAGCCGGCGTAAAACAGCAAACAAATAAGCCGGTTTGGTGACATAATAACGGGGCTTGGGTCTTTTGGCATAAATGGCGTGGACAATTTTTTTATATACCGCCTCTTCCGATAAAGTGAACGGTTGCGGCTTATCACTGTCAAAACGTTTGACGGCGCGTTTATAGCTGTCCACGTGGCGGGAACGGTTCATATCAATGTTGGCAAAAAAAGCGGCTTGGGCATTCTTTCTGAAATTCGAGGTAATCGGTCCGGGTTCAATTAAACTGACTTTGACCTTGGTATCGGCCAGCTCCAGACGCAGGGTATCGGTTAGTCCCTCCAAGGCGTATTTGGAGGCCACATACGCCCCGCGGTATCGCAGTGCCACCAGCCCTAACACCGAACTGATTTGAATAAGACGCGGGCAGGACGATGCCAGCAAAGTTTTCATCAGCTTGATGCTCAGCTCGTGCGTACCGAAAACGTTGCTGGAGAATTGCTTTTCCAGCACCTCACGGGATAAATCTTCCACCGCCCCCGGCTGTCCGTATGCCCCGTTGTTTATCAATACATCGAGCTCGCCATTGGTAATGGTCAGGGTATCGCGGATACCTTCGACGATTGAACCGCTGTTATCCAAATCCAGTTGCACACAGTGCAGCCCCTCGTTAATCAACCGCTCGACATCCTCGCTTTTGCGGCAGGAAGCAACAACAATATGCCCGTCATTATGCAATTGTTTCGCACAATAATAACCGATGCCGGAAGAACAGCCGGTAATTAAGATTTTGCGCCGCTCCAGTGCTGCCGTATTAAGTGTTAAGTCGCTGTCGGATAATAGATTCGAAGACGTCAATGTGCCGCTCGTCGTCATTGAGTGCGGGGATGTAGCGGTAGATTCGCCCCGCTTGGTTGTCTTCGTCTTGCCCGCCTGCTGTTTCAAAGTATTCACGGTGTTCTTCCTCTAATTCTTCTAATGTCTCCAAACAATCTGCCGAAAAGGCCGGCGATAAGATATGCACTATTTTAACACCATTTTGTGCCAAGCGGATGAGGGTTTCACTGCTGTAAGGCTTTATCCATTCTTCCCGGCCAAAACGCGATTGAAAGCTCATCACATAGTCCTTATCCGATAATCCCAATTCCTTGACCACCAACGCCGTGGTATGCTGACAGTGTTGGTAATAGATATCGCCCTCGTCAACATAGCGTTGTGGCAGACCGTGATAAGAAAAAATTAATTTTTCGGGGCGTTCGTGCTCAGCCTGAAAACGGCGAATGCTATCGGCAAGCACTTTAACATAGCGCCGATTATCGTAATACTTTTCAATATAGTCAACGGAAAAAGTATGCGGGCGTTTGTCCAATTCCCACCCCACCTTATCACGCACCGTTTCCACAGTAGCCCGCGAATATTGCGGATACAACGGAAAAACCAATAAATGCTGGCAGCCATCAGCAATAATTTTGTCCAATACATCACCAATGGCAGGATTACCGTAGCGCATGGCATAGCGTATGGTAATATTATCATCATCGGCAAAACGTTGTTGCAATTTTTCGCATTGTTTAATGGTGGTGACCACCAAGGGTGAGCCTTCGTCCGTCCAAATGGAGCGATACGCCGCCGCTGTCTTGGCCGGCCGAGTACGTAAAATAATACCGTGTAAAATCGGCCACCATTGCCAACGGGGCAAATCAATCACCCGTTTATCGGATAAAAATTCCGCTAAATAACGTCTTACCGCCGGGACAGACGTATCATCGGGCGAACCGAGATTGACAAGTAACACAGTTGTTTTGGGCGCTATTTTTTTATTTGCCATATGCTGTTGCTCCTAACAATGCTAATTCACTCCCCTTTTAAAAAGCGTTGGTTAGAAACCTTTGCACAAACGCCTGCACGCGACAAATCCATCGTGGCACGGGGCCCGACCACTCAATTTGAGTGGTCGGGTGGTGCCGTGCACCTTGAATTTAATCCGTTCGGCAATTTGTGCAAAGGTTTCGTTTATCCTAACATAAAATCAATCGCTGACCGTCGAAAGTTGACATTGCTCAAAGCATTAAAATGATTACAATCGGGGATTTCCATCGCCTGACTGGTGCCAATGTAAGTTTGTAAGACATACGGATTACCGCCCATCTCGTCGTTTGCCCCCACCAATATCAATGTTTTTGCTCGAATAACGGCCAACGCATCGGCGGTAATTTGCTGACGTGACGATAAAATGCAATGTGCCAAGGCAGTCAAATCATTACCCCCCAATTCGGCCAAACGTCGAAAGCGTCTGGCGGAACGATTTTTCACCTGCTGCAAATTCGTTGCCAGTAAGGCATCGGCAATCGGTTCAGGGTGACCGAGGCCTTGTTTGAGATTAACCCCCATCCCGCCCAGCAATAACTTCCCTACTTTTTCCGGGTAATTAATGGCCGCGAAAGCCGACATCCGCGCCCCCATGGAATAACCGATAAAATCAGCCCGGGGGATATCCAATAGCTGCATCAGATAAATACTGTCCTCCATCATAACACTGGACGGATAATAGCTGCTGTTATAGGGTTTGTCGCTTTTACCGTGTCCGCGGGCGTCAAGCGCGATAACACGCCGTCTGGCTCGGGTCAGTTGGTCAATCCAGCCGGTTGCCAACCAATTGATTTCGGCAGAGGCGGTAAAGCCATGCAGCATAAACACCGGTCTTTTATCGGATACACAAGCGTTATCCAAATAGGATAACCTGAGGCCGTGATGACAAAAATAGCGGCGTTTGACAGGCCGGGAAGAACCACGCTTAGACACGCCTCACCACCGGTGGTTGTCGGGTAAAATCCACCATTCGACTGGGCTTTTTCGCTCCGCCTAACGGGGCATCCAGGTAATAATCCACGTTTTTTTGAAACAGTGCTTTGGCAGCGGCGATATCGCTGACTACGGCTTGGTTATGTAAATTGGCACTGGTTGACACCAAGGCACTATCCGCTGCCAGACAAATTTCTTGTAAAACGCGGTATTGCGTCAGCCGCACGGCAATCGTACCGTGCCGTCCGCACAAGTAATCGGGACAATCGGCGGTTGTCGGTAAAATACAGGTGGTAAAATCCTGCCAGGCCGACTGAACTTGAGCTTGCAGAGCATCGGGAATTTTGGCATACGCCGTCAGTTGAACAAGCGTTGCGGCAATCAAAATCACGCCTTTTTCTTGCGGGCGTTGTTTTAATCTTAAAATTCGTGCAAAAGCCGAGGCTGAACGGGGGTGGCAGCCGAGACCCCATACGGCTTCGGTCGGGTAACAAATAACCCCGTTATGTTGTACTGTTTGCAGCAGGCTATGACGTTGTTGCTGCGTTAACATCGGTGCGTTTATCACGATGTTGTACCCTGCTGCTTTTTTGCCTCCCGGCGTTGACGCCGCAGGTGGCTTGGTTTGATTGGATAAATATCAGCCTCGCCCTCGGGACGGGTTTTGAAACGGCGGTGTACCCAATAATATTGGTCTTCATAGCCGGCCAATATTTTTTCAATGGCTGCATTCATCGCCCGTGCCGCTTGTTCATCGCTGAGGTTGTCCACCTTAATTTCGGGTAAATATTTAACCACAAAGCGTCCTGTTTTTTCGTTCCGAAAACCTGCTACCGGAATGACTGCCGCCCCGGTTTTTTGTGCAATTTTAGCATAATAAGGCAAGGTAAAGGCCTGCACCCCAAAAAACGGGGCAAAGACCGATTTGCTCCAATGCCCGAAATCCTGGTCGCAACCATACCAGACGCATTGTCCTTTTTTCAGGTGCATCAGCATTGCACGCATATTATCCTGCAAAATCACTCCCGGGGAGTTACGCAATCGGCCACGACGGATAATGTAATCCAACACCGGATTGCGGGCGGCTTTATACATAAAATAAACCGGATAGCGATTGTTTAATAACGGTGCACCAAAATCCAACCCGGTGGTATGCACACCCAAAAACAGAACGCCCCTACCCTCTGCCAACGCCTTATCAACATCGGTATAACCGATATGGGCAACTTTATCGACAAAATGGTCAGGGGCTAAAAACCACCCCATGGCCATTTCAAAAACCCCTTTACCCAGTGACGTCACATAGCGTTGATAAATACTCTGCCAATTTTTATGGTTATCGGCGAAACACAGGCGAATATTGGTTTTTGCCACCAAACTGCGGTAAGGCATTATTTTTTCCATTAACTTACCCAGTCCGGCCCCCAGCTGCATCAACCGGGTATAAGGCAATATTTTAACCAACAACAATAATACGCCGGCCATTAGCCAACTGCCCCAATATTTTGGCGCCAATAACGCTTTGGGTAGTTTATCGCTTTTTATGTCTTTCATCAGGGCTATTTTAGCGTCCCGCCGACGCCAGCCAAAGCAAATCTTGAAAAAAGGCAGGAAAAGCACTGCATTTCACAGAATTTTACTTATAAATAGCAATCGTATCCATAAAGTTGTTATAATGCTGTTTTATTTGTGACAGGTAAATGATGATGAAAACAGATGCCGATATTATCGTGATTGGCGCCGGTCCTGCCGGGTTGAGCTTTTGCCGTTCTTTAGCCGATACGGATTTACGTATTACCGTGATTGAAAAAAGCGACCGGGCAACGTTGGAAAATCCGCCCCCTGACGGGCGGGAAATTGCCTTGACGCATACTTCCAAAGAAATATTAAAAGACCTGGGAGCATGGGATTATTTACCGGATGAAGAAAAATTTTTCCTGCGGCAAGCCAAAGTGGTCAACGGCACATCACCTTACACCCTGCACTTCCCTACCCCTGATAAAGCACTGGGCAAACCGGCCGATACCTTGGGGTATTTGATTTCCAATCATAATATCCGTCGTTCATTGTATGCTCAATGCAAAGACCAAACCAATTTGACATGGCTGACCGGCACCACTGTCGCCAGCTTGCAAACCGACGACAATATCGCTGCCGTCAGATTAGACAGCGGACAAAGCCTAACGGCAAAACTGGTGGTGGCTGCCGACAGCCGTTTTTCCAACACCCGTCGACAAATGGGGATTGCTACCGAAATGAACGATTTTGGCCGCACCGTGATTGTTTTTAGAATGAAACACACATTATCCAATGAAAATACCGCCACGGAATGTTTTCATTACGGGCGAACTTTGGCGATTTTACCGTTAAGCGACTATTTATCCTCAATGGTCATTACCATCGATTCATCCGAGGCCGAGCGGATTTGGCAGATGGACGCCGAGCAAACCCGGTTAGATATTGTCGAGCAATTGGACGGCAAATTGGGTGATATGGAATTGGTGGGTGAAAAGCACCGTTATCCGTTGGTTGGTGTGCACGCCAGAAAATTTTATGCCAAACGCTATGCCCTGATTGGTGATGCGGCGGTAGGTATGCACCCGGTGACTGCCCACGGATTTAATTTAGGATTGCAAAGCCAGGCCATCTTAAGCAACCTGATTAAAGCGGCACAACGCCAAGGCGGCGACATTGCCGAGACGGAAATGCTGGCAAAATACAGCCGTCAACATATGTTGCATACACTGCCGTTGTATCACGGTACCAATGCCATTGTGAAATTATTTACCACGGAAAATCCACCGGCAAAAGCCTTGCGTCACGCGGCTCTGCACGCCGGTAATTTACTCACCCCGTTTAAAAAATTGGTCAGTAAACAATTAACGGGGTAAAAAAACTTTCTCCGGCTAGGTAGTGTAGTCTTTACCTGCTGAGGCGGCTGTCGTCGGCACCCTTTCAACCGGCGCCGCCGGTCAGTGCCAAATTATCCCGATGGATAATATGTTTTTCAATCACATAGCCCAGGGTAGACTCGATATTTTCGCTGCTTATCCCCTTGATTTTATTAATTGCTCGGCTATCGTAATTGCTGATACCCTTGGCAATTTCCGCACCCTCGATATTTTGAACAGAGATGATTTCCCCGCGCGAGAATTTTCCCGAAACAGCAGCAATACCGACGGCAAGCAGGCTTTTGCCTTGCTTTAACAACGCCTTTTCCGCTCCTTTATCAATAACAATCACGCCACGCGTTTGTAGCTGCCCCGCCAGCCACTGTTTTTTCGCCCGCACTTGTTGTCCGGCAAATAGCATTGTGCCGACAAACTCACCCGATAGTAACCCGGTTATGCCGTTTTCCCGCTGCCCGTGCATAATCACCGTTGTTGTACCGCTGTTCATGGCTTTACGGGCCGCTTGAATTTTAGTCAGCATACCGCCCGAACCCAGAGTAGATTTGGAACTGCCGACATAATCGTCTAAATTGGGATTATTGGCAAAATCAAACCTGACCAATTCGGCATCGGGATAACTGCGCGGGTCAGCCGTATAAAGCCCGGCCTGATCAGTTAAAATAACATACAAGCCGGCATGCACCAAATTGGCCACCAGCGCCCCCAAGTTATCATTATCGCCAAATTTAATTTCATCAAATGAAGTGGTGTCGTTTTCATTGACTATCGGTAGAATGTGATGTTCCAACAAGGCCCCGACGGTTGATTTAATATTCAGGTAGCGCTTGCGGTCAGAAGCATCGTCGTGGGTCAGTAATACCTGCGCCGTTTGAATATTGTAATTGACAAAGATTTCTTCATAAACGCGGGCCAGTGTCATTTGCCCGACCGCTGCCGCCGCCTGTTGTTTGGCCAGTTCTCCGGGTTTCTTTTCCCATCCCAGTTTTTGCAAACCGACGGCAATCGCCCCGGAAGAAACCAAGATGACCTGTTTGCCGGCTTTACGTAATACCGCAATTTGATTGGCCAACTGATTAATTAATACGCGGTCGATAGTACGACCGTGGTCAGTCAACATTGCCGAGCCGATTTTAACCACCCAAATACGACTGTCGACGGCTTTTTGATAAAGGGTTTGGTTTGTCATTGTCGATATTAATGTTGTTGTTAAAGGACTGTGTAGTTTGTCGATTCGGGCATTATGCCAGTCTTTTTTATCTAAATAAAGTATTACCGACTAACTGGATTAAACTAATCTTAAAATAAATATAAATAAAATCAAATAATAATTTTTAATTTCCAGGCCTTTCCCGGAATAAACCCGAAAATAAAATATGATTGCAAATCAGGGGTTGTTGTGAAATAATGACGGCCTCTATAACCTATCCGAGATAGTTATAATAAACCACTTATTTAATTTCAATAGGAGTTTGTAATGAAAAAAGTATCTATTGCCGTCATGACGGTTTTATCCTTATCCAGCACTGCAATGGCAGAAGAAATTGTCGGATTGATTACCAAAACCGAAACCAACCCTTTCTTTATTAAGATGAAAGAAGGTGCGGAAAAGGTTGCCAAAGAAAACGGGATAAAATTGCTGACAGCCGCGGGACGTATTGATGGCGATAACGCTACCCAAGTTACGGCCATAGAAAATATGGTTGTTGCCGGTGCCAAAACCATTCTGATTACACCCAGCGATGCTCACGCCATTGTCCCGTCCGTGGAAAAGGCCCGCAAACAAGGAGTGATGGTGGTTGCTTTGGATTCACCAACAGACCCGTTGGAAGCGGTTGATGCACTGTTTGCCACCAATAACTACAAAGCGGGTGAACTCGTCGGTCAATATGCCAAAGCGGCCTTAAAGGGCAAAGCGGCAAAAATCGCCACCATTGACTTATTCCCGGGCAATCCGGTAGGAGCACAACGCCATAACGGTTTTATGAAAGGTTTTGGCCTGCCATCGCTTGAACCCGGCTCCAATGAATTGGCAAAAGCGCCGGAAATCGTTTGTATGGCAGATAGCTACGGTGACCAGTCCAAAGGCCAGACGGCGATGGAAAACTGTTTACAAAAAGACCCGGAAATTAACGTCGTTTATACCATCAACGAACCGGCGGCAGCCGGTGCCTATCGGGCTTTGAAGTCCATTGGCCGTGAAAAAGATGTTATCCTTGTCTCCATCGACGGCGGCTGTGCCGGTGTCAGAGATGTGGAAAAAGGTAAAATTGCCGCCACTTCCCAGCAATATCCGCTGAAAATGGCGGCAATGGGGGTTGAGGCCGGCTTGGAATACGCCAAATCCGGTAAAAAAGCCACCGGTTATGTGGATACCGGCGTTGAGCTCATCGTCCATCAGGCCATTGAAGGCATTGCCAGCAAAGACGTTAAATTTGGCTTGGAAAATTGCTGGGGTAAATAACACTTAGCACTTTTTCTTGCAGCGGTTTCTGCTTTAATTCCCTGTTTTACCCGGAATTAAAGCAGAAGCGCCTGATTTAACCTGTTAATTTATTGCAAAATAATGGCCAGAAAATTATCCTCTGTTTTTGCTAATTCTCTTTTTGGTGCTTTTTTAGCCTTGGTTTTAGCTTGTGTTTTCTTCTCTTTTCAATCCGATCGATTTTTATCCGGGCAGAACTTTTCTCTCATTCTACAACAAGTGATGGTCATCGGTGTCATTGCCATCGGACAAACCTTAATTATTCTCACGGCAGGCATTGATTTGTCTTGCGGTATGATTATGGCATTTGGCACCATTGTGATGACCAAATTGTGTATGTCCATGGGACTGCCACCGATAGCCGCAATTTTTATCGGTATTGTGGTTTGCACGCTGATTGGCTTTGCCAACGGTTTATTGGTCACGAAAGTGCGATTACCGGCCTTTATCGTCACACTGGGTATGCTCAATATTGTCTTTGCCGCCACCCAGCTTTACTCCGAAGGACAAAGTATTGCCAATCTGCCTGACGGAATGTTATTCCTTGGTGAGACTTTTCGTATCGGTAGTACCAGTATCACTTACGGCACCATCTTGATGCTGGTGCTGTATTTAGGTGTGTGGATATTTTTACGCGATACCCAACTGGGGCGTCATATTTATGCGGTGGGTAATAACCCGGAAGCTGCTCGTTTAACGGGTATTCCTTTGCATCGGGTATTGATTTATGTTTATGCCTTAGCAGGCTGTTTTTACGGACTGGCAGCAATGCTGTCGGTGGCACGTTTAGGCGTTGGCGACCCGGCAATCGGACAAACCGATAATTTGGATTCCATCACCGCCGTGGTTATCGGTGGAACCAGCCTGTTTGGCGGCCGCGGCTTTATTTTAGGCACACTAATCGGGGTGCTGATTGTCGGTGTTTTCCGCAACGGTTTGACGTTGATGGGCGTACCGTCGGTTTATCAAATTCTGGTTACCGGTGTTTTAGTCATTTTGGCGGTAACCGTTGACCAATTAACCAAAAAACAGGGTTAAGCAAAAATGAAATCGAATGCAATTGTTTTTGAAGCCAGGGGTTTGAGCAAACGTTATGGCACCGTAATAGCAATGGACAATACCGACTTTGAGCTGCGAAAAGGAGAAATTCTCGCCATTATCGGTGATAATGGCGCCGGAAAATCCACTTTAATTAAAGCCTTATCCGGGGCGCTGATTCCCGATACCGGGACAATTAAATTAGACGGTCAACTGGTGAATTTCAAAAAACCTATCGATGCACGTAATTGTGGTATCGAAACGGTTTATCAAGATTTGGCGGTTGCCCCGGCCATGACTATCGCGGAAAACTTATTCTTGGGCCGTGAGATACTCAAACCGGGTATTTGGGGAAAACTGTTCAGGTTTGTCGATAAAAAGAAAATGCTTGCGGAAAGCGTTTCGCGCATGAATGAGTTGAAAGTCGGTATCCGCTCAATGAGCCAGGCTGTGGAAACCCTATCGGGCGGTCAACGCCAATGTGTTGCCGTTGCCCGGGCCGCCGCCTTTGCCCGCCACGTGGTCATTTTAGACGAACCGACAGCGGCTTTAGGCGTTAAGGAAAGTAATATGGTGTTAGAATTAATTCGCCGTGTCAGAGACCGGGGCTTGCCGGTGATTTTGATTAGTCACAATATGCCGCACGTTTTTGAACTGGCTGATAGAATTCATATTCAACGCTTGGGGGCAAGAGCTGCCGTGGTCAACCCGAACAAAATCAATATGTCGGATACGGTGGCTATTATGACCGGAGCGATGCCGGTGGAAGAAATCCCCGCCGAAGTATTGGCTTAACCAGCCGGCGAAATACATATCTTGCGGCGGTTATCAGATACCTGAATACGCCCGTACAATTTCCCCTGCCCCGTCTAAACAATATGCGCCGGTGCTTGCAGGGATAAATACCGACTGCCCCCGTTGTAGCGTAATATTTTGTCCGCCTGTATTATCGGTTATGATGACCTTTCCACTTAAACACAATAAAATTTCCGCACTACTGACCGCTATCGGTTTTGGCTTTGTAACCCTGATGACTGCAAAAGAAAAATCAGACACCGGTACGGGAAATTTTTTATGCCCGGCATCGACAGTTTGAGGGTGAAGTTTTAGCGTTGAAAACGATTTAGGTGTGTAATCAATATGTTCCAGTAATTCTTTAACATCAATATATTTGGGTGTTAAACCGGCACGTAACACATTATCGGAATTGGCCATGATTTCGATACCCGTACCGTGTATGTAGGCATGTGGTGTTTCGGCATACAAAAACATTGCTTCTCGCGGTTTTAAGGTCACAATATTCAGCAATAACGGCGCAAATAAACCCACATCATCGGGGTATAACTCACTTAATTGCTTGATTAAAGCAAACGCTGTTTTCGCCCCGATATCATCGCCTTTTGTACCAATATGACGCAATAATTCCTTAATGGCCTGCTGTCTGATATCGGTTGTCAATGTCATAACAGTGGTAAAAAAGCGTCGTAAACCTTGTTTATCGGTTTGCTGCTGCAAAGCAGCTATCGGTTGTTGCAATGAGGAAATCTCTGCTTGTACAAACAGATCAATCATTTCCGCTAATTCGCGAAAACCGTTCAGGGCCTGAAATGGCGTCAGAGCATAAATCAGCTCCGGTTTGTGATTGTCATCTTTGTAATTTCTCTGCGGTGCATCCAGCGGTATGCGACGTGCATTTTCATCGGCAAAACCCCGTTCAGCCGACAGTTTATTGGGGTGGACTTGAATAGACAACGGCATCTCTGCCGCCAGGATTTTTAATAAAAACGGTAAGGTTTGAAAGTGCTTTGCCGTCTTCTGACCCAGTATATTACCGGGGTTAGTACGAATAAAGTCGTCCAAACCGACCGGCCCGTTATCCGTAATAATTGCCGAGCAACCGGCAGGGTGTGCCCCCAGCCACATTTCTGCTTGCGGTTGGTTATCGGGATTAGGCAAACCAAATAGCGCCGCCATTGCACTGTGGCTGCCCCAGGCATAGTCTTTTATCTGATTATAAAGCCGATACATCGTCCCACAACCACGCGGCACCGCGAACCCCGCTAGCGTCTCCGTGTACGGCTTTTCTTATCGGTGTATGAAATTCTTTGCCAAAAATATAGGCAGGCATTAATTCAGGCACGTTATCGTAGAGCCTGTCAATATTGCACACCCCCCCGGCAAAGATAATAACGTCAGGATCCAAGATATTGACGTAGGCCGCCAACGATTTTGCCAAACGGCGTTCGTAGGCCTGTAGCGTTTGTTCAGCTATCGGGTTATTTTCTTGGCTAAGTTTGACAATTTCGGCGCCTTTTAACCGTGTTCCCGTGCGTCTGAAATAGTCATTACAAAGCCCGGTACCGGAAATAAACTGCTCAATACAGCCTTTTCTGCCACAGTAGCATGGCGGCATTGCCTCAATGATTTGTTGTTCTTCGGTATCGACCCAGGGCAAGGGGTTATGCCCCCACTCACCGCCAATACCATTTTGCCCGTTATGCGGTACTTTATCAATGGTAATGCCTGAACCGCAGCCGGTTCCCAGGATAAGGGCCAAAACCATGCGTTTTCCCGCCCCCGCCCCATCGGTGGCCTCTGAAATTGTCATACAATTGGCATCGTTAGCCATTCTAACCGGCCGGCCCAGCAGTTTAGTCAAATCTTTGTCCAGCGGCCGACCGTTCAGCCAAACCGAATTGGCGTTTTTCACCAGTCCCGTGTGCGGCGAAATCGTCCCCGGAATACCTAATCCAACCGTACCCGTTTGTCCCGTGGCGGATTCGGCACGCTGAATCAGTGACTGTATAGTCTGCAAACTATTGTGATAATCTTTGGGTGTGGCCACCCGCTCCCGATACAATTCCCGCCCGTCGTTTGCGAGGGCAATAATCTCAATTTTGGTCCCGCCAACATCGATTCCTATACGCATTGTTCCAATGGTTACGATTTGTTTAAAACGCACCGATTATAACATATCTCTATGCCGTCAACAGGTGTAAATACCACAAGAATCCAATCGGCTAATTACAGTAAAAAAGCTCTTGCTCACACTAATAAAATAATCAAAGACAAGAAAAACAGCCTATGTTAGACTGTTGCTTTTATGGATTAGTTTGGAGATTAATCATGCGTAAGTCCTTAGCCGTTTTAAGTTTATCAACGTGTTTATTTAGCAGTTTTGCCGCTGAATCCGTTGAATTGCTCAAATCCCCTTGGTTGCATCGTGTTGTACCCGACAAGATTACCGCTTATGCTCGTATTCCTCATCCTTTGTTTTACTTCGGCGAAACGCAATCACCGCTTAAACCGTTATATGAAAGCACGGATTATAAACAGGCTGTCAACCAAATTAATAAAAATGTCTTACGGCAACTCGGTGATTCTTCATTAAAACCCAATGAGAAGGAACTTATTCGCTTTTTATTATCACAATTAAAAGCACCTGTTGAATTGGCACTAAGTCACGTTCAGGCGGATTTATCCTCTCCCCCGGTGCTGCTCATTGCCTCTAAACTGGAATTGGCTGACCAGGCTACTTTTGAAAGCGCTTTTTTAGCACAGTTTAAACAATTACCCGTCACCATCAATACACAACAACAAGGGCAAGGAACATTTACCATCCACCCGAAAAATATTCCCGGCAGCTATCGGTATGATGAAAAAAGCGGCAAATTGTTATTGGTCATTGGTCATACGGATGAGGCATTCATTGAACTTATTGATGCTTCACAGCAAAACAGTTCACCACTGGCACATATTGAAAAACAGATAGATCAATCGGGGCAAGGGCTGTTTGTATGGATAAAGCCGCCCGAGGGCTTGTTAGCCGCGGTTCCGCAAATGCTTCCTCCTTCGGCAGAAGAAGCCAAGCGTTTATTTGCATTGCTGCAATTAAACACCTTACGACAAATTGCCTTGGGTTTTGGAAGCGTTGATAAGCGTCCGAAAATTAAATTGATTATCGATATGCCGGACGTAGGACTGCGTAAGCTGTTTCCCGTTCATTCGTTGGCACCAACCATCGCCTACAGCGGCTATCCTGATTATATCACCACCCTAAGCCTGCCTGATGAAAAACAATTGGATGATATCGTCACCCTATTGGATAGCGAAGGAGACCTCACCCCGCGTTACCAGGCGGTAAAAACACAGTTTCAACAACAAAGCGGTATCGATTTTTCTACTTTGCTAGCAACATTAGGGGGGAAGATTGTCTTCTTTGCAGATGATAACGGTCAATATGCCGCCATACCTTCCGCTGCTGAAACCGCAATAACAAAAATATTATCCGCACTACAATCAAACAAAATCCCCGTTCAATACGATACACAAGTCATCAACGGACAAACAATCCACCATGTTTCGCTGCAAAAATTGCTTGAAGAAGCAAGTAAAAAGCAGACAAAAGCAAATACTGCTCCCGCTTCACTGACTGCTGCACTCGGTGGTTCATTGTACCTGCAAGGTAACCATATTTATTGGGTTAAGGAGGGGGATTATTTAATTTTCAACTCGCTGCCGCAACCGCTGATGGCCAGAAAAGGGACAATGAGCGGTACACTGGCAGAATGGCAGGCTGCACAAGGGCAAAACAGTACGGATGCAACCTTGTCCGCCACCGTCAATTACCGCCGACTGTCGCAACAAGCCTACTATGCTAATTTACGCTTTTTACATATGTTGGCGGATGCCGCGAAAACCAGCGTGGATATTGCTAAATTTCCAACCGCCAATGCCTTATCATTACCCGGTCAGGGCACGGTCGGACTGTCTGTTAATAACGGTGGTGATGCCCTACGCATTGAACTCAGCACAGAGAATGGTATCAATGACATTTACACGGTAGTGTCCGAGGCCTATGGCCCGGCATCCATTGCCACCGTTGGTATCTTAAGTGCATTGGCGATACCGGCTTATCACGATTATACCTGGCGGGCAAAAACGGCCAAAACACTCGACTTGCTTCGCCCAATCAAAGAGACCATAACACAACAGATTGAAGCGGGAACAGCAGTGACAGCCATTACAACCGAAGCCATACGCAAAAAAAATAATGAGATTGACAACATTGCCAACGTTAATGGCCATATCGGGGAAATCAGCGTCAAAGATGGTGAAATCACCGTGACTTTCTCCGGCAAAAGCGGGGGAAAAACGCTGATATTAACACTAACACCGCAAACAAAAGCAGGAAAAGTCATCGGTTGGACTTGTAACAAAGGCACACTGCCTGACAGGCAGCGGCCAAGTGAATGTAGGAAATAAAGCTGCACCCGTCCCAAAAAGCAAATGACTTTCCCGCTAGCAAACTATTTATGCTGGTTTATGCGTTTATTTCTATTGGGACATGTGTTTTGTTTACAGCTAAACGCGTACATATTATGTTCATCGATCATCAAAAACAAAGAACTATTTCATTATGAGCAAAAAAACCAACTAATTGGTTAAAGAGATGTGATAGCAGAAAACAGTAATAGATTGAAAGGGGGTTAAATTCCCCCTACTCAACCTTATGGGTAAGCCAATCATCTAGGTAGTGTAGTCACGAGATGTTATTTTTTGCGATAGGTAGGCGGTTATCAGACAAGGCAAAGCGTGCGGAGAATAGTTATTCATATTGTCAAGCGCTTTAACGCCGTATGATGACCGCCTGGCCTCGCCCTTCGGGTCGGGGCAGAATGTTTCCCTCTCTGCGTTGT
>PDWI01007734.1_pt1 | contig 16181 bp, 12 predicted proteins | sample 1430891 | NCBI WGS metagenome assembly PDWI01 (sample SAMN01162508, study PRJNA174530) | Oral metagenome, whole genome shotgun sequencing project. | biome: Marine environment; feature: Marine mammal; material: Swab sample of the gingival sulcus; isolation source: swab sample of gingival sulcus...
CACGCTGACGCGCTGGCCCGATGTCATCCTAGACGGCCCCGGCATGCAGGCACGATTGCCGGAAACACCCACCGATTATCTCGGCGACGAGCCGTTCCTGCGTAACGACGAAGAGGGAGATGCGAAATTCCAGACGCCATCCACGGTCAGCCCCTTTGACTCCAGAGCAATCACCAATGTAGAAAGCCTGTATTGTGACCTGATCGATGATGATATGCCTGTCCTTGACCTCATGGCTGGACAGGCCTCTCATCTTCCGGAAGGATGCCATGCCAGGGTCACTGGCCTTGGACCGGACAAGAAGGCCATGGAGGCCAACCCGGTCCTTGCCGAAAACATTGTCCATAACCTGAATGAAAACACTACGCTTCCGTTTAAGGACGACACGTTCGGTGCCGTCGTCTGCACGGCAAGCGTGGAGTACCTGATCCAGCCCTTTGCCGTGTTTGAAGAAGTCGCGCGTATTCTTAAGCCAAAGGGCGTATTCATCCTTACTTTTCAGATTCGGTGAATTGACCACGGTCTCCTGGCGCGGCTGGCCATGCCCGGAAAAAATCGATGGCCACGACGCAAACAAACGAACCGAAAGCGATTCGGTCTATGCTGTTTGGGGCAGGAAGCAATAGCCTCTGACGCGAAGGGGCTGGGAAATGACGGTTACGTCATTCATAAAAAAAGCCCGTCACAAAAGGCTCTTGGTGTGCTTCGGAAAACGGTAGCCGCCCCCGTGCGCCCGTTTAAAAGCCATGGCGAAGATATTCCTTGTCCCGTCTGTTGATGAGTTGAATGTATCGGTAATTACCTTTCAACCGGCCGTCTTCGACGGTCTGATACCCCCTGGATCGGCAATCCGGGCAGGCGTCAATGGGAATTTCCACCCCCAGACAAAGGGGGCCGGAATCGGCCCGGGTCTCGACCTTGAACAGTCCACGGCATTTCCGGCACATGGTCAGGCTTTCCTGTTGCACCTCATTGATACCGTCCGTGTCATAGTAAATCTGTTTGTGCCGAACAAACTCATCACCGGAAATCATCCCCTGGCGGGAATCGCCCTTGCCGTCAAAGGCGGGCGGATCGAAATAGAGTTTGGGAAGCTGACGGCATAGCTCCTCAATATAGTCCGAAGTTCGCTGATCTTGCCGTATTTGTTCGGGATGGTAATTGGGTTCACGAATGTGGGAGTAATCCACCCCGGCCATGGCAAGGCAAATGCCGAGATTGATATACGGAAGTGCCCCCTGGATGGAATAGCCGCCTTCCAGAACAGCGATGTCTGGCTTGAGCATCTCATTGAGCGTAGCATATCCTTTGGCGGAAAAATTCATGTTGGTGATGGGGTCGGTAAAATGATTGTCCTGCCCGGCCGAGTTGATGATCAGGTCCGGCTTGAAGTCGTCGAGAATGGGCATGACCACACGCTCCAAGGCCATCAGAAAACCCTCGTCCGAAGTGTTGGGGGGGAGCGGGATATTGATTGTGCGCCCCATGGCTCCTGGCCCACCGAGTTCCTGCGGAAAGCCCGAACCGGGATAGAGCGTGCGCCCGTCCTGATGGATGGAAATGAACAAGGTGTCGGGATCATGCCAATACACATCCTGGGTACCGTCACCGTGATGACAATCAGTATCGACGATGGCGATACGCTTGTGCCCGTACTTTTCGCGAACGGACTCGATCATCACGGCTTCGATGTTGATATTGCAAAACCCGCGTGAGCCATGAACCACCTTCATGGCGTGATGGCCGGGAGGACGCACCATGGCAAAGGCGCAATCCTGTTCACCGGTCAGGACAAGGTCCGCCGCCTTGATGGCACCGCCCGCCGATATGCGATGGGAGCGGGTTGTTACGCCGTTGACATCGGGAAAACAGAAATGAACCCGCTCCACATCTTCTATGGTGGCAACGTCCGGCTTGTATTCCCTGATCCCCTCAATGTCGAAAAGCCCTTCTTCCCGAAGCTGGTCCTGCGTATAGAGCAGTCGCTCCTGCCGTTCCGGGTGCGTGGGCGATATGGCCCAATCAAAGGCGGGAAAGAAAATGATGCCGAGTCTGTTCTTTGCTTTGAGCATTGTCCTGTCCTGTAAAAAATGTCCCTGCGGTTCAAGCTACGAGTGACGCCCCATGGTCGAAATAACGCCAGGCCGCACCTGGCATTTGACCCGTATGTTCTTGCCGACCTGTCCCATGCCTTCCACCATGTTGAAACAGGAAGCATGGGTAATCCGTGCATCTTCCGGTCGGAGAAAAACGCCCATGGCGTCAAGTTGCATGGTGAGTTGATTGACGGCATCCTTTTCAGCGTCCTTTTGATCATATCCGGTATGGATGTTCTCACGGTAGGAGAGCGACGGAATGAACATGACGTGCCGCTGAGTGTCGGCAAACACCTCCAGTTCCCATGTCGTCCGGGTCAGTGCCGCGCCGATGGCGTTGGCCACGTCAAAATTGGCGGGAACCTCCGTGGAAAGTTGGAATCGACGAAGCAGAGGCGTTTTCATGGCTTCGGCCGGACCGCCCATGAGATATACTTTTTTGGGAACCACCCGTTTGCCTTCCATCAGTTCATGGATGGTATAAACCGGCTTGGCATTGATCGCCTCTATCAGTTCGCGGGTTGCCCGCTCAATGACATCGACCGCATGGTTGACCACCCCTTTGGCCAGAGCCTTACCTGTTAGCGAATGGTCGACGCCATAGGCTTCCATGGCAGTTTTTGATGCTTCGACATCCCCGGCAGCCCCAAGTTCAAGGACGTTGAGCGCATCGGTCAAGGTAACCCGTTCACCGCCGAAACAAACAGAGGGACCGAGTCGATTGGGGCCGACGCGAATCTGCCCATCGACCACGGAAATGGCAGAATCGCCCCCGATGCCGATAGAACGGACCTTAAGTGCCGTCACCAGCGTCGGATGGGAGCCGATGGAAATCCCTTCCCGTTCAACAAGGGGCGCGCCGTCCGCAAAAACAGCGATATCCGTTGTCGTGCCGCCGATATCGAGGATGACCGAATCATGAAAAATATCGGTCAACGCGATAATACCCATCACCGAAGCGGCCGGGCCGGAAAAAATGGACTGCACCGGCATCGTGCGCGACCGGGGCAATGGCATGGTGCCGCCATCGGCCTTGAGGATATTCACCTTGACGTGGGACATATCCATATCGGCCAGTGCCTTTTCAACGGCTGTGGCAAAGTCATTATAAAGCCGCCATACCGAGCAATTGAAATAGGCCGTGGCAACCCGGCGGGGAAAGTTGAGGGCGCCGCCCAGTTGGTGACCAAGGGTGACGAAATCGGCACAGCCGCTTTCTTGTGCGTCCCGGCGCGGACAAATCATGCGCCGAATCATGTTCTCATGACGTGGATTGCGAGTGGAAAATTTTCCAACGGCAGCAAATACACGCACGCCGTTCTCTCGACAGGAATCAATGGCTGCGGTCAATTGACGGGAAGAAAGTGCCTTGACCTCGTTGCCCCGGTGATCAATGGAACCGTCAATGACATGAAAATCCTTGCAGGGCATAAAATTGTGCGGGTCAATACCGGGCCCGGAACTGATGATGACACCGACATCCTCGGTCTTGCCCTGCACAATGGCATTGGTGGAAAGCGTTGTGGACAGATTCAACTGGGTGACATCCCTTCTCTCCACGCGTTGCAGGATGGTCTCCAGGGCTTCGGTGACAGAGGACAATAAATCCTCGTGTCTGGTCAGGACTTTGCAAGAAGCCATGACCTGCACACCTGCGTCGAGATCGATTGCAACGGCATCGGTATGGGTGCCGCCTACGTCAATTCCAAGTAACATGCCTCTCTCCTTATCTCTTTTCCCCTCACGGAAAAAAAAGAGTAACAGGCAGCACGGACAACGTGCAAGGGAAGAACAGGTGAGTGGCTGTTCTCACATGGTGAATGGCCTGGTTGGCATGAACAAAACCCTATGCTACTGTCGCGTCCGTCAAACTGCGTGATGTATTGTCAAATGCAATGTTTCCATCCAATACGGTGAGACAACGCAAATCAAAAGATGACCTTTTCTGCTGGAGTATATAAAAGTATGCTACCGTTTGTGCGTCACAACGAGTCGTTTTCAGGGAGGAAAATTGGCTGAACCTGTTATCGAATTTAACAATGTCAGTTTTTCCATAGGCAATGTTTCCATCCTTGAAGATGTGTGCATGTCGGTGAAGAAGGGCGATTTTTTGGCTGTACTTGGCCCTAATGGCGGCGGAAAATCCACGCTGATCAAGCTCATGCTGGGTTTGTACAAGCCGGTCAAAGGGAGGGTAAAGATACTCGGCAGACCGGCCGGTGAGTCCGGTGGGCAAATCGGGTATCTGCCACAGCATACCCATGTCTCTGCCTCTTTTCCCATCACGGTTGCCGAGGCCGTCCGCATGGGAACGGTGCAGCCCGGAATAGGCGGCATAACCGGTCTGATCGGGAAATCCGATGCCGAAAAAAAGGCTCTTCATGCGTTGGAGCGTGTGCAGCTTGCCGATTTTGCTCATCGGCGTTTGTCCGGTCTTTCCGGTGGGCAAAAGCAACGGGTGTTCATTGCCCGTGCCTTGGTCAGCCGACCACAACTCCTGTTGCTTGACGAGCCAACGGCCAGTGTGGACCCGGCCAGTCGCAATTCCCTTTTTTCTCTACTCGCGGAATTGAATCGAGATATGACCGTCGTCATGGTCAGTCATGATGTTTCTTCTCTGGCAACAGGCGTTCAATCCGTGGCCTGCGTTAACCGGCGGCTTCATTTTCATGCGGCACCGGAAATAACCGGTGAGATGTACCAATTGAGCTATGGTAGCGATGATGGCTGTTGCCCGGTGGAACTGGTCACGCATGGGGATTTGCCGCATCGCGTTCTGGCGCGTCATGCGGATGAGGAGGATGGACAATAATGGAAATCCTTCACTTCGAGTTCATGCAAAACGCCCTTGCCGCCGGACTGCTTGCCAGTCTTATCTGCGGCCTTATCGGTTCCCTGGTGGTGGTCAATCGCATCGTTTTTATTTCCGGCGGCATTGCCCACGCCTCCTATGGCGGTGTCGGCCTTGCCTTTTTTCTCGGCTTGCCGGTTCTGCCGGTAACGGCGGTTTTTACCCTGTTTGCGGCATTGATCATGGCATTGGTGACGCTCCGAGCAAGAGAACGAGCCGACACGGTTATCGGTGTCATTTGGGCGGCGGGCATGGCTCTGGGTATTATCTTACTTGACATTACACCCGGTTATAATGTTGACCTGATGAGTTACCTGTTCGGTTCTATCCTTGCGGTGCCGCGTTCGGACCTCTGGCTTATGGCTGGTCTGGCTGGTCTCGTTTTACTCCTTGTGATCGCCCTGTATCGGGGATTTCTGGTCATGTCTTTTGACGAGGAGTTCGCCCGAAGTCGAGGAGTGCCGGTCAATGTCCTTTATTTCCTGCTTATCGCCATGGTCGGCTTGAGCGTGGTCATGATTATTCGTGTCGTGGGCCTGATTTTGGTCATCGCCCTGTTGACCATCCCGCCTTTTATTGCGGAACGGCGGACCCGTTCCCTGAGCCGAATGATGATCTTGTCCACAATATTAAGCTCGGTCTTCACGGTTATGGGGCTTGCATTGTCCTATGCGACCGATATCTCTTCAGGGGCCGCCATTATTGCCGTGGCTTCAACGGGGTTTTTCCTGTCATTCCTTTTGCCGGGGAAAACCACATAGGACCGGCAAGAGAAATCATATTGTGTAAAAAAGATATGGCTACATTGGATTCGCCGTGTGAACATGCCTTGGCAACCTCACCACACGCGCTCTCATGGAGAAAAGGACGCTCAAACTGGATGAACTCAAAAAGGACTCCACTGCGTCCTTCTTTTCTTTTTCTGCTAATGCAAAAGTCGTCTGAGCCAGATTTGAAATGCTGGTTCCAGCTCTCCGCGTACCCGTGCCAGTTGTGGTTGGCCGCTGGCATAGAAGACTTCAATTCGGCTTCCGGGCCCGAACTTCTGCCATATCGCTTTGGGGAGCGGAGCCTGTGCCGTATGGGCAAAGCCGTCCTGATCTATATACTTGTAGCCTACAATGAAATAGCGTCCGTGGTCATTTGCCGTATACACGTCGGTCACAATGCCAGTGGTGCGCGTTTCCCCGTACAGACGGAACCGTTCTTCGCGCAAAAGCTCGTAAGGAATCTGAGACAACACAAAGACTATCAGGGCGATGGTGATAATCCCGATCAGTTTTCGGGCGAGTTTTTGGCCCGGCGTGCGGGGTGTCTTGTCGCGGAAATAGACCATGTGCAACCCTAAAAATTCCTTTACACCACCATCCCGTTGACGGCTTATGACTGCATTAATGTGCTGTTGCCCAGTCTTTGCCGATACCCATATCGACCTTGAGGGGGATGTCGAGAGTGGCGGCGTTTTGCATTATGTTGACCAGTCGTTTGGCGGCGGCTTCAATGTTGTTTGCCGGGGCTTCAATGATGAGTTCATCGTGCACTTGCAGGATAAGTCGTGCGTTGAGTTGTTTCAGTTCTTCGTCGTTGTGCGCGGTCAGCATTGCCATTTTGATAATATCGGCGGCGGTCCCTTGAATAACGGTATTGATGGCCTGACGGCGCGCTTCGCTGGCGAGCATGTTGTTGCGCGAATGGAGTTCGGGCAACAGTCGGCGTCGTCCGGCAAGGGTGGTGACAAAGCCGTCGGCCTGTGCGTCTTGTATTATCGTGTCATAATATGCTTTGAGTGTGGCGAGCTTTTCAAAATATCGCTCGGTAAATTCCTTGGCTTCGGCTTGCTTGATTTTGAGTTCACGGGCCAATTTTTGCACCCCCATGCCGTAAATCAGGCCAAAGTTGATGGTCTTGGCGTTGCGGCGTTCGTCTGGCAGCACCTCGTCCGGCGTCTTGTCGGTCAACAGCGCGGCGGTACGTGTGTGGATATCCTCGTCATTGCGAAACGCGTCCAGCAGGGCCGGGTCTTTGGAAAAATGGGCCAATACGCGCAATTCGATCTGCGAATAGTCGGCAGCCGCCAACAGATTGCCCTTTGCCGCCGTGAAACAGGCCCGCATACGGGGGCCGTACTTGCCGCGAATGGGGATGTTTTGCAAATTGGGCTTTGAACTGGACAGACGGCCAGTGGCCGTTGCCAATTGATTGAACTGCGTGTGGATCCGTGACGACGCATCCGCCAGTTTCGGCAACGGGTGCAGGTAGGTGGACCGTAGCTTCTCCAGCATGCGGTATTCAAGAATCTTTTCAACGATAGGGTGGACATCCCGAATCTTTTCCAAAACCTGATTGGCTGTGGAGCGTTGGCCTGTGGCTGTCTTGGTGCCTGCCTTGATTTTCAGTTCATCAAAGAGCACGACCGCCAATTGTTGGCTGGAGCGAATATTGAACTCATGTCCGGCGTGACGAATGATGGAACGGGTGAGTGCGGCCAGTTGTTCGGCCACATCGTCCAGAAACTCCTTGAAGGCACTCTGATCAATGTAAATGCCGATTTTTTCCATGGATACAAGAGCCGGTATGAGCGGTATTTCCAAATCGTGCATGAGTGTCGTCAATGTAGCCCCTTCGATTTGGCCTTGTATGCCCTGCATATACCCCAAAACGGCCAAAGCCCTGGCATGGGGGTGTAGCTGGGCAGCGATATCGACAAACTCCGGCCGACCGTCCTGATACAATGACTGTTGTAGCCGCGACCAGGTATAGTTGCGCGCTTCCGGGTCAAGCAAATAGGCCGCGAGGCTTAAATCGAACCATTGGGAGGAGGGGATAGCTGTCCAGCGGTCGTCGGCACGCAGTAATTCCTGTATACTCGGCGTGGCAATGACCGAAGTTGCTTTCAATGCGCGAATCAACTCGTCTACCGGGCCGGTATACCGGTATTCTGTGTCTTTGAGTCCGAGAAAAAATGCACCGTCTTCAAAAAGCAGACCAACGGTTTTGCCCGACAGTTCCGGCAAGTCGCTTGCGGTCGCTATCTCCGTAACAGGCAACGGGTTGTCTGGCTCTTTTGGCATGATTGGCATCTCTCCGAACAGGGAAAGCATGCCGCCGTCTGAAGTCGGCAGTTTCTTCCTGGCCTTGGCCGATGCTTCCTGTCGATGGTCAACGGCCGGTTTCGGCACGCTCCGCTTGAGCCCCCGCAATTCGTATTCATCAAGGAAGGCGTTGAGTTTGCCTGTATCCATGGCCCGGAGTGCGAACGCATCAACGTCCATATCACAGCAGTCCGTCTTCATTCGCGTTAATTGGCGGTAAATAAATATATTTTCCAATTCCGGTTCTACTTTTTCACGGAGCTTATCCGGCAGTTGGTCATAGTTGGTCCGGACCTCTTCCAGCGTGGGGCCGGTAATGGCAAAGAGTTTGCGGGCCGTGACCGGGCCTATTTTGGGAATACCGGGAATATTGTCTGTCGAGTCGCCAATGATTGCCTGAAAATCCGGCCAGGTAGCCGGTTCCATCCCCTCTTTTTCACGAAACCCGTCCAGCGTGTAAATGGTCTCCTTGCGGCCATGCTGACTGACCATGAATACGTTTTCATCAAGGCATTGTTTGAGGTCTTTATCAGAGGCCAGGATAATGACTGGGCGTTCTTTTTTGTATTTGTTGGCAAGGGCGCAAATGCAGTCATCGGCCTCGACGCCATCGGCAATGTGCATTTGAATACCTAGTAGCCCAACCCCTTTTTTCACGGGCTCAATCTGCTCTGCCAGCGGTTCCGGCATGGGTGGACGATTGGCCTTGTACTGATCGAACAGGTCGTTTCGAAAGGTGCGGCCCTTGCCGTCCATCAGGAATGCCACATATTGCGGCTGTTCGTCGCGGATCAAATTTATGAGTACGCGCAACACGGTATTGATCGCATTGGTGGGAAACCCGTCTGAACGGGAAAGATCGGTGCGAGCATAAAAGGCGCGGTACAGCAATGCGGTTCCGTCTATGAGATACACGGGTTCCTTGTCACAATTCAGGCGTTTTTTCAGAGACATTCTTGCTTTTTGGGTTATATGTGTAAAATAATGAATCTACTGGACTCGGCAAAGGAGCGCAAGGGGTGGGTGTCCCCAATTACATGCGTTCGCCTGTGGTGGGCGCGATTGATTGACTGCCCTGCTGATTACGAGTTACCCTTCTGGCTGTCATTGTCCTTTGATCTCAGCTTGTTTTGAGATCAAGAGGTGCGCGTCGCAAGTCGGATTGGGAGCCTTTACGAGTTGACCAGACTGTCGCTTCGAGCTTGTCTCGCAGAGGAAAGTCCGGGCTTCGCAGGGTAGGACGCTGGGTAACGCCCAGGGGGAGTGATCCCCGTCACGTGCAACAGAGAGTAGACCGCCTCCGGGCCTTTGGTTCGGCGGTAAGGGTGAAAGGGTGGGGTAAGAGCCCACCGGCTGTCGTGGTGACACGGCAGGCCAGGTGAACTCCGTCCGAAGCAAGACCAAATAGGGTGACATCAAGATTGACCCGATCATGTCACCGGGTAGGTCGCTTGAGGCGGCTGGTAACAGTCGTCCTAGATGAATGACAGTCACCCCCTTTTTTTTTGAGGGGGAACAAAACCCGGCTTACGGTGAACTCCATGGCGCGCCAGCTTGCGATAGCGGCATTTGTGCACGGCGCGCCGGCTTGCGATAGCGGCACATCTACTGCGTTGCCGACCCTTATTCCACGGCGCGTCGGCTCGCGATAGCGGCACATCTGACTGCGTTGCCGGACCTGTTTTAATCCTCACCGTAGTGCTGCTACGCCTGCGGTTAAAACAGGGCCGGCGCCTTGCAGCTGCACCACTCTCGCAAGCCTCACGGTGTTGGGGAGAGGAGAACGCATAGAATTTTACGTTATCGGGGAAAGTGAAGACGTATAGAACCTTACGGTGTTGGGGAGAAGAGAGGCGCATGGGGTCTTGCGTGGTCGGGGAGAGGAAAATGCATAGAGCCTTATGGAGTCGGGGGCAAAAGACGCATGAAGCCTTACGGAATTGGGCGGGAAAAGGGCATGGAGCCTCATCTTGCCGGGGAGAAGAAAAGGAAGTAGCGTGTTTTTAACGGGGAGAATGGCAGAAAAACTCAATCTTGACAGGGGGGAGTCGCAAAGGTATAGTTTTTGGCTCCAACGATGAGGGCCAGTAGCTCAGTTGGCAGAGCCACCGGCTCATAACCGGTCGGTCCCAGGTTCGAATCCTGGCTGGCCCACCATATTCTCCTGGAGAAAAATATTTGACACCAGACGATACAGGAACGCTGTTCAACGCATATATCCTGAAATATCCCGTGAAGGCTGCATCTAGCTGGGATATAGATGAGGAAAAAAATGCTCCCGAGGGGGAATCCCTACGGGAGCATTCTCTTCTTGGTGAAAAGGCGTAACTATATGAAAATTAAAGACGTTTTGCATATTTTTCGCAATTTAGCCCCTGAGGAGAACCAGTCGTCCTGGGACAACAGCGGCGTGCAGATTGCGGGCACGGTTGAGACCGTGTTTCGGGTAGCCGTGTGTCTTGAGCCGACGCCTGAAATGGTGGAAAAGTGCCTTGAATGGGGTGCGGGAGCGATTATCACGCACCACCCCTTATATATGAAGCCTAAGTCCCTTGGTAGCGGCGGCATGTTCATGGAGGTGGTGCGGCAGGTCGTACGAAGCGGTGCATGGCTTTATGCAGCGCACACGTCGTTGGACACACGTCGGGGTGGCCCGGCTTTTTGGCTTGGGCAGGTATTGGGGCTGGAGAATACCCAGTTACTGGAAGTAGAGCGGAGTGTCACTCCTGTTGAAGTGTCGTTTTACACTGAGCAGGATATTGAACGCGAAACCGCTGACATTTGGGCCGACAACGACGGGGTACATTCCGTGGCGCAAAGCAGTACCGGTGAAGTTCGGCTGGTCTGTGATGAAGCTACGTGGGGTAGCCTTTCCGAAACCATAGAATCGCTGCTGGGTGCGCGGCCATTGTTCTATATCCGTTCATTGACTGCTCCAAGGACAGAGGTCGGCTTCGGTGAGGTCGGGACGTTGCCGCAGTCGATGGCGTGGGACGTCTTTGCCGACACATTGGCCGAATTGACAGGCTGCACGGCCTTTACCGTTTCCGGGCCACAACCGGATGTGGTCAACCGGGTGGCGTATTGCGGCGGTTCGGGCTCTTCCATTGTCGGAAAGGCGGCTCAGATGGGGGCCGATGTGTTCGTGACCGGTGATGTGAAGTATCACGGTGCCGTAGAATCGCCAGTCTGCATGGCCGATGTCGGGCATTTTTCATTGGAAGAAGAAATGATGCGTCGGTTCGCGGCAGAGCTGGATGACGCCATGGACGGCGTTGATGTACGATTTTTCAAGGGTGTGGACCCGTTTCGTTTTCACATCAGAAAGTAGGCTGGGACCGCGCTGTTGCGCGTGTTAAATAACTGAGTGAGGTAATACGTAAATGTACGAAAAACAGATTGAACAATTGATCATCTTGCAACAGGTGGATGACCAAATCATCGTTCTCCAGGAAGAGATAGACAAGGCACCTCTTGAGTTGGCCGATCTTGAAAATCAATTGAATGAATTTAAGGAACGGCAAAGTCAGATTGATGAGCGCATGGACATCCTGAAAGATCAACAAAAAAAGTTGAGCTTCGAGATTGAAGAGGATGCCGGTAAGATCAAGAAGTCCAAGAACAAGTTGATGTTGGTTGGCAATACCAAGGAATATCACGCCATGATGCGTGAAATGGACTCTCTGGAAAAGCTCAATCGTATACGGGAAGATGAACAGAGCACCGTCAAGGAAGAGTTGGAACGTCAAACGCAGGCGATGGAAGAGTTGAATGAAGAAATGGTCGGCGTCAAAGAGCAATACGAAGCTCTCAAGACCACTCTTGACGAACGGTTGGTCGCTGCCCAAAAGAAACTTGATTCGCTGGGCCGCAAACGGAAAAAAGCGTGCAAGGTCGTTCCCCCACCGATTTTGGGCCGTTATGAATTTATTCGTGAACGCATGGAAAATCCGGTCATTGTTCCTGTTTCCGAGGGGATTTGCCATGGCTGCAATATCATGATTCCACCGCAAGATTACAACGATTTGCAAAAAGGACAACAAATCCTCAGTTGCCCCAATTGCCAACGGCTCATACACTGGCTTCGCGCAGAAGAATCTTGATAGCTTGTTTACCACGGCGCGCCGGCTTGCGATAGCGGCACATCCACTTCGTTGCCGGACCTGTTTGAATCCTCGCCGTAGCTGGGCTACGACTGCGGTTCAAACAGGGCCGGCGCCTCGCGGCTGCACCACTCTCGCAAGCCTCACATTGTCGGGATAGGTGGACGCACAGAATCTTACGGTATCGGGGAAAGGGAAATGCATGGGGTCTTACGGTATTGGGGAAAGGGAAGACGCATGGAACCTTGCGTGGTCGGGGAGAAGATGATGCATGAGCTTCGTGTGGTCGGGGATAGGAAAGACGCATGAAGCCCTACGGAGTCGGAGAAAGGAAAGCCGTATAAGCTTGGCGTGTCTTTGCCGAAGTGCGTGTCTCAAAAAAGGGTCATCCGTTTTGAGCGTATTTTTCCATTATAGATCCCGCGCCGACAGGCGCATCCTTTACCGCGCGTCAGCCGGGAGCGAAGCGGACGGCTCTGCGGAGCGAGCGCGGCTTGGCCCTTCCGCGCTTCTCCACAGATCAAACGCGTGAACAATCTTTTGCTTTGGCAACCTTGCCACACGCGCTCTCATGGATAAAAGGACGTTTGAACCGGATGAGTCTCCCAAAAAGAACCATCTGTCCAGGTTGGTGGATCTCTGAGCGAAGCGAATCCAAAAAGTGTCGGGAAGAGGAAAACGCATGGAGCCTCACGCTATCGGGGAAGGGAAAGACCTATGGAGGTTCCTTGGGTTATTCGTCTGTGAGGTTACGGGCAAGTAAGTCTTTGACCGCTTGTGTTGCGTCTTTGTCTTTATACAGGATATTGTAGACTTGTTCGGTTATGGGCAATTCGACGTCGAGTTTTTTGGAAAGATGATAAAGAGATTGCGTGGTTTTTACTCCTTCGGCAACGGCTTTCATTTCAGTTATGATAGCTGACAGCCGTTGGCCCTGACCGAGCTTGAGCCCTACCTGACGATTGCGAGACAGGTCGCCGGTGCACGTGAGCACCAAATCTCCCATGCCTGACAATCCCATGAAGGTCCGGGCCTGGCCCCCCCAAGCCCGTCAGCGATTCCCGCACCAATGGCAATAACATTCTTGACCGCGCCTCCCAACTCTACTCCACGGAAATCAGGTGTAAAATAGACACGAAAGGAAGGGGTGGAAAGCATGCTTTGCAGTTCTCGCCCCAATTCGTGGTCATCACATCCGAGGGACACTGAAGTCGGCAGGCCACGACAGACTTCAGCGGCAAAGGATGGACCCGAGAGCATGGCGTACCGGGGAGCCTTCCCCTTCAAGGACTCGAAGACCACTTTACTCATGGGAACGAGCGTGTCCACTTCAATGCCTTTGGAGGCACAAATGATGATCGGCCTGTCCGGTAGCAGGTCGCGAAAGTTGGTCAGGGTGGCCCGTATGCGCTGGCTCGGAACGGCAAGGAGAATATGATCGGCTCCGGCAAGGGCCGTGGCCGGGTCGGATTCCACCTTGAGCGCATCAGAAAGGGTGACCCCCGGCAGATAGGCCGAGTTCTCGCCACTGCTCCGAATGTGTTCCATCTGCTCATGATTGCGGAGCCATAACACTGTTTCCACCTTGTTGCGGGCCAACATGTCAGCCAGAGTCGTTCCCCATGCCCCACCGCCGAGTACCGTAATTTTCATAAAAGAATCTCCTTTATTCTATGAGCATACGTTCGCCTGTTGCCGGATGCAAGTCCTTCCCTGATTTGCGGTATTCCTCTCCTGGCGGGCGGGGTGCTGTCGGCGCAAAGCTCTGTTGCCGGTTGTCGGAGGTACATTTTTCATTTATACCTCGCCCATGGCGATTCAATTTACAGAAACCGAAGAGAAGATTTTGGCTTTGGTGGGAACCGACATGCCCGATACGGAGCAGCCGTTTAAAACCATTGCCGAAGAAGTGGGTGTGGATGAACAGACCGTCATTGATCTGTTGGTTGATCTGAAAAAACGAAAGATTATCCGTCGGTTCGGCGCGACGTTGCGCCATCAGAAAGCCGGATATGGACATAACGCCATGGTGGCCTGGCGTGTGCCAGAAGAACGCGTCGATGAAGTGGGCGGCGTGTTTGCGGCCCGCCCGGAAATTTCTCACTGCTACATTCGGCGAACCTATCCTGAATGGACCTATAATTTCTATACCATGATCCACGGAGAGCGGCCCGGTCATACCAATGATGTGGTGGCCGAATTGGAAAAAGTCGTCGGCATTGACGACAATTGCGTGTTGAAGTCTCTCAAGGAATTGAAAAAAACTTCCATGGTTTATTTTAAATAAAAGGAACGGAATATGGACTCCAAATCCCTTTACACCAGGGCGCAACGGGTCATGCCCGGTGGCGTGAACTCCCCTCTGCGTGCCTGTCAATACGTGAAATCCGAACCGGTATTTATCGAAAACGCCAAAGGCGCGTACCTCTATGACGTCGATGGGCGCAAGTACATTGATTACGTTTTTTCGTGGGGGCCCCAGATTCTCGGACATCAGGATGCGGCCGTGTCTGAAGCCGCACACAGGGCCATTGACCTTGGCTCCAGTTACGGTGCTCCCTGTGTTGGAGAAATAGCCCTTGCAGAAGAGATTAGCAAGATGATCCCCTCTATGGAAATGATGCGCATGGTCTCTTCCGGTACAGAAGCGACCATGTCCGCGCTCCGCCTTGCGCGCGGGTATACTGGTCGCAAAAAGTTCGTGAAGTTTATCGGCAACTATCACGGACATGCGGACGCATTTCTTGCTGCTGCCGGTTCTGCCGCTGCAACGGTTCCCGGCACCCCCGGTGTTCCTGAGGAAGTGACGCAACATACCCTTTTGGCCCAATACAATGACCTTGAGGCGGTGAAAGCCCTTTTTGACCAAAACGAAAAGGACATTGCCTGCGTCATCGTTGAACCGGTCGCCGGTAATATGGGGCTTGTTCTCCCGGCTGACGGATTTCTTCAGGGCTTACGTGACCTTTGCACCAAGCACGGGGCATTGTTGATTTTTGATGAGGTTATTACCGGATTCAGGCTTGCTCCTGGTGGGGCACAGGAACGGTTCGGAATACAGCCGGATTTGACGACACTCGGCAAAATCATCGGCGGCGGATTTCCTGTCGGATGCTACGGTGGCAAGCGTGAAATTATGGAACACATGGCTCCTGTCGGCAATGTTTTTCAGGCCGGGACTCTGTCCGGCAACCCGGTTGCCATGGCTACCGGACTCGCCACGCTCAACCGCCTTAAGGATTGCGATTACGCAACTCTTGAGACGCACACCCGTAAGTTGACCGATGAACTGGTCGCCATCATGACGGAAAAGGGACAGCCCGTTACGCTCAATCAGATCGGGTCCATCTTTACCCTGTACTTTTCAGACAGGCCCGTTACCAATATGATAGAATCAAGTCAGTGCGACGCAGAAAGCTATACCGCCTATTGGCAACAAATGTTGGCTCAGGGCATCTACCTCGCCCCTGCCGGTTTTGAGTGCGTATTCACGTCCTTTGCCCATACAGAGGAAGATTTTGAAAAAACCGTGGAGGCCGCTCGGCGCGTCGAATTTTAAGACAGCTGACGAACATGTAAAAAGAAAAACACCCCACAGTTATTTGGAATCAAGAATCAGGACGTTGCCCGTTGTACTTTGGGCCAGCCGGTAGCGATGGCTATAATTGAAACAACTGCCAGTAGCATACAATACCAATTGTTTATGGAAACGGCCACTGGGGAAATACCGGCTATGGAGCCTGCCAGCAGCACTTGGGCCGCATAGGGGACAATGCCTTGCACAATGCAGGAGAATATATCGAGCAGGCTGGCACTGCGCCGCAGATCCACATTGGAATCAGTCGCTATCTCCTTAGCCAACCGACCAGTGAGTATGATCGCCACCGTGTTGTTGGCCGTACAAATATCAGCAAGGGAGACCAATGCCGCTATGCCGAATTCTCCCGAACGTTGTTTGCTACCTTGACCGGGTTTCATGGCAATGGTGTTGATGCGTTCCAGTAGCCATTGCAGACCGCCGTTGTGCCGAATCAGTTCT
>PDWI01006385.1_pt1 | contig 16180 bp, 18 predicted proteins | sample 1430891 | NCBI WGS metagenome assembly PDWI01 (sample SAMN01162508, study PRJNA174530) | Oral metagenome, whole genome shotgun sequencing project. | biome: Marine environment; feature: Marine mammal; material: Swab sample of the gingival sulcus; isolation source: swab sample of gingival sulcus...
ATCTGGCATTGGAGCTCAAACGATCCAGGGATGCCATTCCTGTAGTGGAATCCCTGCTTGCCAGGAACAATCCTCAGCCCTATTTGCTGAAACTCGTTGTAAGCCTCTATCTTGAGCAAAATTCCTATCGGAAGGCTGCCCAGGCCCTGACCGCCTATAGTATGATGAAAAAAATGAACACCAGGGAAATGCGCCTGCTGGGAGATTTATGGTATTCCCAGGGTGTGCCCATAAAGGCTGCCATCTGGTATGAAAAGGTGAATAGTGATAAGGCTTCTCTGAAAAATTATGTGCGTCTCGTGGCTGCCTTGAATGAGGGTTTTGCTTCACAAAAAGCCATTCACATGGCTGATAAGGGGCTGCATTCCTACCCTGAATCTTCTGAACTCTGGCGGTTAAAGGCCTGGGCCTGTTATGGTGAAAAACGGTTTCAGGAAGCTGGCGACTGTTTTTCCCGGGCGGCGCGTTTGAACAAAAAGGATACAAAATCCCTTTTTATGAGCGGGCTTGCTGCCTACCGGGCCGGAGAAAAAGGCAAGGCCAAGGCCGTTCTGAAACTGGCTTCCACCCATAAGTCTTACAAATCCCAGGCCAACGCTCTGATTCGTCAGATTGATTATGAAATGAATCAGAAGGAGAATACATAGAAATCTGCCCTGATTCACCATACAATGCCACCTGTGGCGCATTCCCATAATACCCCTTTGAGATCGGGCTGCCTTGGATAACGTATGTTCTATAAAATATAAATCTTATAAAATTAGTCGGTGAATTTGGGGGCTGATGGGATGTTTGTTTTTCTTACAGGGTAATGATTTTTTGTGCAATCTGCATGGAAGTAACAATATCCAGCATGTTGGTGGTGGTGCCCACAGCCCTGTCTTCCAGCAGATGAAAATGGGTCAGGCAGGCCCCGCATACCAGGATATCCACCCCTGATTGTTCAAGCAGGATCAGATCTTCAAGTAAGGGAGAGCCTTTGGTCGTCAGTTTCACCCCTCCGTTGACAAAAGCCATGCGCCAGAGCAGTCCTCCCATTTCCGGCAGGGTTTTGATGCAGTTTTCCATGAGTTTTTTTCCCAGTTCATCGTCTCCTTTGCCCAGGCAGTCCGAGGAAATTAGAATCATGGTGTGTGGACGTTTTTGTTGACCCTGCCGGGCAGATTCTTTCGGCAGGATGTTCGTGTCTTCCTGAATAGTTTTCATGGCTTCGGTTTCCGGAGTATCTTGGCGAATGCCTTCCACCACTGAAAAATCCATCATGGAATCCACGGAAACCTGGAAATTCTGTACACTGAGAAACCGGCTGACATTTTCAATGGCAGCCTCATTATCCACGAGAACCCGAATTCGTAAATTGGTGATATCTTCTGCGGCAGCCCTGGTCCGCAGCACCGGGGCGGGACACTCCAGGTTTCGGCAGTCAATTTCAATGGTGTTCATTGCCTGATTCCCAGGTATCCATTCCATCGTCGCATCTGTTTTTCAGTAAACAATGACAGATCCTGTCTTTTCCCGAATTCTTTGCTTCATATAAGGCATTGTCAGCCATCATGACAAGCTGCTCCTGGGTAAAATTATTATGTCCAATGGAACATAGTCCAAAGCTGCAGGTAATGGAAAGACCTTTGGAAAATTCATGCTGCTGAATGATTGCCCGAATGCGCTGGGCTACAATCAAGGCATTTTTTTGGGGGGTATGGGGCATGATAATGCAAAATTCTTCTCCCCCCCAACGCCCCACAAAATCAACAGTTCTGGCGTTTTTGGAAAGAATGCCGGCAAGTTCTCTCAATACACTGTCCCCCACGGAATGCCCCAGGGTATCATTGACTCTTTTAAAATTGTCCACATCCAGAAGAACAAAAGAAAGGGGGGTGTCCATGCGTGTTTTTTTTTCGATTTCCCTTTCAAGGCAGGAAGAAATATAGCCGCGATTATACAATTTGGTTAAAGAGTCTGTAATGGATGTTTCATACAATTCTTTTTGAAAAATATCAAAAATTTTGATGCAGGCGGATAAAATGAGTACCAAAATACCCGAGGAAAGGCAGAACCTTAGTAAACACAGGGTATTCCACCCAGTGGCAGACCAGATATCCCAATGGGCCAGCATGACAATACAGATAGCGAAATAGAAAAAGCCCAGCATGAGTAATCCCAAGGCATACCCATTGATAAAAATAATGAAAACGGGAACAAGATAGGTCCAGAAAATGCCGCAATCAATATTCCCATTAACAAAAATAAATCCAATCACAGACGTAATGAGAACAGCTGATGCCACCAGGGCAGGCGTTCTGCTCATCCTGGTTTTCCGTATCCACAGAAAGGCTGTGCAAAGGATTATCAATGTAATGAGGTTGATGAATAAAAAAAAGTTATTGTCCTGTTTCACCAAGCGGTAGAAAATTCCGAAAGAAAAAAGCCCTATGGCAATGAGCAGTACTGTGTTCAGCATCACAACACGGTACAGGCTGATGGAGTTTTGGCCTGTTTCCATATCTGCCGTCAAGAGGCTGTAAAAGAAAACACGGAATCGGAGGATATATTTTTTTATTGTTTTTATTTGTAACCGTACGATGGTATTCATAATAATTTAAAATATCTATAAAAGCTACTATTATCGCAAAATATCATCGGTTCAGCATCACAGTATCAGCCACACCGCCGAGAATTTATAAAATGCAAATTCCTTCAAAGCGTATGAAGATTTTCATTAAACAATCATGGGCCAGCCCCAGACACGGCTCACAACAAAGAGTCAAACTGCATCTACAGCTAAAAAAAGGATTTTTCTTCAACTGCTTTGCCGAAGAAAAATCCTTTCTCTAATATGTTACATGCCTCTTGCAAAAAAATCAATTACATTTTGGTACCTTCGGCATGGCTTTGTAGTTTTACTTCCACTTTTTCTGTGAGGGACGCATAGTATTCTCTCAAAATGGCCAAGACTTCTTCCCGTCCAAAGTGATCCACAACTTCCTCATTGTTGGAAAGTGCGTGACGCAGTTTGGTTCCAGACAGAATGACCCTGTCTTCCTTGGTATGGGGGCAGGTTCTCATGGAAGCCATTCCATCGCATTTGTAGCAATAGAAGGTCCAGTCAATTTTCAGAGGTTCGCACAGCAGTGCCTTGCCGGGTTCTGAGGGGTGGGGAATCTTGTCAAAGATTTCCTGGGCTTCAAACAGGGTGTAAAAATCACCAACACCTGCATGGTCACGGCCGATAATCATCCGGTTTACACCATAGTTCTGACGGAAAGTGGCATGGAGAAGGGCTTCTCTCGGACCTGCGTATCTCATGTCCAGGGGATATCCGGCATTAACAACATGCTCTGGCACAAAATAGCCCTTGATCAGGGTATCAATACATTTGATACGTACATCTGCGGGGATATCGCCGGGCTTCAGATTACCGATCAAAGAATGAATCAGAACGCCGTCACAAACATCCAGAGCAATTTTGCAAAGATGTTCATGGGAACGGTGCATGGGGTTTCTCAACTGCATGGAAGCAACGTTTGCCCATCCCTTTTTGTCAAAAATTTCTCTGGTTTCTGCAGGAGTCAGATATACACCCTTGAATTTTTCAGGGAATTCTCCTTCAGACACAACTTTCACAGGACCAGCCAGGCAAAATTCTTTTCTGGCCATAACCATCTGTACACCGGGGTGATCTTCCATGGCAATCTTCCAGAATACATCATCCGCAGACTCTTCACCATGGCCTTTGTATACTTTCTCGCATTCCCATTTTTTTTCGTCTTCGGTGAGTTCAAATTTTTCTTCCACCTTCATGGTGGCATAAATTTCACCGTCTTTTTCCAGGGCAATTTCCTCACCAACCTGAATCTGGTCTGCGTCATCCTTGGAAGCATCCAGCATTACAGGTACGGGCCAGAATGTTCCATCTGCCAGCAAAAAGTTTTCGCATACCCCTTTCCAGTCTGCCTTGGTCATAAAGCCGTTCAGGGGGCTGAAACCACCGATTCCCAGCATGATCAAATCCCCTTTTACCTGGGAAGAAATTTGTACCTTTTTCAATCCCTGGGCTTTTTCCTTTTCAGCGGCAAGGGCATCGCCTTCCAGCTTGCATACAACCAGACCTTTCCCTCCATGAGGGGCAACTAACTTGGACATAGACCTATTCTCCTTCATTTAATTTATGATTACTCAGATAATACCTATCTGATTTTGGGCCTTTATGTGAAAGTATCTATAAATTACTCAATTACTTTTATTCTTTGTTGAGGGCTGAGTCTATGAATTGATAAATCCGATCAGCCCGTGACCGTTATATAGATTTTCTTGTAATATTTGTTTTCAGTATCCAAACATCTTTTTATGTAAATTGCACATGTACGATCATTAAACACACGATATAATAATGCCGGAAAACTTTGTCAAGGCTTTATTTGTCTCCCCTGATCCACCATCAGAATGTCACCTGCGGCGTTGGCAGAGGATGCATCCCCTTCAATGTTATCGCAATTGCAATGACTGCCCAAGTTCCTGCATTGAATCCACATGGAGATCCGCACAAAGGGATGAATTTTGAAAAGCCGCAAATCCGGTGCCGGCACTCTTTGCCGCTTCCATATCAAATTGTGAATCACCGATAAAAATCATCTGATCAGGTTCCAGTCGAAAGGTTTCCATGATCAGAAGCAGTTGATCCGGAGCCGGTTTGGGGTGTTTCACATCCATTGCAGTGACCACCTTTTCAAACATGTTTTCCAGATGGAAATTTGTAAGAACCTTGCCCATGCTATTGGTTCGGTTGGTGGCAACCGCACGGATCATTCCATTTTGATGAATCTGTTCCAACAAAGGAACAAGACCGTCTGCCATCTGCATATCCTTGACCAGACCCTGGTAATCAATCTTTTGGATCCCAGTGTATACGGGCGTCATGTCCTCTTTCATTTCTGGAAACAGATAGAATAATGCTTCCTTGACGGTCATCATATGCACATTTTCAAACTGTTCCTGATTTAATTCTGGTCGGGAAAACTGATGCAGGAGAATATTGTAGAATCTTCTATTGGCATTGGCCGTATCAAACAAGACCCCATCACAGTCAAATATCACTGCCTTGATCGCTGAAATTTTCATCATCACATAGCCTGTCTATTGATCTTTTTGGGTATCGTTTTTCTTGACAGGCTTGGCGTAAACGGCATAGGCCCGAACCTGCAATTCCGGTTTATAGGTATTATCCGTTTTCAGGGTAATGATTTCATACAAGGTTTCAGGCTGTTGAGAAGTTACTTCAATGGCTACCTGCCAGGTGTTCTGCCCTTTTTCCGGAGGAATCAGTTTACAGCGAAATGCCTTGTTGGAAAATTTCTGATGCAGCCCCAGAATCGAAAAGGGGTATGCAGGTGTCGGGGTAATGTGTGCCCGGGCCGTCAATGTCTCTCCCGGTGTCCCATTCAGGAAAACCACCTTTGGAGAAATATCCGCCACTTTTTCCACCTTCCCCAGGACACTGATATAAAATTGATTTTCTTCGGGGTCATTGGTCTTCACGAGCAGTCGCTTATTCAGGGTTTTCCCGCCATAGCCGCTCGTTGCAATCTTTACTGTAATTTTTCCTTCCCCGCCCGGAGGAATGGGGCCGTCAGAGGCCGAACCCTGACACCCTCAAGTGGTACCAATTTCCAGAATTTCAAGGGGCTCATCACCTTGATTTTTTACAGTATAATCATGGGTGATCACCGTGCCGTCCGGCACCGGTTCAAAGGTAAAACTTCGATGGGGCATAACCAATTTGGGTTCTGCATGGCAGAGGCCAGGGACACACAACAGGCACACTGCCCCCCATACCAGAAAATAATATATTGATTTCATTATATTCCTTTTTATTCAGATTGATGGATGTACAGATATTTTTTACTCCGGCACAATCATCTCACCGTAAAAACGGATTGATCCGGGATTCGGTTTCAATGGAAGTTTCGGGTCCGTGGCCGGGATATACGATGGTCTCTTTCGGCAGGGGCAAAAGTTTGGTCCTGATACTGGTGATCAGGGTATCATAATCCCCGCCGTACAGATCCGTCCTTCCGATGGAGCCTGCAAACAGAGTATCTCCGGAAAATAAATGTCCCGGAGTATACAAACACACGCCTCCCCTGGTATGTCCGGGAGTGTGGATCACCTTCAGGGAAATACTGCCGGCACAAATGGTATCCCCTTCCCTGAGATACTGGTCTGCCAAAGGAGAATTTTGGGCAGACAATCCAAAGGAAGCTGCCGACGCAGATAATTGTGACAGCATTGGTTCGTCTTCCTCGTGAATGGCCAGAACCGCACCTGTTACCTCTTTCATTTTTTTGTTTGCCCCCACGTGATCAAAATGCCCGTGGGTGTTCAACAGATATTCCACGGTAAATTTTGACCGGGCAAGAGCCATGAGAATCCTGTCTGCCTCATCTCCCGGATCAATGACAATGGCTTTTTGGGTCTCTTCACAGCCCAGAATATAACAATTGGCCATAATAGGACCAACTGGAAGCGTTTCAATGATCACACCATCCTCCTATTCCTGTTTTTCATTTTCCATCCGGATTCCATCGAGAATACCGTTAATGAATGCACCAGATCCCCTTGTACCGTAAGTTTTCCCCAGATCCACAGCCTCATTGATGGAAACCGCCCAGGGAATATCAGGGCAATACACCAGTTCAAACACGGCCAAGCGCAGGATATTTCTGTCCACAAAAGGCATCCGGCACAATTTCCAGTTCCTGGAATGGCGGGAAATGAGATCATCAATTGTTTCAAGATGGTCCATAACTCCTTGAACCAGGCTGACAAAAAACGAATAATCCCGTGATTCCATTTCCATGGAATACTGAGCACAAAAGTCTGTGAATCCGGTACCGTTTTTTACATCCCCATGGGTATCCAGAAAAAACAGAGCTTTCAGTCCCATCTCCCGTGCCTTTCTGCGGGAACTTTTTTGGGAATTGTTCATTGTCTGGGGCATCTCATGCCAGGCTGGAGGAAAGGTTGGCCATCTCAATGGCGCTTAATGCAGCATCAAAGCCCTTGTTTCCTGCCTTGGTGCCAGCTCTTTCAATGGCCTGCTCAATGGTTTCCGTTGTCACCACACCAAAAATTACAGGAACCCCTGTTTCCAGCCCCACAGCAGCAATACCCTTGGAAACTTCTGCACACACGTAGTCATAGTGGGTGGTTGCCCCGCGGATCACTGCCCCCAGACAGATAATGGCATCATAGGTATCCAATTTGGCCATTTTCCCTGCGACCATGGGAATTTCAAAGGCGCCCGGCACCTTTACCACGGTAATATCTGTATCTTCTGCTCCGCTTCGCACCAAGGCATCCAGGGCCCCGTCCAAAAGTTTCGCGGTAATAAAATCATTAAACCGGGATACAATGATCCCAAATTTTTTCCCTTTTGCTTCCAGACTTGCTTCCACTATCTGCGGCATAATCTGTTTTCCTTTGATAGATAATTATTATTTAGGTTGAATATCGAAAAAATATAGAATGATTTACAAGTGAAGCAAATGCCCCAGTTTGGCCTGCTTGCACTGTAAATATCCCTTGTTATGGGGATTGCATGGGACTTCAATGGGGACCTGTTCCACAATGGAAAGGCCATAGCCTTCCAGTCCCACCATTTTTTTGGGATTGTTGGTCATCAGACGAATCTGTTTTACTCCCAGGTCCACCAGAATCTGGGCCCCGATCCCATAATCTCTCATGTCTGCCTTGAATCCGAGTTTTTCGTTGGCTTCCACAGTGTCCAAACCCTGACGCTGGTATTCATAGGCTTTTAATTTGTTCACAAGCCCGATACCCCGGCCTTCCTGGCGCAGATATACGATGGCTCCGATGCCTTCTTCATCAATCATGCGCATGGCCTTGTGCAGCTGATCCTGGCAATCACAGCGCAGGGAAGAGAACACATCGCCGGTCATACATTCCGAATGCACCCTGACCAGCACGGGTTTTTCTGGATTAATCTCTCCTTTGACCAGGGCAATATGACTTAGATTATCAATATCATTTTCATATGCGATAATGGTAAACTCTCCGCCCACCCTTGTGGGAATAACGGTCTGGGCGGCCCTGCGAACAAATATTTCGGTCCGTAACCGGTAGTTCACAAGATCGGCCACTGTACAGATGCCGATGCCGTGCTGTTGGGAAAATTTTTCCAGGGACGGCATGCGTGCCATGGTTCCGTCTTCATCCATGATTTCACAGATCACTCCTGCAGGCTTGCACCCGGCAAGTCGGGCCAGATCCACAGAACCTTCGGTTTGTCCGATGCGCATCATCACTCCCCCGTCCCTGGCCCGCAGTGGAAAGATATGGCCGGGTCTTGCAATGTCCTGGGGGGTGGTATTGTCATCCACTGCGGTAAGAATGGTAGTGGCTCTGTCAGCGGCGGAAATCCCTGTGGTCACTCCTTTTCTTGCCTCAATGGATACGGTAAATCCCGTACCAAACTGGGAAGTGTTATCTTCCACCATCATGGGAAGATCCAGGCGATCCGCAATGGCAGAGTCCAGGGAAAGGCAGATCAGCCCCCTACCGTATTTGGCCATAAAATTAATTGCCTCTGGGGTGACAAACTGGGCTGCAATGGTAAGATCACCTTCATTTTCCCGGTCTTCATCATCTACGAGAATCACCATTTTTCCATTGCGGATATCCTCGATGGCCTGCTCAATTGTTATATGCGGCATGAATATATTTCCTCTTTACGATATAGTATCATTCGTTATTTTTTCTACATATGTATTACCAAATGTCCCATTGACATAATTACAGGAATCCCTGCCGGGCAAGAAGCCCCAGGGACAAATCTTTTGTTTCCGGATCTGCTAGGGAGGCACCTTTTCCTGCTCCCATTCCTGCCAATGCCTTTCTCACATATTTTCCCAGCATATCCGTTTCAATATTGACCTGGTCTCCTGGCCGTTTATGCATCAGGGTAGTCACCTTCCCGGTATGGGGAATAATACTGACCTGGAATCCTGTTCCAGAACATTGGTTGATGGTCAGGCTGATTCCGTCAACGGCCACAGACCCTTTTTGGATCATCTCTGCGGCAAGGGATTCTTTCACCTGAATATCCACCACCATGGCGTTGCTGTCCCTGGTAATGGATGCAATGGTACCGATTCCGTCCACATGTCCAGATACCAGATGGCCGTCAATCCTTGCTCCCAATTGCATGGCCCGCTCCAGATTCACCAAAGCACCGGGTCGAATATCTTTAAATGTGGTTTTTTCAACAGTTTCTGGAGAAACGTCCACACTGAACCCATGGGAATCAAATTGAACGGCTGTCAGACAGGCTCCGTTTACAGCTATGGAATCCCCAAGACGGGTGGTCCCCAAATCCAGATCTGTTCTTAGATGAAACACCCTGCCAAGACCCCTTGCCTCCACACGGAGAAGGGTGCCCATACTTTCAATAATACCTGTAAACACATTCCCACCTTTCCCTGATCCACCAACAATGCCAGCTATTTTACCGGCCTGTTGCAAGTGGCTATTTCATTCTGTCTGATTCCCATGGATGCCGTACATTGGACATCATTCCGGTGGTCAGAGAATTATCAATTTTTTTCAGATGAAGGACTTTTCACCTCGGGCAGAGGGGTTTTCTGTTTATTCTGCAAGGTAGCCTTGTACCAGAAAATCCCGGCCCATCGACTCCATGCTCACCTGTTTCAATTGCTGCAGCTGATGAATCTTTTCAGGGCCTTTTCCATTGAATACAGAAATCCCATCATTCCCGCCCAGTAATGCAGGGGCCAGAAAATAGCAGACCTTGTTCACAACTCCTGATTTCAGGGCAGAGGCTGCCACCTTGCCGCCTCCTTCAATGAGCAGATTCATCACTCCCATGCGGCCAAGATTGACCAGAACTTCGGAAAGATCCAGCATCCCGTTCAACGTATTCGTTTCCATTATCTGCACCCCTTTTTTCTCCAGAGCCTCTTTTCTTGCCCCAGGGACATTGGCATCACATGCCACAATGACAGGTGCCTGTGTAATCCCGGAAACCAGTTTTGAGCCTTCATCAATGGTTAAATGGGTATCCAGAATTACCCGCACGGGATTACGGGTTTCCATGCCGGGAATCCGGGCTGTCAAGGAAGGATCGTCCGAATGCAGGGTCCCCGAGCCAATGAGAATGGCATCGGCTTCATGGCGAAGCCTGTGTCCGTATTCCCTGGCAGGCTTGCTGGTGATCCACTGGGAATCCCCTGTGGATGTGGCAATATATCCGTCTAAGGTCGCCGCACATTTGAGAATCACAAAGGGAGAATGATCGTGGAGCATGTACCAGGAGAAATCCTCAATCAATTGCTGGGCAGAACCTTCCTGCACCCCACAGGCAACAGACACTCCATTTTCTTCCAGAAATGCCATACCCTGACCAGCCACATGGGGATTGGGATCCTGGCATCCTGCCACCACCCGGGCAATGCCGCTGTCAAGGATCTTATGGGTACAGGGTGGTGTCCTGCCAAAATGGTTGCAAGGTTCCAGGGTGACGTACAGGGTTGCTCCCCTGGCAGATTCTCCGGCATCTTCCAGAGCGTCCACTTCGGCATGGGGCATTCCTGCTGCCCTGTGCCATCCCTGGCCAATGACCTTGCCGTTCCGAACCACCACGGCACCCACACAGGGATTGGGTGAGGTAAATCCCTTTCCCTTCCGGGCAAGAGCCAGGGCCATATCCATGAATAATACATCCTGCTTCATGGATCTTTCCGGTGGGTTGTTTTTGGGGCAGAATGCTTGGAATCATTTGGCAGCATGTTTTTGAGTTCCTGAATAAAATCTGTTACATCTGTAAATTCCCGATACACAGAGGCAAACCGTACATAGGCGACATCATCCACTTCCTTCAGGGCATGAATGATCTTTTCTCCCACCATGGAAGAAGAGACTTCCCGCTGGGAAATTTCCCGCAGTTCCCTTTCAATTTCATCCACGATCTGATCAATGCGATCCAGACCAATGGCTCTTTTTTCACAAGCCTTTTTGATGCCCCTGACAACCTTTTCCCGATCATATTCTTCCCGGCGATTGTCTTTTTTAATAATTACCACAGGGGATCGTTCAATCCGTTCATAGGTGGTAAATCGTTCCGAGCAGTCTGGACATTCCCTGCGGCGGCGGACTTCAAACTCAATTTTGCCGGCGCGGGAATCAACTACCCTTGTGTTGGGACTTTGGCAAAATGGGCACTTCATGATATTGATCCGTTGATACACGTTCCAGACGAATCATCACCATCCCTGCCTGCTCCAGCATATCCAGAGCCAGGGGATCATCATATCCGTCTGTATAGTAAATTTTTTTTACCCCTGTATTGATGAGCATCTTGGCACAAATGGAACAGGGCTGATTGGTACAGTATAAGGTTGCGCCATTCAAAGAGATTCCGTGGGAAGCTGCCTGGACAATGGCATTCTGTTCGGCATGAACCCCCCTGCACAACTCATGTTTTTCTCCAGAAGGCACTTTCAGCTGCATTCTCAGACATCCGGTTTCGGCACAATGGGGAACGCCCGAAGGAGCTCCGTTATACCCGGAACACAGGATCTGCTTATCCTTGACCATGATAGCACCGACCTTACGGCGGGTGCAGGTGGAACGGGTCGCCACAAGATCCGTGATCCCCATAAAATATGCGTGCCAGGAAGGGCGGGAGGAATCCATATTTTCAGTTACATCTTGGATTCAGCGTCAATGGAACGGATACGTTCCAGATGGCGGCCGCCATCAAAGGGAGTCGAAAGCCACACCCGGACAATTTCACAGGCCAGGATATCTCCTATGAGCCTGCCTCCCAGTACGAGAATATTCGAATCATTGTGCATACGGCTCATCTGGGCGGAAAATACGTCAGAGCAAAGAGCCGCCCTGACACCAGAAAACCGGTTGGCAACAATGGACATACCCATGCCCGTACCGCACAAAAGAATTCCTTTTTCAGCCTGCCCCAGGGAAACAGCCTTTGCCACTTTTTTTCCATAATCTGCATAATTGACCGACTGCAAACCGTCAGTGCCAAGATCCGTCAATTCATATCCGCTGGTCTCCAGAAATTTCCTGACAATCTGCTTGAGAGGAAAACCGGCATGGTCGCTTCCCATAAGAATGGATGACTTTTTTTCGCTCATATCTGACACCTCTTCCCGTACATGACCATGGGATGCTTGTATATTATCTCCAGATGCACCCGTAGAAAACAATGAAAGAAAATTCGTTTTCTGTTACGTGTAAATACCATCCGCATTACGAAACGGGTAGAAGATTATGATTTCTCTTTAATAAAATTAACCACGTCTCCAACGGTTACCAGCGTTTTTACTTCTTCGTCATCCACTTCAATTTCAAATTCTTCTTCCATGGACATCATCAATTCAACAATGGTCAAAGAATCAGCACCGAGATCATCAATTAAGGATGCATCAAGTACTACATCATCTATATCAATTTCAGAAATCTTGCTGGCAATGAGTTTTTGCACCTTGCTTTCAATTGTCATAAACAAAACTCCCTGTGTACAGTTTTATTCTTCTTCAAGCCGTTGCACATTCCGATTCCGATAGGCTCCGCATTCAGGACATGCCGTATGGGGGAGTTTCGGCTCCTGGCATTCAGGACATACAGATACGGTGGGTGCTGATGTTTTATAGTGGGTTCTTCTTTTTCTGCCCCGTGACTTGGAGCTTTTCTGCTTTGGTACTGCCATGTTTTTCTCCTCGTTATACTGATAAAAAGGTTTCCGTATACATAAAATTCCCGTCAGGCCCATATCCCAACAACCAGATTTGGTACGATCTGTTTGGAACAAAAGTCTGCAGACAAATTGTAAAAGATTTATTTCTATACTAATCAGTTCATGGAGTCAACCCAAATCCCCAAATACCCCTGATCCACCATCAGAATGTCACCTGGGGCGTTGCATTCAGCCCCATTGACTTGCGACGTATGCCCAACGCCTCAGGTCCTGGGGCTTCTGCGACTTGCATCTGGCATCTTGCTGCTGGCCAGGGAATAGGCGTATGTATTATAAAATAGAATTGTTATAAAATCAGGCGGTGGATTTAGGAAGGATGATCTTGATTTTCATCCGGGAATATTATATGTTTTTGAAAAAATCTAAGGGTAAGGTCAGATGTAGGTGTATCCAAAAATTTATTAAATGTGAGGTGAAACATTAATCAAATGAGGTCAAAAATGAAAAATACGTTTTTTACACAGGTCCTTTTATCTGTTTTCGTTATCTTCCTTTTCTTTGGATGTGCGGAAAAATCTCCGGTAAACCTTCCTTCATTTTCCCAGACAGACTTTGGAGATGGCTACGAATCCAATGTCAACAATTTCATTGTTATCTTTGATGCATCCAGCTCCATGCTGGACGCTGCTCCCCAGGGAGGCTCCAAATTTGCTGTGGCAAAAGCCGTTGCCGAACGTCTGAACATGACCATTCCGGAAATGGGGCAAAACGCGGGACTGCGTTGCTTTGGACATGAAAGGAATGTTTCCGATAACATGCTATATGGTATGCAGGCATATGAAACAGATGATATGGCTGAGAAGCTTGACAGCATTCCCGTTCCCGGCGGCTTCAGCCCCCTGAAAAAATCCCTTGTAAAGACAGTGGCAAATCTTGAGGGAGTCGGAACATCTCCTACGGCTGTTATTATTATTTCCGACGGACTGGATATGGAAGATGCCGTACAGGGTGCCAATGCATTGAAGGATGCCTTTGGGGATTCTGTATGTCTGTATCCCATTCAGGTTGGAGATTCTTCTCAAGGCAAGGCTCTTCTGGAAGAAGTCGCCCGGATTGGCGGATGTGGATTTTATTCCAATGCTGATACCCTGTTGAGCAGCGAGGGGATGAAAGAATTTGTAGAGACCGTATTCCTGAAAGAAAAAAAGAAAGACATAATGCCGGCGAAAGACATTCTTCCAGTTAAGAAGGACTCTGATGAGGACGGCGTGTATGATGAAGATGATAAATGTCCCAATACTCCCAAAGGCGCACGGGTAAATGCTGTGGGCTGCTGGGTTCTGGATCATGTACTGTTTGATTTTGACAGGGCGGTAATCAAAGCCGAGGCATATGGACAACTTGATGATGTGATCCGTATCATGCAGAATAATCCTGCAATGAAAGTGGAATTGCAAGGATATACGGACAGCACAGGACCGGCGCAGTACAATGTGGGCCTTTCGCTCAGAAGAGCAAATGCCGTCCTCAAATATCTGAATGGTAAAGGCATTGACAAAGATCGTCTCGCTGCTGCCGGATTTGGAGAAAAGAACCCTGTAGTTCCAAATACCACAAAGGAAAACCGCGCCCAGAACAGGCGGGTTGAAATTCAGCCCTACTAAATCCGCATACAGGGAATAAAAAATAAAAAGAAGCGGTCAGCAAAATCATGCTGGCCGCTTCCTGTTTCTGGTCGTTCTGCTGATTTCCATAACCCAAATCCACCATATAATTTTATAACGATCTTATTTTATAAAACATACATCTATTTTCTGGCCACCAGCAAGATGCCAGATGCAAGGCAGCCCGATCTCAAAATGGGGAGCAGGCCCTGTGGCGTATTCGGCATACAACCCAGGGGAATGCCAACGCAGCCAACGCCGCAGGTGGCATTTTGATGGTGGATCAGGGATAAACATCATTGGTTACCGAATGAGGACAATCAACCATCCATGAAAAAATCCATTCTCCAAAAAGGCTGTGCCAGGACCCGGAAACTTGCCCGTCTGGAAGATAAAAGACCTTGCTGCAGAAGAATTACAGGAACTCAAAGCAGAAAATATCAAACCGGTATTCCGGGGGATCTGGTTTCACGCATCCAAAAAGGATTTTTACCATATCACCTATGGGACGCGATTATGCTCGCGGATTCTGGCACCTTTGGCCGTATTTGACTGCCCTGACAAGGATATTCTGTATAAAACCGCCAAAAAGATTTATTGGGAAGAATTTTTGAATCCATCCAAAACCTTTTCCATCATCAGCAATGTATCGGATTCCAATATCACCCATTCCAATTTTGCAGGACTTCGGGTCAAGGATGCCATTGCCGATTATTTTCGGGATCGCACCAATAAACGTCCCAATGTGGATTCTTCCTCGCCTTACGTAAGGTTTCATCTGCATATTCACCAGAACCAGGCGACCTTGTCCCTGGACGCCTCTGGCGGCTCCCTTCACAAACGGGGATACAGGGAGGAAAGTGTCAGTGCGCCCATGCAGGAAACCGTTGCGGCAGCCATTGTACGACTCAGCGGCTGGAATGGGCAGACACCGTTGTACGACCCCATGTGCGGTTCAGGTACCCTTTTGTGTGAGGCGCTCATGCATTCCTGCCGGATTCCGTCCCAGATTTTCAGAAACGAGTTTGGATTCCAGCGTCTCCCGGATTTTGAAGCACCTCTTTGGGAAAAAGTGAAAGAACGGGCGTTGAAACAGATTGTCCCCATTCCCCTGGGGATGATTGCCGGAAGCGACAGGGATGAATACGCGGTGAGCGCAGCCAGAACCAATCTCATGGGACTTCACCACGGCAACCTTGTTGAAATCCGTCAGACTCCGTTTCAGAAGCTTGAGCCCATGGAGCATTCCACCATTGTGACCAATCCGCCCTATGGCATACGAATGGGAAAAGATCAGGATATGAATTCCTTTTACCGGGAATTGGGTGAATTCTTACGAAATCAATGCAAAGGATGTACTGCCTACGTGTATTTTGGAGATCCAAAATTTATCAAAAAAGTACCATTGGCTCCTTCCTGGAAACGGAACCTTGTCATTGGAGGACTGGATGGCAAATTGGTCAAATATGATATTTTCAGGTAGCTAACATCCTTTCTGCCGGCTGATATCCCTCTCTTCAATCACCAATCCAGTCCAGATCCAGGACTTTTGTGTCTTTTGACATGAATTGCCCATCGTGCCCTGTTATTTGTTCCTGTCCAGGAAAATTTGTACTTGACATGGGGTTTATAATCCTTTTCTCATGAAATCAGCCGGGGGACCCTGATCCACCATCAGAATGCCACCTGCGGCGTTAGCTGGGGCAGCATCCCCCTGCCGAATACGACTCCGGGTGCTGCTGCCTTGCATCTGGCATCC
>PDWI01005568.1_pt1 | contig 16175 bp, 13 predicted proteins | sample 1430891 | NCBI WGS metagenome assembly PDWI01 (sample SAMN01162508, study PRJNA174530) | Oral metagenome, whole genome shotgun sequencing project. | biome: Marine environment; feature: Marine mammal; material: Swab sample of the gingival sulcus; isolation source: swab sample of gingival sulcus...
CTTTATTTAAAACGCACATTCAATATTGCCAAATAATTTTTTTCAAGCACCGCTACTCGGCACTCCAGCTAACTGCTACGCAGTGGATCTTGCGTGCCTCCGAACCCGCTTAAGAGTGCTTTAAAAAATTCATTTGGCTAACATTAAGCAAAATAGCATCTTTAAAATACGTTGCATATTAATTTAAGATTAGTATCAAACCAATAAAGTTACATCATTATTGCACAAATATTTCTTTTTTTTGTCTTTGCTTATAATCAGTTGAATTATATTATCAAATGTAGTAATATTAAGTAGTAGTACAAAACTAAAACAACTTATAGTTATATTGTTGATTAAAAGTATAAAAATATTCAAGATACTAGCTAACTACTTAGCTATTGAAAGTTTAAACTTTTAAATTAATAACATCTATATATCAACTAATTAGGAGGTTAGATATGAAAAAACTTTTGCACAACAGTCTTTCACTAGCAATTATATTTGCATTTTTGCTAGGTAGTTTAAACGGCTTCGCTTTTGCTGACAACAATAAAAAAGTTAGCATCTCAATTCCAACATTTAAAGTTAAAATTGACGAGACTAAAGTAGACAGCAAGCGTATGCAGTATCCATTTATTGTATATAATAACATCACATATTTCCCACTTACTTGGAACTGGTGTGGTAAAATGGGACTTTCAAGTTCATATACAGATAAAGATGGTTTATACATAGCTAAGCATAATATGGACAGAGAGATACCTGAAAAAATGGACAATGGTGCTTATCAACCAGCTGGTAAAAAATATACAGCAACTGTGGTCAATTACCCAGTTTTTATAAACGGAAAAAAAATTGATAATACAAAAGAAAAATACCCGTTAATAAACTTTAGACACATCACCTATTTTCCACTTACATGGCGATTTGTTGTCGATGAATTTGCTTGGTATCAATCATGGGACAAGGTAAATGGTCTTGTAATAAAAACTAACTATGATGCAAATAGTGAAAAAGTTGGTGTTTATGATATTGTAGACTACTATGTAACCAATACATACAATGATTATGCTACATTAAAGCAATCTGTCGAAACTAGAAAAACAACAAAAACTGCTGATGGTTATTCTAACTCATCTGTCGGAACTAAAGGAACATTATATAAACTAAACTATCAAGATGATAGCTTTACTAAAATTTATTCAGAAACTAACAACGATACGCCTTATAACTCAGGCAAGATTAAAAAAGAAGATGCTGCAAATATGTTTAGTAAAGACGGCACAAAAATCAACTTTAACGGCAACTTCTTATATGATATAACAAACGATGCTGGTGCAAATGATACTATCGATCAAATGTATGCAAGCAAATATAAAGTTAATGACTTAGATGTTTACACTCTAATCGTCAATACAACACAAAACGGTAACCAAATCCCTGCACCTTATACACCATACTATCAATATGTCTTTGTAGACAAAGGTGATGGGAAACTAATCAGAATTAATGATTGGAAAATCAAAACAGTTGTATCTGCAATCTATAACAATGGTAAAGGCGGTTTCTACTTATGTTCTAACCTTTCAAACGAAGCTACAACTCATAGCAACGCAGAAAGAGCAAGAGTTTATAACGTGGATAAAAACCTAAATGTCGATATCCTCAATGATAAATGGAAAGATTGGAAAAGTGTTGAGGCAATTGGTACAGATAAAGATAACAACTTATACTTAATAAATACTTGGTATGCAAAAGCTAATCCAGATAATAACTACGAGGAAACTGTTAATCTGGTAAGCCCAATCAATGACGGCTACTTTAAATTAACACCAGATGGTAATCTGACTAAAATACACCCATACGTAGAATTTGACACAGCTTTTGTTACAGCAAACGGCAAAATTTACACCGACAATGGCAACGATTTTAGCGAGCGAGGTTTTTATAACCTGCTAGCTGATAAATGGGTAAGACCATAAAATATTAATCAAAAAGCAAAAAGGTTATTAGCTTATCAAATTACTAGCTAATAACCTTTTTTTATATAGTTGTATAACATATGTTAACTTGAAGTTGTAGTATCACAATTGGCAATTACTTTCTTTTTTTTATCTGATTGACTAAGAGCATAAAAACAACCAAAGCTTCACCAAACTGCATTAAACCAAGCGACACCATATCGTCAACATATATAAAACGAATACCAAAATAAATTTTTAAAATCAATAAAAAAATTAATAACATATAAGATATTTTTTTGGCATATTTTTTAAAAAACATACAAATACCTTAGCTTTCAAATTTATTTACTTTTTTCAACCATATTCGACATCTCTGCTACTGAATAAGTACAAACCAAGTCGCCTGTAACGTTATTCATTGTTTCAAACATATCAAGTATTGGGTTTATTCCAAGTGCTAAAGCAACAATGATTGCAACTTGCGGGTCTGTTAGCTGCATGTTACCTAAAATAATGAAAAGTAACATCAAACTACCACCCGGTACACCACCTGCTCCAACAGATGCAAGCACCGTCATCAAAACAAGTACAAACAACGCCATAAACGTCAATGGCTTATTAAACATATTTGATGCCAAAACAGCAAACATTGGTAAGTGAACACAAACACCATCCATATTAATTGTAGCACCAAGCGGTAAGGCAAATGATGATAAAGCACTATTAATCTTCAAATCATCTTCCGCAAGCTTGAGTGATACAGGTAGTGTTGCGGCACTACTTCTAGTAACAAAAGCTGTCAAGATAGCCTCTTTGATATCGCCCATAAACTTAAATGGATTTTTCTTGATAGTAATAGCCATCATAACAGGGTAAACTATAAACATCATTGTAAGTACACCGAGAATAACACCAATAGTTAGCATTACATATGGTCCAAATAATAGTGAGCCATATTTAGCAAAGTTTACTGATGTAAGTGCAAACACACCAATTGGAGTGTAAAGTAGTATCCAGTCAACCATTTTAAAGATACCCTCTTTAGCACCATCAATCAAGTCAAGTAATGTTCGGATGCTACCTTTGATTTTACCATCTTTAGTTGTATCATGTACAATTTTCAAAGCCAAACCAAAAGCGATAGCAAATACGATAATCCCTAAAAAGTTTTCATTTGCAAGTGCTCTGAATGGATTTTGAAACATTGATATAAGCACATCTGCTAAACTCTTATCCGCATTACCAACTACCTCTTTACTCTTTTCAAGTACCTTAGGGTCACTCATAAGTTCTGCCCATTTTGCCTTTTGATCAGCAGCACCACCAGGGTTAAATAGTTTTGCTAGTACAGAACCTGTAACAGCTGCAAGTAAAGATGTCAGTAAGTACCAAATGATAACTTTTAGACCAATTTTTCCAAATTTATCAGTTGGTAGCGATGCCGCACCCGCTATTAACGATAGTAAAATTACAGGTATTACTATCATCTTCAGCATAGCTACAAGTATCGAACCAAATGGTCCAATCCAAGTTTCATACATTGCTACATTCATCTCAGTTTTCCATAAAACAAGTCCTAACAACGCACCACCAAGAAATGCGCCTAGTATCCAATAAACCAGTTTTTTGTTCATAGTTTCTCCTTTCTGAGTAAACACAATTTATTGTGTATAGCTTGCAAAAAATTATCTATACACTTATATATTACATAAATTTAAAGAAAATGTCAATACTTTTTAAACATTTTGCTAAGATTATTAACTTTTAGATACGATTAATAACAAAAAGTTAACATTCGATAATCGTTTTCGCACAAAAAAAGAGAGAGGCAATATCCCTCTCTTTCTTTTAATAAATCATATGTCATAATCTTACAATCTAATAGTTTCTACAATATCGGCATAGTTATCGTGGTCTTAGTACCACGATTTATTTCAGACGAAACATGTACGCTTGCACCATGTGCCGAAATTATTAATTTAGCAATCGAAAGCCCCAGTCCACTACCAGCTGCTTTATTTGTTCTCGATTCATCAGCCTTATAAAACCTATCAAAAATATGTGGCAAATCCTTTTCAGCTATACCTATGCCATTATCCTTAACTCCAAAACTAACATTACGTCCCTTTGCCTCTAAGAAAAACTCAATACAACCATCCTCAGCAGTAAACTTAAGTGAATTTTCTAAAAATACTCTTAACATTTGTTTTAACATCTCACGACTACCTAAAACAAAGACATTGCCATTAACGTTTTGTCTGAAACTAAAGGTCTTTTTAGGCGATACAACATTACATTCCTTTTCCATTTCCATAAGTATCGAGGTAAGGTCAACTGAAGTTCGTTCAAATTCTATTTTATTTTTATCACTTCTTGCCAAAAACAAAAGTTTCTCTACCAGACTCTTCATCTGCTCCGCTTCATCCACAACTGCATTTATCGCCTCGTCTAAAATTGCCTCGTCTTTTTTACCCCATCTCTTTAACATTGACATATAACCGCCAATTACGCTAATCGGTGTCCGTAGTTCATGCGAGGCATCCGATACAAACTGGGTCTTTTTATCATACGCAATCTCTATCTCGTCCATCATCAAATTAAAATATTCGACTAAGTCTTTTAATTCGTCACGCATTATCGTTGCATCAAGTCGATAATCAAGATTTTTGGATGAAATTTTTTTCATATCAACTGTAATATCTCTAATTGGCTTTAACTCTTTATCACAGATATGCTTACCTACACCAAACATAAAAGTTATCAAAATAACTGCCACAATCAAAGTAAAGCCAAAATATTCAGTATTACTCATTTTTTTTAGATTATCAAGTCCTAGATACATATATATCGTGGAGTAATGAGTAACCAAAATTAGCACAAGAAAGTTAAATATATTCATCACAACAAAACTAATTGTTATCCGAAAAGATAATGACGACCTAAAAAGTTTTACTACCCTACTAGTGGATTCTTCAACAATAATGATAGGTAGATTAACTATAACTTTCCATATCTTATAAAAAAAATAAAAGCGTTTTTTTACCTTCTTCTTTTTATCTGCACTATTCTTTGACACAATAGCCTACCCCTCTAACCGTAGAAATAAACTTAAAATCAAACTTGTCATCTATCTTTTGTCTAAGGTACCTCACATAGACATCAACCACATTAGTATCGCCAATATATTCGTATCCCCAGACATTTTCTAAAATTTCGCCCCTGCTTAAGGCCCGGTTTTTATTTTCAACTAAATATTTTAATAATTCATATTCTTTTTTCGTCAGCTCTACCGGCTCATCATGGCATCGAACTTCTTTCATAGTATCATCAAGTGCTACACCATTTACTACAATATACTCTTTATTATCAGACTTATTGGCATTTGACAAATGAACCCTCATTCGTGCCAGTAACTCTTCAATCGCAAACGGTTTAGTCACATAGTCATTTGCACCCAAATCCAGCCCCTTAACCTTATCAGTAGTATCATCTTTGGCTGTAAGTAGTATCACAGGTACAGAACTAAACTTTCTTAACTCTTTCAAAAATTCAAAACCATTCATAATCGGCATCATAATATCTAGTAGTATTATATCAGCCCCAAACTTTTTAAACTGTTTTAAAGCACTTTCACCGTCATTTGAAATATATGTTGCATAATTTTCGTGTTCTAATTCTAACTCCAAAAAACGAGCTATCCGCGTCTCATCCTCGACTATAAGTACCGTATTTTTTCTTTTCATATTAATCACCTCTAAAGAAATTATAGACCATATCACTTAAATTTACTTTATTATCATTTAATTCTAATAATCTTTTAATTTTATGCTAATCATATATAAATTAGTGCTTTACAAACAGTTTAAAACTTAGAGCATAAACAATAACTTAGAATGACGACCCACTGCTAGACCCACCACCGCCACCGCCAGATGAACTAGATGCCTTTGGTCTAGCACTACGACTAGTACGTGAATACTTGAAATCATCTATATTACGTGATAAGTAAAAACTGCTGGTATCTTCATATGTTGTTGGATTAACCTTATCAACACCTTTGTGTCTACTATACACAAAAATAAAAAATCCACCTGCTATTAAGCCAGCAAATATAAAATATAACTTTTCTCTAAATTCAGCTTGTAATCTCTGCATAAAAGTTTTGTTTTCATTATCAATTGGCGGATAAATAACATCATATTTATCTGAATAATTTCCATCTTCATCGCTTGCACTCTCCGCTGTCATATCTATATCTGCTAAAAATGCTTTCATCCCCTTAAACGTATCATTGTTTTTAAGATGTTTCTTAATTTTGCCAAGCACTATTTCTCTTTTAGCAGAATTATAAATATTTTCAAAAACACCAAAGTAAGATATCCTAAACTGGCGTGTTTTAAAATTGACATAAAAAACCGCTCCATTCTGATTAGTATCACTACCATATTTTGAATATTTAAATTGCGAGCGAATAGCCTCCTCTTCCGCACTTTCATCTAAATCAAGTGTCTTAGTTGCATATAAAACAACTTCAATATTTCTATTTTTATAAAGCTTGTTAATTTTGTCCTCTAAAATCAATTTTTCAGAAGCACTCAGCACGCCATCTTCATCTATAATGTGACTTCTTTCACTAAAGTTATCACCATACGGAAAATCTAATTCTTCTGTCCAAGCAAATGATGTCGATAATCCAAAAACAAAAACTACTAATAACGTGAGTGCTAGAGATTTTTTTAAATAACTATTGTAAAGTCGCATAAATAGTTCCTCCTAACACAAGTATCAGATATGAAACAAAAAAAACTAGCATAGTAAAACCAACAGCACGTGGAATACTAATCGGTGGTCTACCATACACTTTGCCTGTTTGACCATTTATCATAAAATCGCACATCTCCCCTTTATAGTTATTAGCAATATAATAAACAGGAAGCATTGCATAAGAGTTTTTTGTATCTCTGATATTGAAATTTTTTGCGTCTAAACTTTTTATATCATACATATCTACTGTATCCATCAGTCTAGCCGTAAAAAATTCTTCCGCCCGCTCTTCAGCTACTGGCTGACATTCGCTAATCGGCACGTCAAACCGTTCAGCAAAAAATCCTGACATATAATCCATCGAAAATTTACGCATCGTACTATAATCATATGGTTCGATATAACGCATCAATTCATCGTCCATTTTAGTAGCCGAGTCTACTGGTATTTTAGAATAATAATTTTCGCCGGCACGCTCAAAATCATAATAATCTTTTTTAACATAATCATAGTCTTCATCACTCCATCTAGTGATTATAATACCCTCACCGGTTATATCTCCTTTGATATCAACATCAAACAGCCAAAATGGTGCATAGATACCCTTTATCTCATCAATGACGTTTTTATTAACAAATTCTCTTGGTGCAAAAAGCTTTTTCTTGATATATTTTTGATATATCTCTCTACTTTCCTGCTCCGAAATTGTAAAAGGTAATATATAATCTGGATTAAATTCTCCCTGTAACTTTGATTTTATTATAGACGGGCTTTTGCAATAAGGACAAAACGTAGCTACCAGTGTATCTTCTGCGATAATTTCACCACCACAATTACTACAATTATAACTCGACATATTTTCAATATGCGAATTATCAGCACTATCACTCAAAAAACTACTCGCTACACCTGCTAAATTTTTATTATCAAAAAAATTATCAAGCTCCTGTTTCGAATAATCCGACTTACAAGAAGAACACGTCCATTTCTGAATAGTTGGATTAAACGTTATATCAGAACCACAACTTGGACATTTGTAACTCTTTACCCCCATCATAACCTCCTTTAACTTTACTACTTATATCTAATAAGCGTGATTACACAACCACGCTTACCATAACATACTATACATCTTCAAAAGTTTCAAACACAGCAGACTGCCATTTAACAGCTTCTAAATAACAATCTGTTTGCTGTTTAATTTGCTCCTCACTAAATTTTTGCTTTAGATAGTCCATATCAATCTCACCATTTTCATATTCTATGATAAATTGATACAATGGATTATAATTACTATCAAGTTTTTTCAAACAATTTTTAGCATCATCACTTAACGGTAAACCTGTCACTACTTTTTTCATTGGTTTATCAAACATCGCATCGAGTAGCGAAAACAAGCCTAATAAAAAGGCTTCCTGAATATTATTGTTGAAAATTCGCCGCCTTGTAAGTAACTCCGCAAATTTTGCTCTAATCAACGACAAACGAAAAAGTTCCATTGGCTTATCTGCTCCAGCATCGCTAACCATTACAACACTCACCCAACGTTTCAAATCTCGTAAACCAATATCTTGCAAAGATTTTTTGATGAAATTAATATCACCACCAAAATTTCTATCGCCTCCCAATCTCAACACTTTATACGCAGTATTGATATTCACTTCAAATAGTTCAGCTAATTTTTGAAATGATGGTTCTTCTTTATAAAGTTCATTGAACAGTATTGCATATGAAATAGAATTTGGTGAAGTATTGGATGAACTTCCGACAATCTTAGGTTTACTGAAAAAGAAACCTTGAAACAAATGAAAACCCATTTCTTTAGCCAGCTCAAATTCTTCTTGAGTTTCAACTTTTTCAGCTAGTATAATCTTGTTGTCATTTAAAGCCTTTTCAACAGAGTCCTTAATTTCCGACAAAGGTTTTTGCCTAACATCAAACTTAATGATATTAGCACACTTAACAAATGGAAAAGTATCATAGTCCTCATCAAAATCATCTAGTGCTAACCAATAACCACGCTCCGATAACTTTTTTAACCTTGATATAATCTCAACATCAGGCTTTACAGTTTCTAGTATTTCAATCACAACGTTATCCATTGGCAACAAAAACGGTGTTTCCGAAAGTAAAATTTCCTCATCAAAATTAATAAACGCTTTTTTATCACTAACTATCTGTTTCAACCCTAATTCTAAAAGAGCACCTAACAATGTGGCTGTTGCAATCGTTCCCGATACATTTTCAAAATATGTATCTTCACTACTCGAACGATATAACAGTTCATAAGCATACACTTTCAGATCACGATTAAAAATTGGTTGTCTTGCAATATACATACATCTGCCTTTCACTTTTTTTGAAAAAGTGTATATCAAATTTCAATAATAATGAAATTCCAACACCTAAAGCCTATTAAACAATAATGTTACCACTAAACTAGTTACAAGATTATCGACAGCAATTAAAGTATAATCACTATTTTTATTACATTTCAAATATAAAACATACACTGGGTTAGAATATCACTTTGAACATATAAACACTTAACTAATAATAGTAAAAATACATAGACAACCATTGCGGATGTTTTCCTATATACCTTTACACATTTTAATAATTCACTAAATACAACATGTTAATATTTAATACCAAGAACACAATTAAAATTCATTCATATTTAGCTTATCTTGGACTAATCTCTATTTTTTTTTATTATAATCGTCCAAAACCAATAATAGTATATTATAAATAACTTATAAAGTCAAAGGTTGGAGCTGATTGTTAGCAAATATTAACAAGTTTTTTAGCACCAACTTTATCTTTAAATAATCTTCTAAAATAAAAAACAGTGTAACATTGAATTTTATTTCATTGCTACCCTGTTCTATGATAATTTTATTTCTCTAATTCAAAATCAAATGCTAATGTTATTGATTTTTCACCAACAGTTACTTTTTTAGTAAAGCGGTACTTACCTTCAGCATAATCAAATTGGTCAGGAAGAAGATGAAATTTAAAACTTCTTTTCTGCTTTGGTTTAATATTATATTCCGCATCATCAAAACACATATCGAGATTTAGATCAACCCATGAGCCATTGTCAAGAAATTTAAGCTCGTATCTTTCACCACACGTTAACTCTTTTTCCGAGTTGTTCAACAATTCATATTCAATTGCATTAGTTCCCAATTTATAAATATTTTTTTTGACTAATATTTCTACCTGTTTATTCTTTTGCGAATCGTCCTTTTTCGTAACTTTTCCATCACTATTCCTAGTGCTTATAAAAAAAATAGCAACTAGTATAGCGACACCTATAAGAAGAACACCAATTTTTTTTGTCATCACAACACCTCTTTAATCTTAAATATATTAATTTGCAAAGTTGATCTTACAGATATAATAGTACAGTTAATTATCCCCCCCTTTCATAATCAATCATATATTTCAAAAATATTCATCTACCAACATTATCTATATAATACTCTTTTTACATAGATAAATCAAGACTTTACATAAATTTTCTAACAAAAAAAAACAATTATGGTACCTTTTGTTTAGTTTCAATAGTTATAAAGATATAGCCACCAACTAAATAGTAGGTGACTACACTTTATTTCGTAATATTTATCGTTAATTTACTCCAACATCTGTAACTTAATAACCTTGCAGGCAATTATGATAACTTATATTTATAAACTTGATTATCATTTTCGCCAGTTTTTTCAATATATATCAGCTCATCTCCAGCTAAAATAATATCAAATTCAATTTTTTTAGCTACTAATTCTGCTGGTTTTGAAATATAATTAACCTCACCTGTTGCAATATCAACAACTACAAGTTTTTCATTTGAAGCAGTTTCGGCATTAAGCTGTTTAGCATTTTCTCTTAAAACAACTCTCTTGGCATCAGACGTCATAAATATAACACTATCTTTAGCCACATCTTTAACAGTTGAAATATCCTGCAAAGATTTGCCAACATTTAACTTACAAAGGTATATCTTATCATCTTCATTTTTTTCAGCCAATACAATTCCCGAATTAGCATATAATATATTGTCATATTCATTCATTGATATAGGCTGACTATCACCAGTTATATCGGCAAGATACATTACATTTTTCTTTCCTCTATCCATGTCTTCAGCTTTTTGATAGATAAATCTTTCATCATCAAGCCACCAAACCTTTGCATACTCACCAGCCTGTGCTATTTCTTTAATAATAATTTTTTCCTCACCAGTAGTTAGATTTTTAATGCAAACCGACAATTTACTAAGCGATTGGTTTATATCCAAATCTTGTGCTGCGTTATCAGCAATATAATGATAATTGGTAAACCCTAGTAAATATTCAGCTTTTGCTGAAAACTTACTATTTAAAAACCAATAAAATTCAAGATCTTTTTTATGTGCTTTCTGTCGCAAATCAGCAAACTTCGTACCTTGATAAACATCATTAAGTTGATATTTTGGCTTTTGACTTTTTTCACGAAAAGCTTCCGCCTGCTCCCCAGTAACAAGTACCCAGTTACAAATATTCAAATTATTTTCAGTTGACTTACCTACACCTTTACCATTAGCTTGCGTCTTGTCTGAACTTTTAGCACAAGAACCAAACAGCAACGAAGCAACGATAACTCCGACAATTAAATTTCTTTTTCTCATTTCATCTCCTAAAACTCTCAAACTACACTGCTACTATTACTTAATTTGTAATAGTACAGTATAAATATATCCGTCCTTAGAAAACTTGTCAATATTTTTTAGTTGATAGAAACTTAATTGTAACTTATATCCAGACCTTTTAACTTCGTAAAATACGTGATGAATTTACTACCGCCAAAATCGATACGCCAACATCTGCAAAAATCGCCATCCACATAGTGGCAAGCCCCATAGCCGACAATGACAGAAAAGCAAATTTTATAAACAATATAAAACTAATATTTTCTCTTACCAGTAAACTGGTGCGTTTTGATATCTCGAATAATTTGACTAGCATATTGGGGTCATCATTCATCACCACGACATCAGCTGACTCAATCGCAATATCCGAACCATTTTCACCCATTGAAACACCAACATCCGCCCTGGCTAAAACTGGCGAGTCGTTAACACCATCACCCATAAATAAAACATTTCTTTTATCTTCATTTATAAAGTTTTCCAATAAATCCAATTTATCCTTTGGTAAAAGCTCGGCATAAACTTTGTCAATAATCAAGTCTGCCCCTAATTTATCAGCAGAATCTTTTTTATCGCCTGTAAATATCGCAATATCTTTCGACCTACTTTTTATATCTTCAATCATTGATTTAACATTAGTCTTAACATGGTCACCCAGTGCAATTACGCCTTTGATTTCACCATCAACTGATACATAAACCAATGATGCACCTTTCATATCATCAAGTTCGAATTTTCTTGCTACATCTGATACATAATTTTTACGTCCAACTTTGATAACCTTACCATCATAAGTTGTTGTAACACCTTGACCAGCTGTTTCCTTATAATTTTTACCAGCTTCAACATCACCTTTGTAATTAGACTTTATCGCTATTGCAACAGGGTGTGATGAGAATGACTCTGCTATTGCTGAAAGTTTAATAAGTTCCTTTTTACAAAATTCATCGGCGGTCTCAACTGCTAAAACCTGGTACTTACCATCTGTAAGCGTACCTGTTTTGTCAAAGACTATCGTATCGATTTTTTCCAAAGACTCCAGATATGTACCACCTTTGAGCAAGATACCATACTTTGATGCCACACCAATCGCACCAAAATAAGTAAGTGGTATACTCAAAACAAGTGCACACGGACAAGAAATAACTAAAAATGTAAATGCTCTATATAACCAAACTGAAAAACTTTCATCTAAGATTATCGGCATAAAAACAGCTATAAAAATTGCTAAAGATACCACTATCGGTGTATAATAATTAGCAAACTTAGTTATTTTCTTTTCAGTCTTAGCTTTTTTACCAGCCGACTCTTCAACCATTTCCATTATTTTATTAACTGATGAGTTTTTATATAAATTAAGTGCCGTAGCCTGTACAGGACCACTAACTGGCATAAATCCACTCAAAATAGTTTGACCTTGCACAAAGGTTCTCGGCTTGGATTCCCCTGTAATTACCGAAGTATCAAAACTTGCTCTTTCCTCATTAAGTATTGCATCTACTGCCAACATTTCGCCTAAATTAACACTTAATATATCACCTTTTTTTATATCGCTTGGCTTAACTTCGATTTTCTTACCATCCACAAGTTTGACAGCAGTCGATATTTTCGACTCAATTATTCCTTTGATAGACTTCCTTGAATTGTCAACAGCTCTTTGCTGGAAATACTCCCCTGTTTCATAAAAAACGATTACAGCTATCGCCTCGGAAAATTCGCCCAGTAAAAACGCCCCTAGCGTTGCCACAAACATTAGGAAATTTTCATCAAAAGGCTTAAGTCTAATTATATTTTTAATCGACCTTTTAATTACCACGTTGGCTGAAATTAAGTATAAACTAAGTAGTAAACCGACGTAAATATAATTCGGTAGTATATCGCCTTTTAATAAAAAGGACAAAATAAGACCAACTATCCCAACCAATATTCGTATAACCCTTGCATCTATTTTATTTTCTTCCTTAGTATCTTTACTAATAGAAAATTCACTATGCACTTTTACACCATCTTCAATAGAATCGAGGTACTTTTGTAAATCGCTAGTTAAATCTTCGCTTAGCTCACTACTAAACTCAATTTTACTATTTGCAAAATTATAGTTGACATCATCCGAGCCATATTTTTTCTGTACATACTGCACAGTTTTATCAGCACATGACGCTCAAGTCAAGCCCTCTAAAACATAAATATGATTAATTTTTTCATGATTTTTGCTCATCTTAATCCCTCCCATGTGAATCTACACATTTACACATGAACATCTGTTCATATGTTTATATAATCATATTACTACTTTTATGCAAATTTGTCAAGACAAAAACTGCTTTAAATTTCTGAATTTTTCAAATAAATGCTTATAAAAAAAAAGAATAAAAACCATTACAACTAACAGCTTCTATTCTTTTTAATTATACATTATTTTACTTATACATATTAATATGGTAATTTGCCACCATCTTCAACAATTATTGCATATGGAAGTTTACCACCGTTTTCATCTACGATTGCATATGGTAATTTGCCTCCACCATCAACAATTGAGTATGGTAGTTTGCCACCATCTTCGTCTACGATTGCATATGGTAATTTGCCTCCACCATCTACAATTGAGTATGGTAGTTTGCCACCATCTTCGTCTACGATTACATATGGTAATTTACCTCCACCATCAACGATTGAGTATGGTAGTTTGCCACCATCTTCGTCTACGATTGCATATGGTAGTTTGCCTCCACCATCAACAATTGAGTATGGCAGTTTTCCACCATTTTCGTCTACGATTGCATATGGTAGTTTGCCTCCACCATCTACAATTGAGTATGGTAGTTTTCCACCATCTTCGTCTACGATTGCATATGGTAATTTGCCACCACTATTAACATTTACAGTTGTATCTGCAAATGACTGTAACGGCATAAAACCTAATGATAACACCATAACAGCGATAGACATAATTTTATTTTTGTTCATATTCCCCCCTTAACAATAACTGGAAGCGAAAACATTAAATCACTTCTTACTTATAATAACATAATTTTTTAATAAAGTAAATTAATTGCAATAATAATATTCGTTTTTAGTAAAGTATTTAACATTGAAACTTTAATGTTTAATAAGATTTTGCTAATCAATCATCAAGTCTTCAAAACTTAATTTAATTCGTTTAAAAAGTTAAAATATTTGTAATAAATTATTTACATTTATAAGTTATTCTTAAAAATATGTGAAGTTGTATAAATAATATTAATAATTAGAACAAAAAAAACTAAAAATTGCACACAAAACTGCAATCTTTTTTACTTAACAATCTATATCCATTTTTTAAAATATTAAGAATTAGATATAATTAAGTACAAATCCCCTATTTTTCAGCACAAATAGAATATTCTGTAGACAATAAATGATAAATCAAAAATTTAGTAAAAATCAACAAAACTAATCAAAGCTTTTATTTAACAGCTTTACACATAAAAAATCACCACGTTCTAAATTGAAATAAAATGTAAAAAGTTGTTAAAGTAATGTTTATATATTAATTACCGATAATAAACTTATTATATTAAAGTAATGTAGCTATTTTCTATTTAATTATAAAAACAACTATGCTATAATGTAATTACAAAAGGAGATTCACTATAAGTTTAATCTCATCGAGATTCCCCAACAAAATCTCGGACATAAATACCAAATTATTAAAACTATAAACCACAAAACAAAAGAAATTCTAACTTCTTCAGCTCGCTCCTGCGGGCTGTTTTTGTTATGTGGACTAATCTTTCTAATTGCCGATTTAGACATTTTATGGTATAATCAGCACAGAAGAAAGGGGCAGTATAATGTTAAAAAACATCTTTAAATTCGACCGTAGCTATCGCTTTTATGACCCTAGTTACATAGTAAAACCAGAAGAACTTAAAACCATGGTAGAACTTACTAGATATTCACCATGCGCTAGAAACGGTCAAATTTTAAAATACAAATTCATAGTTGGAGAAGATGCCAAACGTTTGAAAGGTCTTTACAAAATGGGCTCACTACTTGACGATGAAGATAGACCAACCGATAATCAAAGACCGAGTGCTTTCATTGTAGTAATGCTGGACAACGAAAAAGGCGAACTTGACCAATACGCTGTCATGGACGCGGCTATCGCTAGCCACAGTATTTTGCTTAAAGCTTCAGAAATGAGACTTGGTGGTATCATGCTTGGTTCAGCCGACCTTGAGAAAATTGTTGAAATATTTGAAATAGATAAAAGATATACACCACTTCTACTTATTGCTATCGGTAAACCTAACGAAAAAATTGAAATCGTTGATATTGATGATAGCGACGACCGAAGTTACTACAAAAAAAATGCTGTTCACTACGTACCAAAAGTTAAACTTGATGATTTGATTGTGTAGGTCGAAAATGAGAAAACATTGGGATAATTATTATATGTCTATCGCTATAACGGCATCCGAAAGAGGAACTTGTGATAGAGCCAGAGTTGGCGCTGTAATAGTCGATACCGAAAAAAGACTCATCGCTACTGGCTACAACGGTAGTTGCGGTAGTAAACTACCACATTGCGGTAGCGACAATCATGTTCTAAGAGATGGACATTGCATAGCAACTGTGCACGCTGAACAAAATGCAATAGCCGATTGTGCCCGTACTGGAAAATCTATCAAAGACGCATCTATATACGTAACCCATTTTCCATGTCTTATCTGCACTAAATTAATAATTTCATCAGGTATCAAGAAAATTCACTTTGAAAATCC
>PDWI01005746.1_pt1 | contig 16173 bp, 14 predicted proteins | sample 1430891 | NCBI WGS metagenome assembly PDWI01 (sample SAMN01162508, study PRJNA174530) | Oral metagenome, whole genome shotgun sequencing project. | biome: Marine environment; feature: Marine mammal; material: Swab sample of the gingival sulcus; isolation source: swab sample of gingival sulcus...
AAAGAGTATTCGTTCATTTATCGAATACTCTTTTCTAATCACTACGGTTGAAAAACTCTAATCACTACGGTTGAAAAACTCTAATCACTACGGTTGAAATTTATTATTAATTTTTTATGTTATAATTACATTGAAAAATGAATAATAATTAAAAAAAGAGTTAAAAAATTTAAATGTATAAAACTTGCGCATAATCAAGATAAATAGATTAATAGCCAATTAAATTATTACTTCTAAAAAAGTCACGATATATGACTAATTTGTTTATGGTAGAATAGTAAGTGTAACGATTATAAAAAGTTGAATAAAAAAATGGAAATGATTGGGAGAAAACATGAGAAAAGATTATTTAAGTTGGAATGACTATTTTATGGCCATTGCAAAGCTATCAGCAATGAGAAGCAAAGATCCTTCCACAGGTAGGAGCATGTATTGTCGATAGAAATAATAAAATTGTATCTATGGGTTATAATGGCATGCCATATGGTACTGATGATAAAACAGCAAACTGGGGAAAAGAAGGTGATTGGAAAGAGACCAAGTATCCTTATGTTTGTCATGCGGAACTAAACGCCATACTTAATAGCCCTAGACCAGTCAAAGACTGTAGAATATTTATAACGCATCACCCATGTAATGAGTGTGCAAAGGCTATTGTTCAATCAGGGATAACAGAAGTAGTGTATTATGATAGTAAAATAGGAAAAGAATCCGATGTTGCAAAGATTATACTGGATAATGCAAAAGTAAAGTTGGTAAAATACACTACTGAACTTGAGAGTGTGAAGATAGAGTTTTAAAAAATATATAACGTAAAACGAGTAATAAGGACAAAAATAAATTTTATGTAGGAGGCTCCATGTATAAAGACAAATATTACTGTGCGTATGGTTCTAATCTTAACTTAGATAACATGGCGAGGATGTGCCCCCATTCAAAACCTTATAAGACAGGTTATATTGACGGGTATAAACTTGTCTTTCGAGGAGATGATGAAGGATATTTAAATATTGTTGAGAGCAAGGGTTCAACAGTACCTGTACTTATGTGGGATATTGACGAAAGAGATATTGATGCGCTTAACACCTATGAGAGTTTTCCAGAATTATATGATATCGTTGATATAGAGGTTGTATCAGATGGCATAATTTACAACTGCTATGTATATGAAATGAGAGAAACCTTTCAGTATAAAGAACCTACAGAAGAGTATATAGAGCTTTGCAGACAGGGATACAAAGACAATGGCTTTGATGTAGCTAAATTTGAAGAGATTATAAAGGAAAAAGGATAATTATTGATATTATCTCTTTTTTTTGTTAAAAATATTGAAACATTTGTTGTTTTATTATAATATTTTCTAGAGGAGGTGTTATATGATAAAACTAATTGGAATTCTTATTATTGTAGTTGGCTTTATATTAAAGTTAGATACAATAGCGGTAGTTCTTGTAGCGGGCATTACGACAGGCCTCGTATCAGGAATGGGTATAGGTGATATTCTAAAAGTAATTGGAGAAACCTTTATTAATACCCGCTACATGACCATATTCTTTTTAACATTACCAGTAATTGGAATATTAGAGAGATATGGATTAAGAGAGCAGGCAGCGATATTAATTAGAAAATTAAAAAAAGCGACTGCTGGTAGAGTGCTTTGGCTATATACCATTATCCGTTTGTTTGCTGCAGCTCTTTCTCTAAGACTTGGTGGACATGTTCAGTTTATTAGACCTCTTATTTATCCAATGGCGAAAGGTGCAATGGGAGACGAGAGATCTAGCGGATTATCCGTTAAAGAAGAAGATACGCTAAAGGGGAACGCTGCATCAGCAGAGAACTATGGTAACTTCTTTGGTCAAAACGTATTCGTTGGTTCTGCAGGTGTATTATTAGTGGTTGGAACTCTAAAAGGTTTAAACTATATTGTGAAACCTATTGATGTAGCAAAAGCTTCTATTCCTGTTGCAATAATTGTAGCAGTTATATCTTTTATAAAATTCTATTCATTAGATAAGGCAATCGCGAAAGGAAAGAAAGGAGACAGAAAATGAAAGCTTATTTATTAGAAACAATTTATGTTCTTGCAGGAATTGTTGCTTTAATAGCAGCACTATATGCTTACAAAGATAAAGAACATGAGGCTAGAGTTTACACTGCTCTTTTCTGGGCTGTACTAGGAATAATTTTTATTTTTGGTAAGATTATTCCACCTGTAGTTGTTGGTGGTGCAATCGTTCTATTAGGACTATTAACGGCAACAAAAAAAGTTATACCAGGTTCACTTAAGATTGTAGGAGAATCTGAGAGATTAGAATCAGCTAAGAAATATGGTAGTCGGTTATTCATACCTGCCCTTACTATTGGTATAGTTGCCTTTATCTTTGGTCAGTTTATACCAAAATTAGGTGGTCTTGTTGGACTTGGTGTTGGTGCTATATTAGCACTCTTAATCGCATTCTTTATGACAAAATCGAAAGCTCGGAATGTACCTGAAGATTCCAGTAGACTGTTACTGCAGATAGGTTCCACAGCGATCCTTCCACAGCTTCTTACTTCACTAGGCGCCCTTTTTACAACGGCAGGAGTAGGAGAAGTGATATCACAAGGTATTGGTGGAGTTATGCCAGAAAATAGCATTTTTTGGGGAGTGGTTGCGTACTGCTTTGGTATGATGATATTTACTATGATAATGGGTAACGCATTTGCAGCATTTGCTGTAATTACTGCAGGTATTGGTGTCCCTTTTGTATATATGCAAGGAGCAAACCCTGCCATTGCTGGTGCACTTGCACTTACAGCAGGTTATTGTGGAACACTTATGACGCCAATGGCGGCAAACTTTAACATTGTACCAGCGGCAATACTCGAAACCGATAATAAGTACAGTGTTATCAAAGCACAGGTTCCTGTAGGAATCGCACTTTGGGTTGTGCATGTAATACTCATGTATATGTGGGCATTCTAGGAGGTCGTTTTGAAAATACTTGTAACAGGCTTTGATCCATTTGGTGGAGAAAAGATAAATCCAGCAATTGAATCCGTTAAGTTACTACCGGATTGCATTGCAGGTGCAGAAATAATAAAACTTGAAATACCAACCGTTGTGTTTAAATCATTACATAAGATTAAGGAAGCAATCATCAAGCATGATCCTGATGTTATCTTATCGATTGGTCAAGCGGGTGGAAGGCCTGATATTACGGTTGAGCGAATTGGTATCAATATGGATGATTGTAGAATACCAGATAATGAAGGCAATCAACCAGTTGACACAAAGGTTTTCGAAGATGGTCCAGATGCTTATTTTGCAACGATTCCTATAAAGGCAATGGTGAAAAACATTCAAGAAGCGGGCATTCCTGCTTCCGTATCCAATTCGGCAGGCACATTCATTTGTAATCATGTACTATATGGTGTAAGACATATGTGTGAAACGGATTTTAAAGGGAAAAGAAGTGGATTTATTCACATACCGTTCATGCTGGAGCAGGTTTTAGACAAGAAAAATATGCCATCCATGGATATCAATGTGATTGCTAAGGCTATTGAGAAAGCAATAGAGGCCATTGTAAAGAATGATACTGATATAAAGGTCAGTGGTGGTAAAGAGTTTTAAGTAGAAAGTCCTTTCGTTTTATCGAAAGGGCTTATATTTTATGGTAGTACAGAAACATAAAAGAGTTGTTACAAAAAATGATATATGGACAAATTGTTACACTGCCTATCTATTTTTCTTTCACTAATGCAGTGCATGATATCGATAACATTAGGATTAGAATAATTGCTATAAACCCTCCCATTTATTAATACATGTTACGCTATCATTTTTATAAAAGAGCGCAACTTTCTGTTTGACACAAAAAATATTGAATTGTATAATTTTTTTAAGTGGTATATGTTTAAATTTATATGTTTTTATAAAAAACAGCATAGGTAGTTTTTAATGGAAATGGAAGGTTATATGAAATGTAAAAGATGTGGTAATAGGATAGATAACTCATCGGATTTTTGTTCAACATGTGGTTTTCCACTTGCGAATTCGAAAAATACAGAGTTACAAAATAGTAATGTATTAAATTGTCCTAATTGCTTAAAAGAAATAGAAAAAGGTTCAAAGTTTTGTCCTACATGTGGCTTTATCATCAATACGTCATCATCAACAGATAATAAGCCGAAAAACAACAAGTTTAAAAAGCGGTTGCTGTTATCTTTGTTATTACTTGCCATCGTTGCCACTGCAATTACATATGTTGTATTAAATGAAAGCGAGAGTGCCTTTAAAGAAGAACTTATAAAGGCAATAAAATCTAATAATGAAAAAAAAATAATATCATTACTATTAAAAAATAAAGATATGAAAAGCCATGAAGAAGAAGATTTCAAACCATTTATCAGGCTTATAAAAGACAAAGACTATAATCTAAAATTAACAAATGATATAACAAATAATAAGTATACCGATTTAACAATTGTGGAGGGAAGAAAATATATTGTATTGAGACAATACTCCATTAAACTTAACCGGGTCAATAAAACGATTGTTTTTGATGATTTAAAAGGAAAATATAAAGTAATCGGAAGAACGTTTGAAATTGGTTCAGACTTTAATAAGCTAGATTTTTCTGTCCTTCCAGGTCTTTATGAAACAGAATTTGTATTATATAATCCATATCAAGACAAAGAGAAAGATGCTGTTGTTACGAAAAAATTAGTGATGACAAATTATGATAGTAAAGTCATCAATTATTTAAAAAGATACTCCTTAAAGAAGGCGCTTTCTAAATATACGAATGCAACCGTTATTGTTAATAATAAGTCCACAAAGCTAAAAATAAAACAGGCATCGAAGAATAATGCGGCCTATGTTTTTAGTGATGGAATCAAAATCAGACTTTATTATAAAACAAAATTGGGTCGTTTAAAGAGCAACACCATAACGTCTGGATATAAGAACAAAAATGTTATTAAAATAAAAAAATGTATCGATATATCGAAAGAAAAGAAAGATAAGACCGTTTTCATAAAGAACAAGAAAGTAGGCTTGGTGTCTGATTTTTCTAAAAGCGATTATTTACTGGGTCCGATACGCAGTAAAAAAGAGGTAAAAATATCTTATCGTAAGAAGACGACGAAACAAAAATCAAAGGATAAAAAATGATTGTTACGTATTGTTCTTATACTCAGAAAGGTGACCGCGAAAAAAATGAAGATAGAACGTTAAGCGTGGTTTTCGATGCCACGAGTGTTTTTGCCGTCGCCGATGGATTAGGTGGTCATTTAAACGGAGACTTTGCTTCTAATTATGTTGTTGAGTGCTTATATGATGATATTAACAGCCTCAATTCAAAGGAAAATATAATACAACGGATTCAATCGGTACATACGTCATTAGTAGATTGTCAGATAAAAGATTATGGCGATGTTATATCAAAGACGACCTTGGCGCTACTGCAAGTGGATAATGAAAAGATAAGAATGGCGCATGTTGGCGATTCTAGGATATATGTCATAAAAGATAATGAATTGTATTATCGAACGACAGATCACAGTGTGGCCCAGGCTTTAGTGAATGCGGGGGAGATAACGCATAGTGACTTGTCGAATCATCCCGATCGAAATAAATTGCTTAGGGTGCTCGGAAATTCAAGCGGTGCGTTAACAGTAAGTTATAAAGAAATTGATAGTGAAGAGGGATATTACTTTGTTCTTTGTAGTGATGGATTTTGGGAATTAATAGACGAAAACACTATGTTAACAACGCTAAGAGAAGCTAAAAATATAGATGATTGGATGAGATTGTTGTTGGATAAAATAGCTTTTGTAGGAAAAAACAAAACAAAAGACAACATATCAATAATCTTGGTAAGAATAGTAGAGAAATAGGAAGAATGCAAGGTGTTGGTTAGGAAGATATGAGTATGAAATGTAATATATGTAATAAAGAATATGATAATAGCATTAAGAAATGTCCTTACTGTAATAATAAAGCAGATAATTATGGGATAGTACATCTTCAAAATGGAGATATACTTCGTGAACGATTTATTATTATGGATGTGGTAGGCATTGGTGGATTTGGCATTATTTATCGAGCAGAAGATACGACTATGAAAAAAACAGTTGCTATAAAAGAGTTCTTTCCAACTAGCCTAGTCACCAGATTTTTTGGAGCCAAAGAAGTGCGGCTTTATAATGAAAAAGAAAAGGCAGAGTTTCAAAAAGGTGTGGCTCGCTTTCTTGAAGAAGCGGACAATGTGTCAAAGATTAATCATCCAAATATCGTTAAGATATATGATTTTTTTGAAGAAAACAATACAGCATATATGGTAATGGAGTATTTAAAAGGAATCACATTAAAAGAAATGCTTAAAAGCAGTGATGGTTTCTTACATCCCAACTTAGCAAGGGATATCGTGATCTCTGTTGCAGAGGGCCTAGAAGCAATACATAGAAATAAAATTATTCACAGAGATATAAGCCCTGATAATATATTTGTAGGAGATGGCGTAAATAATATAAAGATCATTGATTTTGGTGCGGCAAAATTTATGGACGACAAGGACACGAGTACGTATCCTATTGTGATAAAACCGGGATATGCTCCACCAGAGCAATATATAAAACATTCTGAACAAGGGACATGGACGGATATCTATGCACTAGGCGCGACATTTTATACTATAGTAACAGGGAGCAAACCACCTGAATCAACCAAGCGATTGGAAAAAGATAAGATAATAGAGCCAATTCATTTAGTTGAGGGACTAAGTCCTACAATAAATAATGTGATTATGCGATCGATGGCATTAGAAAAAGAGCTGCGTTATAAAAAAGATAAGGACTTTATAAAGGCGCTAAAGGATGATAAATATGTTAGAAATGTAAAAGAAGAAGTCAAGTATAGGAAAAGCAGAAGAGTATTACAAATCGTAGCATCCATTATTCTTATTTCCATTTTAGCGTTTTCTTCGTATAAGTATTATCAATTTAAAAAAGAGAATGCGATGCTTAAAAAAACCACCATTCAAATATGGTATTCGTATAACAATAAGAATAAGAAAAGTAAAAAAATCATGATGGATACATTGACAAAGGATTTTATTAAGAAAAACCCAAATGTACATGTTGAAGTCGTTGGAATAAGTGAGAAAAAGTATAAAAAGACTCTTAAAAAAGGCATTTCAAAAAACAAGGTTGTCTTATTTGAAAGCAATGTATTCAACAAGGGCATTCTTAAACAGTCTATGTTGATAGATGATATGGATAGTGTGCTTGGCAATAGCAAATGTATATATCTTGATTTTAGTAATAGGAAGAGAATTCCTACTGGTTTTACGTTTCCAATGGTGGTAGAAAATACAAGTTCTAAGGCAAAAAATATCCGTAGTATTGCGTATGAATATTCAGAGTATGACAACTATAATACGATTTATGATTCGTTTAAAAGCATTGATGAAAATATTAATGTTGTCAAAGAGAATTCCATTAATTCTAGTGTTATAAAAGATGGTTCCGTTGATATGTTTATCAATGATAAATTTAACAAATTGATTACTTCCAGCAAAAACTACCATAAGATTCAAAATAAAAAAGTGGGGCGTTATAAACTAATAAAACTAGATAAAGATAAGCATTTTATTGGGTATTATACGGGGTATTGGAGCATTAATGATAAATCGAGCGAAAAACAAAAACTAGCTGCAAAAAAATACATTAGCTATTTGTTCTCAGAATATGCGCAGGAGTTAATGTATATAAAAAATTCAAACGGTTCCCCATTGAATAACAATGAGTTAGACGTGTTTTTTGATGTGAACAAAGAGCTCTCTATTTATAAAGACATATTAGATAATCTTGACGTAAAGGATAAGGAGTAACTGTCAATGAGAAGATGTTTTCGATGCATGAACACTTATGATAATTCATTAAGTTATTGTCCGAAATGTGGCGATATAACAATAGAAAACAATATAAGAGGATACTATATACCAGTAGGTACGATATTAAAAGAGCGATATTTAATTGGAGAAAAGATAAATCACGGGGCATATAGTATTACTTATGTTGCGTGGGATAGTCAAGCCGGGCAAAAAGTTGTGATAAAAGAATATATGCCAAGAGAGTTGTGTCATAGAATAAGCAACTCTTTGTCTGTTATACAAAAGCCAAGTGAAGAAGCAAATTTATCCTTTTATGAAGGACTCAGAAGTTTTATTGAGGAGGCGAAAACCGTAGCTACATTCAAACATGTAGAAGAAATTATCACTATATATGATGTTTTTGAAGAAAATAATACGGCGTATTATGTAGCGGAATATGTTCACGGTATGTTGCTTTCAAAATATATCGAAAAGTATGGCAAAATGCAAAAATATATGGCAATAAATATCATAACCAAAGTATTAGAAGCGTTAAATACAATTCATAAAAAAGGACTTATACACCGAGACTTATCGCCCAACAGTATATTCATAACAGAAGATAATGAAGTAAAAATATTTGATTTTGGTGCTTCAAAATTTGTTTCTTCATCCTATTCAAAGAGTTTAGATTTCATGTTAACTATAGGATACTCTCCAGTAGAGCAATATGTTACGAATGGTACGCGAGGACCGTGGACAGATATTTATTCTGTTGGTGCTATATTATATAAAATGCTAACGGGGATTACGCCACCTGACGCCATGGAGAGAAGCGTAAAAGATGAACTTATCATGCCATCAAAAATAGTTCGAAATCTAGATAAAAATATTGAAAACACCATATTGAATGCAATGAATATAAGGGTAACAGATAGAACCAAAAGCGTTGATGAGTTTATGAATAATCTAATCATAAGAAAAAAAACAGAGCGATATAATCCTAAAAAAGCGAAAGAGGATGTCGGACAATTGCCACAATGGACTAGAGTGATTATTGGTGCTGGATTTTTAATAACAACAATCTTTTTATTATTTCTTGGATTAGGTATTGTTACATTTAATATCGGTGACTGGGAAAAATATCAGTTAAATCATAACGAGTTTCGAGTGCCAAACATTACCAATTTAAACCTAGCAGAAGCAGAAAAGAAAATTTCTGATGGGGCTTTACTAACGGAGATAAAAGGAAAGGTGCATTCTTTCGACATAGTTGAGAACAAAATAATAAAACAAAGCGTTCGTCCAGGTAAATTGTTAATAAAAGGCTCTAGAATTTCTGTTGTTATTAGTGCCGGTAAAAAGAAAAAATTTATTCCCAACTTTGTTGGCCTTAAGCAAGAGTATGCTGTAAAAAAATTAAAAAGTAGAGGCATTAAATATAAAATTGTTAAGGTTACTAGTATAACAAAAAAAGGATGTGTAGATAGTCAATATCCTTTGGCAGACAAATACATTGTTGATGGAGAAGAAGTGGTGTTGAACATCTCCAATGGGAAAACCATAAAAGCCACTGAGCCTCAAAGTGTTCCATCATTAAAGGGAATGGATTATGCAAAAGCAAAAAGCATATTAAATAAACAAAATATATTTATAGAAGTAACGAACAGAGCAAGTGATAAAAAATATCCTAATAACACCATTATTTCACAAAGTATTAAGCCAAAAAGTCGAGTTAAGCAGGGAACGACGCTAGGCGTTGTCGTTAGCAGTGGACCAAAGACAATTCGGATGCCAGATGTACAATATAAAAATGTAGCAAAAGCCAAAAAAATACTAGAGTCTAAGGGAATAATGTTTAAATTGATCTATAATTATAGTACCAGCGTAAAAGAAGGGCATGTTCTTTATCAGGACGCAAAGGCGTATTCCATGGTTGAAGAAAACAAGCGTATTGGCATATATGTAGCTAGTAATTATCCATATTCTCAAAAAGAAGAGAACAATAAAACAGAAGGTAAGGAAGAGGTAAAAGAAAAGGTTGATATAAAAAAATTTAAAGGAAAAGAACGAAAAGATGCTAAAAGCTATTGTGATGCTAATGATATCAAAACTACATTTATCGAAAGGGCAAATGAGTTATACCCAAGCGGAATCATTTATGATCAAAGTTATATCGGAACAATAGATAAAGGATCAAAAGTTATCTTTTATGTTAGCAAATAAATGGAACGAGTACATAAAAGGATGATACTTGATTTCGACATCTCATCGAAAGGCATCAACTGAAATAGGAGAAGGAATATGCATAACAATATTATGATTGTTTTAAAAGATCAAAACAAAAGGACGGACAGGATTATCGAAGTATCTCAAGACATGAAAGCCAATGACTTTATCATGGCTATTGTTAAGACATTCGGATTTCATTTAAAGGAAGAAAAACCATCCCATTATTTTTTGGTATCTGAAAATCCAATTGTGTTGCTTAAGGGAAGTAAGACATTAAAAGAATTTGGGCTAAGAAATGGTTCTGAAATAATAATAAAATAGGGGAATCGATGAATAATAATTATAAAATATTAATATCAAATGAAAAAATATATAGGGAAATTGAATTCGACAAATATAATACAACGTTTAAAATAGGTACTTTTATTGATTCTGATTACAGAATTAATAAGGAAATAATACTTTCGGACTTTCTTTTATCAATAGAGAAAGACACGAACAACTTTGTGATACGCTGTGAAGATAATTGTTATTTAGCATTTGACGAAAATCAAAAAGGGAAGAAGAGTATTTTAAAACATGGAGATTATTTTGCTCTGTACAATGAAGACGATGAAAAACTATTTGATATTGAATTTATATATAATTTTGATTATGATATCAAGCATTTAGACTCCTATGTTGAATTAAGCAATATGAGAAGTGTTGTCATTGGTGGTATGTCAAATTGCAACCTAGTGATTCACGATGAAGATTTAAAGGATAGTTTTTTTAATCTAGTTATTGATAATAAAGAAGTTAGAATAACGGATAACAGAACCTCATTTGGAATATATAAAAATGATATTAAAATCGATAAATCTTCTATCATAACGGAAAGAGACTTTTTTTCCATCAATCAGTATAAGTTCTACTATAAAAATGAAAGAATCTATTTTAGCCGGTTATATAATATTACTTGTGAGTTTTCTGAAATATATAGAATCAGTCAAGAAAGTGGACAGATGAATTATCCTTATTATAACAGGTCCACAAGATTTCAACAGGCGATATCAGAAGAAGAAATAAATGTATTGTCACCTAGTCCTAAGCCAGAAAATAAAAACAAAGGACTTTTTTTAATCGTTTTACCAATGCTTTTAATGTTGGGCGTTATTGTTGTGTTAAGAGGTGTACTCGGTGGAGGAGGAGCCTTTATACTGTATAGCGTTGCCTCTATGAGCGTTGGTGTTTTTGTTTCTGTTATTAATTACTTTAGAGACAAAAAAAATAATAAGGAAGAACAAGCGAAAAGATTAAAAGAGTATCAAAACTATATAAAAACAAAAGTCAACTATATAAATCATGAAAGAGAAAAAGAACTTAAACAAAGAAATATAATATACAGGTCGCCTAAAAAAAGCATATTAGAACTCAAGAAGTTTTCAAACAAAGTATATGATAGAGATAGAAAACACAAAGATTTTTTGAGTGTGTTTTTGGGATTTGGCGATATAGAAGCATCTAGAAAAATAAAGATTTCTGAAAATGAAAGAGTCGAGATAGGCGACGAAATAATGCAGATTCCAGAGAAGATACAGGCGCAATATCAATACATAAAGAACGCGCCAATAACATCTTCTTTTAAAGATCAATCATTAATCGGTATCATTTCAGATGAAGAAGATTCCTATAAATATTCTAGAAATCTTATGTTAGATATTGCCATAAGACATTTTTATAAAGATGTTGATTTGTTTTTTATCATGAACGAAAGGCAATACAACAACTTATTTTGGGTAAAATGGCTCAAGCACTGTCATAACAAAGATACCAATACATTTAATATAGCCTGTGATGTAGAGAGCGATAAAACGATAATTGAGTACATTTACACCAAAATTATTTCGATGTCATCGCTAAAAAATAGCAGCGAAAACATCACCAAAAATAGCATTGTATTTGTTTATGATTATAGCAAAATAATTAATCATCCTATCGTGAATTATATGGAAAAAGCAAAAGAATATGGTTTTACATTTGTCGTATTCTCAAGAGATGAAGAGTTGTTACCAAAAGGATGTTCCGAAATAATAGAGCTGACATCCACTCAAAAAGGAAGATATTTTAAAACAGAAGATTCTTCCGAAATTTCAGAGTTTATATACGAAAACATCACAGACGAAGAGTTGGAAGAGTCGGTTAAAAAACTGACTGGTATTGTGTTAAAGGAAGTCAGTGCAGACTCTTCAATAACAAGCAATATATCGCTCTATGAGCTTCTAAATGTTTTTTCCGTTGATGATATTGATTTAACCTATAATTGGGAAAAAGCTAAGGTCTACGAAACATTATCCGCACCAATAGGTGTAAGAGCAAAAAATGCTATTGTAAGACTAGATATAGGCGATCAGGCATATGCGCATGGGCCACATGGCTTGGTGGCAGGAACAACAGGGTCTGGTAAGAGTGAAGTTATCCAGACATATGTTTTGTCAATGGCATCTTTATACCATCCTTATGACGTCGGGTTTATGATAATCGATTTTAAAGGTGGTGGCATGGCCAATCAATTTGAAAAATTACCACATCTTATGGGTACGATAACCAACATCGATGGCAATGAGATTGATAGGTCTTTAAAGTCAATTAAAGCAGAAATAGTGAAAAGACAACAGCTCTTTTCTAAATATGATGTAAATCATATAAACAAATATATCAAACTGTATAAAAAAGGAGTCGCAGACATTGCAATCCCTCATTTAATACTTATTGTTGATGAATTTGCTGAGCTTAAAATGGAATATCCTGATTTTATGAAGGAGATAATAAGTGCTGCCAGAATTGGTAGAACGTTGGGGATTCATTTAATACTAGCGACACAAAAACCATCGGGTGTGGTTGATGACCAAATATGGTCAAACTCCAAATTTAAATTATGTTTAAAAGTACAGACAAAAGACGATAGTATGGAAATGTTAAAGTCGCCACTGGCAGCGGACATAGTACTACCTGGTCGCGCTTATTTTCAAGTTGGAAATAATGAAATATTTGAACTCTTTCAATCAGCTTATAGTGGAACAAAAGTGTATTCTGGCGAAAATGTGAATGAAAAAGAATTTGATATATACAGTATCAATGATTGGGGCAAAAGAACTAAAGTATATTCATCGAGAAAAAGGGTTGAAACGGAAGATGCAAAGACTCAATTGGAAGTATTAATCGACTATATATATGATTATGCGATACGTAATAATATTAAAAAATTACCGGGAATCATACAACCATCACTGAAAACGAAAATACTAACAAGTTCATTAGAGCGCAATTGTATAGAGGAATGTACGGATATTGTTATTCCAATAGGCATTTATGATGATCCGAATATCCAACACCAAGATACATTAGAGTTGAATTTGTCCACATCAAACACCTATATCATAGGATCATCGCAAACAGGAAAAACAACGATGCTACAAACAATACTTATTCAGATGATGAAGTATTATACACCAAAAGAGGTAAATGTATACATTATAGATTGTGCAAATATGGCGCTCAAAGTATTTGAAAAATCCAGTATGACAGGGGGATTCATTATACCGACCGAAGAAGAGAAGATCAAAAATCTATTTAAAATGTTGAAATCAGAAGTATCAGATAGAAAAAACATCTTCTCATCAAAGGGTGTGGGAACGCATTCTTCTTATATTGAAGCAGGTTACAATGATGTACCTCAAATATGTTTATTCATTGAAAATATTGCGGCTTTTAAAGAATATTATGAGGATTTGTTTGAGGAGATACAATTTTTATCAAGAGAAGGACAAAGCGTTGGGATAACAATTATTGCAACCTCATCAAGATACGATGTTTTATCCTATAGGATTGCATCAAATTATGCGAATCGAATGTCGTTTTATAACAATGATATCAATGAGTATGTGGCCATGTTTGATAAGTATCAGATAAAGCCTTCCGAGATCAAAGGAAGGGCAATCACATTAGTTGGCAATAATGTATTGGCGTTCCAAGCAGCAATTAGTGTGGATGAAGAAAAAGAAATTGATAGAGTTAACGCCATGACAAACTTGATAATGGCGTATAACAATACCTATGGTTCAAACAAGGCTAAACAGGTGCCATATGTGCCGAACCATATCGACTTTGAAGACTATTATCAACATGCAACATTGCGAGATCAATATGTTTTGCCGATAGGTGTTGATTTTGATGAAATAGACGAAGAATCCATTGATTTGAAAAAAGACCACTTGATAACAATCCTTGGAAAATTACAATTTGGAAAAACCAATTTGATCAGAGTAATCCTTCACGCCTTAGCAAAAAACAAAACAAATTCACCGACAGAAGTGTACATAATCGATGATTCTAGCAAGTCTTTACAGAAATTAAAGCAATTAGACATTGTCAAGAAATACACTGCAAACGTTTCGGATATAAAAGATATTTCAAGAGAGATATGCGACGTATTAGCGGAGCGAAAAGAAATGGTAATGGAACATGGCGTGGATGCAATAGAGAACGAACCACACATTTTACTCGTTATTGACAATAACGAAATCATTGATTTTGTAAATGAGGATAATGAAATTGGTGATAATCTAAGGGAAATTGCAGAAAAATTGTATCGATATAAGGCGTCAATAATAGTGTCTCAAATTGATAATAAACCAGTTAGTTACACTTCTGCTGAATTTGAACGGATACTTAGAGATGATTCTAAGAAATTTATATTTGAAAACATAAATGTAATACGTTATGTTGATGTATCCACCATATATTTAAGGAAGTACGATAAAAAATTACTGTTAGGTGAATGTTATCGAGTGGAGGGAGAAGAAATAGTTAAAATAAAGACGATCCACAAAAATTAAAGGGTGTGGTTGGAAAAATAGGATAACGATAAATGGTATGAAAGGAAAACAAGTACCAACGCAAGTGTAGGAGGGTGCCATATGTCTATGAGTGAAATATACAATATACGTAGAGATATTAGTAATAGTCAAAATAGACTATATGAACTAAAAAGAACAATCAGAGAAAAAGAGAAAGAACTAGCATCCCTAGAAGCTTTAGGATCTAAATCTATGAATTCAAAAAGGGAAAGTCTTGGGGAATTGCATTCAAAAAAGAATAGTCTATCCTCTTTAGAAGCGATATCAAAAAAGAGCAAAGTAGTAACGGAGTATTATAGTAAAATGAGGTCTTATATTGATGGAAATACGAAGGCAACCATTGACGTAGAATATGAAGGTGTTGCACAACATATTGTTGTTGAGAAGAAGAGGTTATACGAAGAAATTCGGTCTTTAGAGCGTAGAGTTGGATATTTTAGTCAGCGAATAAACACATCGAGAGTGGCCTTACGAAGTGCGATAGAAGAACATAATGAGAAGGAATAGTTTGTATGAGAGATATCTTATTAGATGAGGGAGAATATATAGAAGCATGTAGGAAGCTAAATGAGTTTAGTAATGATTTAATGGTTCTTATTCAACGCTATACTGAGGTATTAAATAGAATGGAAGCATCTGCATTAAAAGAAGAACAAATAAACAGTAAACTAAAGGGTATTGCGTCAAAAGTAAGGGTTCAAACAGTGGAGACTCAGAATATATTAGAAGAATTGACATCAGTGATAGTGGAAGTAGTGGGTGAAACAGAAGCGGCAGATGATTTTCGGTTTCCATATTAAGAAGAGATGGATATGTAAGAATAACAGTAGATTGCTAGGTAAAGAACGCGAATATACTCAGTACTATTGGGTTTACAATTTGTAGAGATAGAGAAGTTCTTTTGACAAAAATACATGAGTATTAGTAATTTTGTTAGTTCTGATATGATGATATCAGAGGAGATGAGATGAAGAGAATAAAGATCATATGTATAGCAGCTTTACTAATAGCACTTGTTGTGTTAAGTGGATGTAAAAAGGCTGAAAAAATTGAAGAGAGAATAACACTAGAAGAAGTTAGATAAGAAGTGATAGAACAATCCAAACGTCTAGGATATGGTGAACTAATATATAACAATGAAGGGCGTGTTGAAAACATATATAAAATAATGAACTATTTGA
>PDWI01006072.1_pt1 | contig 16170 bp, 11 predicted proteins | sample 1430891 | NCBI WGS metagenome assembly PDWI01 (sample SAMN01162508, study PRJNA174530) | Oral metagenome, whole genome shotgun sequencing project. | biome: Marine environment; feature: Marine mammal; material: Swab sample of the gingival sulcus; isolation source: swab sample of gingival sulcus...
GTGCACCATTGGCGAATTTGTACGACAGAAGCGTATGGAAAGAGCCATGGAATTGATCGAGTCGGGGAAATACTCAATCCTGGAAATATCCCTGTTTGTAGGCTATGCCAATCCCAGCCATTTTGCCGCTGTCTTTAATACTGCTTTGTCACTTTAAATCATAACTAACTGATTTTATTAGGAAAACTGAAAAATGGCGAAATTCAGAATATGCAATAAAATCAAATAGTTATCTGTTGAAGTGACAAAGCAGTATTAAAAAGAATATGGCCATGCGCCATCTTATTATGCCCGGTTATCTAATGCTGATGTCTGAAATTTCTGTTAAAGACAAAAGAAATGAAGGTTACCCATGCTGCCTTTCCCGGTCAAATGACTTGATATTTTGATCGAATTCATGTAGTATAATTTCTCCGGAGTTTATCCAGATACGGCAAGAAGGACTATGGCAGATTACAGCGTGGTATGAATTTCGATGAAGAGACGGTTGTATATAGAGGACGACCACAGAGAGCGATCTTCGATTCGGCATAAACGAAACGCATCTGTTTTTCTTCAGGGCACGCGGATGTTTTTTCCAGGAAAATATGGTAGAAAGGCCGTCGTCCCGCGCAGGAATACCGCAGGGCGGAGACCGGAAAGCGAGAACGAAAACGCATCGAAAGGATCCAGGATGCGGGATGTACTGGAACGAATGGGGCGGATCATCCGCTCCCAGGTCTTTGCCCCCAGGGAGGCCCTGGCCCGGCGGATGGAGGAGACCCTGCGGCGGCTGGAGGCGCGGGCGGCCCGGCAGTCCGCCGGAAGAACGGACGACGGCCCGAAAGATTTTCAGGGGAAACAGAAAACGGATGGATGGCGATATTCCCGCCACGATGACGGCTCCGACGCACCGCCGGATGCCGGCCCGCTGGCCGAAGACCTGGCCGTTTTCGGCCTGACCCCGCCCTCCTCCCTGAACGAAGTGAAGCGGGTGCGAAACCGGGAAATCAAAAAATACCATCCGGACCGGTTCCAGAATGATCCGGCCCGGCGAGAAACGGCCAAGGAAATCATGCAGATCTATAATGCCGCCTATGACCGGCTGCGCCGGCATTATGAAGTCTGAGGCGGAAGCCTTCCGGCCGCTGACCTATTTTTCCGCCGGCGGAAGAAACGCCATCAGGTCTTCCCTGCTGCCGTAAAAGGCCAGGGGAATCCGGCCGGTCCGGCGTAATTCAGCCATTGTCCGGCCGCGCAGTCCCCCGGGCCGCCGCACGTCCGCCCCCCGGGTGGAAAACAGAATTTTCCGCCAGAAAGACGGGCGCTCCTCGCGCGGACGCACCAATTGATAATCGCCGCCCACCCCGGCAAGTTCGGCAAGCCTGTTCACGGCGCCGGGCATATCCATGGTAGCGTCGATGAGCCCGGCAGCTTCAGCGCCGGCATTGCCGAAAATACGGGCCCCGTATTTATGGCGCAGATCAGCGGCCGAAATATTCCGGTAAGCCGCCACATGGGCGACAAAGCGGTCATATTCGACATCCAGGCTCTGCTGCATATTGTCTTTTTCCTCTTTCGTCGGTTCCCGGAAGGGATTGCCGAAATCCTTTCCCCGGCCGGAATAAAAAATGGTCTGGTGAATGCCGCCCTCGGTTTCCACGCCGCCGCCCATGATCCCGCCATCCACAGCCACGGGCCTGTCAAAATACAGAAGCTGCGGTCCCAGTATCCCGATGCTGCCGACGATGCTGCCGTAATCCGCCAGCACGGCATCGGCCCCGGCCATGGACATGACTCCGCCCGATGCCGAGATTCCTTCCACAAAGGCCACCACCGGCTTTCCGGTTTTTTCCTTAAAGTCCATCATGCCCCTGTGAATGGCCATGGAACCGAATATGGTTCCGCCCGGGGTCTGCATATGCAGAAATACGCCGCTGATATCATCCCGTTCGGCCGCTTCATCCAGGATCTTGCGGATATCGTATCCAAAGGAGACCCCGCCCCATCCGGCGAGAGGATTTCCGTATTCACCGGATGAACCCAGAATAATGCCCCTGACGGGAATGGAGAGAAGCAGGTTGGCGCTGTCCGCATTTCCGGAAACAAAGCGGTACGCACTTTCGTCCATCCCTTCTCCCTGCAACTCCCTGAGCCCCGCTATATCCGGCATGCCGTCGCTGAACAGGCTATGACCGATCCCTGCGCCTGCGGCGAGCAGAAAAAGAAAGGCCAGAAGCATGAGAAAAAAGAAGGAAATGCTGCCATAGATCACCATCAGAAAGGCGCGGAAGGGCGCGACCACCCAGTCTTTTGATTCCATGTAAATAAAATCCTCAATAAAATATCTCTTGTTTTTGCCGTAATGCGAAATTTTGAAAATGGATCATTTCTTCTGCATACCGCCCAACAGCCTAAACTACAAGGTTTTTTATGGCCCCGCCAGCGGTCTCCATTGACAGGGGGCTCGAAATACAGTAACGTAATCAATGAATTACCATGCGGATTTAACCAGAGATTATCCCGAAAATCGACGTCAGAGATCACGGCGGGCTCATCAGTCTGCGGCCGGATCGGACAAACGCGCGGGTGCGCGGGGATGAAGATCTGGAAGCCGTCACGCTCGCTGATGGCCAGACCGCGCACAATGCGCACAGGGAGAAAAATCATGCCGGTGGACAAAGAGATGACGATTTTGATCGTCGATGATTTCAAAACCATGCGGACAATCATTCAGCGGATACTGAAGCAGCTCGGCTTCACCAACACCCTTGCGGCAGAAGACGGCCACAAGGCCGTGGAACTCCTAACCAGTCATACGGTAGATCTCATTATCAGCGACTGGAAAATGCCCAATATGGACGGGCTGGCGTTGCTGCAGTGGGTCCGTACCTCCGAGGCCCACCATCATATTCCCTTTGTCATGGCCACGGCCCAGAGCGATAAAATGCAGACGGATATCATCCTCGGGGCCGGCGGGAATAAACATGTGGTCAAACCGTTCAATGCCGAGGAGCTGGCCGAAAGCATCAACGAGGTCTTTGGCATGGCCGCAGCCCCGCCATCCGCCGAAGAGCCGAAACCCAGCGCGGGAGACCGCATCCGTCTGAAAATCGCCCATATTCAGATCACGGATCACCTGGCTTTGGGCGTACTCAAGCACCGCATTGAACGTGGAGACGTGACGCCCCGGCATTTTGATCTGGAAACCGTCCGCATGACGTCCTGGAATAATGTCCAGCTTTCCCTGGAAAAGGGAGAGGTGGACGCAGCCTTTGTGCTGGCCCCCATCGCCATGGACCTGTTCGCCTACCAGGTTCCCATCCGCATGGTGCTTCTGGCCCATAAAAACGGATCAATCTTTGTGCGCAACAAAAATTTTTCCGCTCTGGGATACGACAGCCTGGCCAAATTTTTCAAGTTCAAGACCATCACCATTCCTCATAAAATGTCGGTCCATAATATGCTGGCCCATCGGTATCTCAAGGGGCTGGGCCTCAGTCCCGGCTTTATCGGCGATCAGCATATCAATGTGCGTTTCGAGGTGGTGCCGCCGGTGGACATGCCCGAGTTCATGAGAGATAACGACGATGTGGCGGGATTCATTGTCGCCGAACCCCTGGGGTCATCCGCAATTACAAAAGGCATTGCGGAAATTCAGTTCCCTTCGGCAGCCGTATGGGAAGACCATCCCTGCTGTGTTATTGCGGCACGGGATGAATTCATCGGAAAATACCCCGACGCCATGTATGAATTCACGGCCATGATCGCGGAGGCCGGCAGGTACGCCGAAGCCAACCGGACCGACGCCGCTGAAATCGCGGTCCATTTTCTGGATCCGGACGGGCGTATCGGGCTCACGCCCGAAATGCTGGAACAGATTTTTTCCCAGCCCCAGAGCATCAAACTGGACAATCTGTATCCCGTCATGGAGGAATTCGATGAAATTCAGCGGTATATGTTCAAGGAAATGGGCGTGGGGCAGATTATCGATATCGAAAAATTCATGGACCTGCGATTTGCCGACGCAGCCCGCAAGGTGTGATTCTTCCCCTGATTCAAAGGTGCGCCCGTGTTTCTGACCTTTTACGGGGCCGTCCGTGAAGTCACCGGCTCCATGCATCTGCTTTCCCACGGAAATGACCGCATTCTGCTCGACTGCGGCATGTTCCAGGGAAAACGAAAGCAAAGCAACGAAAAAAACCGTCTGATGCCCTTTTATCCCGGCATCCTGACCAATATCATCCTCAGCCACGCCCATATCGACCATTCCGGCCGCATTCCCATGATCACGCGGGAAGATTTCCATGGCCGGATCATCTGCACCCGCGCCACCGCCGACGCCTGCACCTACCTTCTGCCGGATTCGGCCCATATCCAGGAATCTGACGCCGCGTATCTGAATTATAAAACCGTGCGCTCGGCCCTTTCCCGGATGCGGATTCCCGAAAACAACCGCCAGATCACCCTGCGGGAAGCCAGGGATGTCAAAAAAATCCTGAAAAAAGGCGGACACCGGCTGGATACCGCGGTCATTGAAGACTTGATCCGGAAATATCGCCTGGAACCCGTGGAACCCCTGTATACCGTGGGAGAAGCGGAGCGGGCCCTGGATTTTTTTGACGGCTATCCTTACGGACATCCCGTATCCATTGGAAACAGGATCACCGCCACTCTTTACGAGGCGGGGCATATTATCGGCTCGGCTTTTACCGTCATTTGTATGCGGGGAGAAGACCGCACCCGGCGCATCCTGTATACGGGAGATGTGGGACGGTTTAACAAACCCATTATCAAGGATCCCTGCCTGCAATTTGCCCCGGAAGACCGGGATATTGATCTGATGGTAATGGAAAGCACCTACGGCGACCGATTGCACGAACCGGCGGAAGACCTGAAGGGAAAGCTGGCCGACGCCATCATGGAGACCAGCGGAAGATCCGGGGCTTTGCTCATCCCCAGTTTCGCCTTTGGACGGGCCCAGGAGCTGATTTATATGCTCCATGAATTATACGCCGAACGGGTCGTGCCGCGCCTGCCCGTATATATCGACAGTCCCCTGGCCACCAGGCTGACCCGGGTATTTGGTGAACATCCGGAAATCTATGACCGGGACGCTCATGAAACCTTTCTGCAAAAGGGCTTGAATCCCTTTGTATTTCCCGAGATCAATTTTACGGCCAGCGTGGATGAATCCATGAAGCTCATGAAGGAAAAACGGAGCCATATCGTGATCGCCTCTTCCGGCATGTGCGAGGCGGGCCGCATCCTGCATCATCTGCGCTATAAGATCCACGATGAGAAAAACATCATCCTGATCGTGGGCTATATGGCCCGGCATACTTTGGGACGGCGCCTTCTGGAAAACGGGCTGGCGTACGAAGAGGCCGGACGGAACGGCCCGGCGCCGGTATTGCGCTTTCTGAACAAGGAGTACCCGCTGCACGCCCGGGTCCGGCGGATCGGGGGTTTTTCCGGACATGGGGACCGCAATGAATTATTGCGGATTGTCCGGGAATCGAATCTGCGCATCAAGCGGATCGCCCTGGTTCACGGAGAAGAACAGCAGTCCCTGGCCTTTGCGGACACCCTGCGCAGGGAGGGATTTTCCGTGACCGTTCCGCAGTATGGGGAAACGGTGTCCATTCTCTGAAGCCGCCTTATCGAACAGCGCTTATTGCTCTGACGGGAATTTTTTTGCTGATTTCCACATGATTAAAAAACACTGGTCAATTAAGACTCTGAAATACAAGATGAGCCTTTTTTATAATTTTCGATAAAATCTCCGGTTCCCGCCACTGTTTTTCACCTATTATTTCGAGAAAAAGGGCAGCCCTGTATCGGAAATAATGTCGGGCAGCGCATATAAGTTCCCTCTTTTCTCATTTTTAACAAACCATTCAAAGGATTTTCCTTCAGGAGATGGCGGCCCTGCCTGTCCATCTTCCGTCACACGGGGATAATGCACCGGCAGCCGGTCATCAAACCCCTTGCAGGCCCGTAAAAACGAACGGATAAAAACGGGTTCTGAATCTGAATCGCCTGGATATGCATGACGAAGGGCATTTTTAAACGCCTCTTTGGCTGTTTCCGGCTCCAGGTCTGAACTTACAGGTTCGGTGTGCCATGCGCCATACCGTTTGAGACGGGCTTCCGGCGATTGGATTTCATGCTCATCCATCTTCAACCGCACACTGCCAAAACCAAAAGGTTTTCCGCCGCCAAACCGAAGAAAATGATTTTCAGGAAGGTTCAGCAGCCAGACCAGAGCGCCAATCTCAACCGTTGATAAATTGGTGAAATGAAGATCGAATACAAACGATGCACCGGGCTTCACCCAGGCGGTTATGGTTCGGTTCTGGTCGTCCTGCTGTTCTTTTCCGTTTTTTTTGGGGCGGCGATATTCCTGAAAATGCTTTGGAGATCCCGCACCTTTAATTGTCCGGTCTTCCATGGGATTTTCCCAATGTTTTTCCGGCAGTCCTTGATGATGGGGATATATTTTTCTGCCGCGAAGCCCTTTTTTTGGGGTGTAACCGGCTTGTCTTTTGTTCAGACCATCGCCCTGTGCTTCTCCTTTTTTCGTTTTTGCCACATAAAACCGGCCTTGCTGGGGTTTAGGCCCTGCAAGAATGGCAAGAGGAACACCGGGTTCAAACTCGGCCACGGCATCCGCAGCGCTGGTTTCACATTTCACAGGCCCCACCTGTAAAAGCCCCCGCGCCGAATCTGATTTGTTATCTGTTCCGCCGACCCATCCAAACACCCGGTCTGCCGGTGAAAGTTTTTCAATGCTGTCAGCCGGTTTCAAAGAATCATCCAGCAGAGACCAGGGGGAAGCAGGATACAAGGCTCTTGAGATCATCACCGGAAAAATCCCCTCAATCTCGCTTAAATCCTCGTTCAGGCGGACATAACAGAGGGAACCATCTCTCAATTCAAGGTCTCCTGCGCTATAGACATGCCGGGACCATGCGGTATCACCTGGGTCGCTTCCCAGATAGGCAGTATATAGATGATCATCTGCCCGCCGTTTTTTCAAATCGTCTTCATGGATGGATTGATAATTCTGGATAAGCTCCTGCCACATGGCTTTATGGGCGTCCGTAATCAGAAAGGGACCGGGAATGCCGACTGACGAAGATGAAAAGAATACGCGCTCATCGTGTTTGCGGTTGATGTTGGCATTGGTAATGCAGACATATCCTTCAATTTGTTTCCATTCCGGAGGGGTGGCAGGAGATGATTTCTTTTCATTCTTGCTGGGAGGAGGCTGCCCCCCAAGTGTATGCGTTGCAGGAACAATTTCCCGTACACGCCAAAAAAAGAAATTAGGGCGGTTATGCCGGATTTTTTCAACCCAGCATTTTACAAAATCGCCATGACACGGCAGGCCGCCGTCAGGATAGCGGTTTGCATGATGATCCAGTTTCCCCTTCCAATATCGCCGCAGCCATGCTGCGTATAAGGGGCCGCCGGGTTTCCCCCCCGGAGTGATTCTGGATGTTCCATTCAGCAAGTGAAGTTGTCCGCCGTCAACTCTTGCAGGGATCAGGTTCAGCCCTTCCTGGGGCATCATCCGAAACGCCAGCCGATCTTTGTGTTGTTCTTTTTTTAAACAGCCAAACCGGGAATGGGTTGCCGCTTCATAGGCAGAGCGGAGCATTCCCCGCACACTGGAGGCCGGTATCAGCGGTTTGCCGCCCGGCTTTTCCCGGAGGATGGAAAATATTTTATGTCCTCCTGCTTCTTTACCCTTGTCCGGAACCAGCAGCGGTGTTTTCGCAGTCATCCGGACGCGGAAACGCCCGGAATATCTGCCAGCTTCAAATCTGTCCTTCCTGGCCGGAGGATGGTCGCCCAAATCAAGATCTCCAGTGTTTCTGGGCAGTGCAGGAATAAAATTATATGGATTATGGAAACCACCGGGCAAACGCGGGGCCTGGTTTTGCTGCTGTGGATTTCCGCCTTGATCATTGCGCGGATTTTTCCCCTGGGTGCGGCTTATTTTTCTCCCTTTTGACAATCCCGAAACGGCAGGTGCCGGGGGAATAAATTCACCGCCGGATTCCCGCACTTTTTTGGGCTGCCCCCCCACTATTTCAAATTCGACTTCTTTATCTGCAAACATGTCTGGATTGTCTATAATTGTTTGGGAGACTTCTCCGTCACCAATATTCCTGTCCGCCTTTTCTCCCTTGATCTGGAACAGGATTTTCGATTTTTTCTTCCGAACGATTAAGGTTCCGGTTGTCAGTGTCATAAAAAATCTCCTTTAATATCCACCAGCCGTGTCGCCGCAACCCGGACAGCGCCGGTGTTTTCATCCGCTTCAAAATAGTGCCGCACCTGAAGGCGGAGCTTGTATTCTTTTAATATCGCTTCATCTGCCTGACGGAGCTTTACGGGTACAGCCTGCTCTGCACCGCCCGGGGTTGCGATATGTGTAAAATCCGCTCTGTTTTCACGAAAATGTTCGCCCCTTAAAATCCGGAATTCATCCAAAGGCTTTCCGGCGTCCGGCAGATCAGCATCTTTTTTTTCATCAAAAAGTTTTCGGCCCCGAAGCCCTTTTTCTGTCCGCCAGATCATTATTTCACCGGAGCCTCCAAACAGGCGGAGTTCCTGGAGCGTTTTTTCCCGAATTTCAGGCGATACCTCCGGAAAATGGTCGCTGCCCCGCTGCCATCCGCCTCCATCTTTATTTCGGCGGCCCCAGGCAACGCCGTCATCTCCATGAAAAAGGGCATATTGAATGTCGCTGCAGGATGCCGGAACGGTCTCTGACTGCCCTGTAATCCAGTGGAGACAGGCGCGGCATTCATCGCCATTCAGCGGCTCAAGACTGCCGCCAAAAAGTTTTCTTTCGGTTTTCTGGTTATGCCGGGTCATCTGTCACCTCCCCTTTTGGACGGGATTGGGGCAAAGGCTCCGCTTCATGGAATTCTTTGATTTTATTATTGATTTCATCGGCAGCCTCTCCTTCGGGCGCTTTTCCGGGTTTGACGACAGCGCATTTTCCGCTGGGGGGATCCTCGCCATAGAAAGAAATTTCTGCTGTTCCCTTTACTCTTCCCCGGCCGACACTGGACGCGCCGCCCACGGGCAGGGCGCCATCCAGCAGGTCTTTGAGAACCAGCAGCATCAGCCCGGTTTCTCCTTTTTCCGGGTTTCGGATCTCCAGGTTCAGCCGGATCACTCCGCCGACAGCGGGTTCTTCTTCAAACAGCGCCGCATCCACGGTTCCGCCGGTGAAGCGGTCAATGGCGATGCGAATCTGTTCACGAAAGGTGGTTTCCCGGATTTCTGCTTCGCCGACCCGCAGGCGGGAGGCGTGCAGGGGCAGATCTTTTGGGGGCTTCTGTCCTTCAAAGCGGGGGCCGAAAAGACGCTTGATCCATTCTTCGGCATCATTTTTTTCTGCCCGGACAAGGCGGGCAATCCGCAGGGCATGGGCCCGCAGAACACCGGCCAGACTGCTTCCTGAAAGGATCGGCTTGCCGCCGCTTTGCAGATGAGAGACATCCGGCCCGACAGCCCTTTTATTTGGCGAACGAATCAGAATATCATGGGTGAGGTTAAGCGTAAGGGCCATTATCACCTGCTTTCGCTTATCATCTATGACCTTTATTTCGGAAAGATGAGGGGCCGCTTTTTTTATTGCATTATAAATATCTTCGGATTCTTCCGGTTTAAATTCGGGGCTGTGGTCTGAACCCAGCCACGCCATCCAGCCTTCAGGAGAAGTCAGTTCATACCGTTTGGCCGTCCATTTTGCGGAAACGCGGCCAAGCCCTTTAGAACGCCGTGCGCCAAAACTATTTTTTCCATCTGAAAATTCATCCAGCGCAGCGGCCATAAGCGCAAGCAGTTCTTTTTCCAGGGGCTCTTCTGAAACCAGGAGATCCAGACGGACAGGAAAGGTTGTACCGGCGGGAAGCACCTCAAAATCAAATTTTTTCCCATCTGCTGCCACACCGGTTTCAGCGGAAATGACAACACCGTCCCGGATTTCAATGCCAGCATTTTCCGGCAGTTTGCCCAGAGCATCAAAGACTATCAAAGGGCTTTGACTGCCGTTTTCATCGGTGCGCTGGCAGCCAAAAAGGAGGGATGCGGCGGGGGGGTCTTTCTCTCTGAAACCGGCTATGCGGTCGGCCAGGGCATTGCGCAGGGCCCCGGCAAAGGTGGTGCCGGTTAAAAGCGGCGCTCCCTCCCGCATATCCCGCAGGATGGGCATATCCACAGACCGGTCTTCTTCGCCGCCCAGATGCATGGCGCTTTCAAGTGTAAGACACCCCTGCACCACCCAGCGGACATACAGTTTACGCGCTTTCATGGGGTCATTCAGCTCTTTTCCTTCCCCGCTCATGATTCACCTCTCCGGTTTTTAAGGGCCATTGCCGCCAGCACGGCGTCTGTCAGATCAACGGCCAGTAAAAGAGAATTCTCATGGAGAATGGTTGCTGCCGCCTTTTTATTCGTCACATAAAAACGCTCCATAAGGCCGGTTAACGTGGATGGACGGCCTGCGGCATCCGCCACGATTTCCCACCCCTCTTCTCCACAGGTGCATTGAGCGAGAATTTTCAGCCAGTCCAAAAGGGATTTTCTCCGCAATTCACAAAGGGATTTTCCCTGCAATTCACATCTGTTCAATTGTTCCCGCGCCGTTTTCTTCAGGGCTTCTCTTTCATTGTCTCCGCACCAGTCACCAAGAGTTTTCAGTGCTGTTTCAGCACTTTCCATATCCCGGACATTGCGGAACAAAGAGCGCAGCCGGCCGATTAAATTGTTATTGGGAATTTTTTTGCATTCTCCCACAATCACTGCGGCGGATGCATTCAGTTCGGTCCTGGCGGCAGAAAGAACGATTCTTTTTTCTATAAAATTTAAATCCCTCAGATCATCATCAGATGCTTTTCCGGCAACAGGATCAGACTCGGTTGAAGAAACATCGTTTTTCGTTTTTTGAATTGGAAAGCCCTTATTTTCACTAGGATCACAGGTTCTGTGGGGTAAAAAAACGACTCGGCCAAACCCTTCTGTGCGCCGTTCGCCAAATCCTTCATGCAAAATCTTTTCTATTAACTCCACAGGGATACGGGACAAAGCTTTAAAGACAAACACCGATCCTGGGGATACGGCCAGGGCCTGGGGGATTTCCAGCCGCCATTTCTGATTGAATCCACCTGTTTTTTCAAATTCCCACCGTCGCCGGATCAATTTGATCTGTGCCGCCGGATTTTGATCCTGGAATTTTTCAATGATTTCTCTCTCTAAGGCGGCAGGGTCTGTCTGGCCCGTATCCGGATCTTTTGCAATGCAGGCCGATGTCGTCATCAAACGGAAAGACTCACCGGCTTCGATATACTTTATAGAGCCGCTGAAGTTTTCATACTCTCTGGACGAATCCGCATCAAAATTAATTTCGGCGTTACCGCCGTATCCGGCACGCCGGGAGCGTCCAATCAAAAGCGGAGATTGGCTCAGATATTCCTTGATCTTTTCAATATGCCTTTTCCCTTCCGGCAGAATCTGGATGACGCCTTTGAATTTTTGCCCTGCCTCCAGATATTCATAGGAAAAAATCGTTCCGTGTGCGATTTCATCTCTATTTTTCTTTTCTGTCCAGGACCGCCCTTTTTCACGATCCCGCTGCTGGTGAAGGCGGGCGCAAATCTCCGGTGCATGTGTAATGCGTTTGCTGTTGGATAAAATGTCTGTCACAAATCCGGCATCAACCCCCGTCACATCATTGGGCCACATATCAGAAAAATCATCCTCATCTTCCGCTTCGGCGGGGTCTCCCTCGTAATCGGCAAGGTCATAAGCTGTTTCCGGTTTGTTTTTTTCACAGCGCCAGGATGCGGGAACCGGCAGGGCCCTTTTGCCGTTAATTTCCGGATACACATGGAGAAAACGGACATTGCCGGAAAGGATGAGATCATAAAACAGGCCGTTTTCATCTTCGGCGCTGACACCTGCTCTCAACAGACTTCCGGCAAGGGCCCCGCGGATGACACCTCCGGGAATGCAGGATGTGGAAAGAATTGCCGGGGAGCGGAGGGTTAAATTATATTGGAGATATTGTATGGTCATGCAGATGCCTCCTTCCTTGCCAAACCGGCGCATTGCCGGGTTTTTTCCATGTCTCCGTCAAAGGTGATGCAGAGATGGCCCCGGCCCCGGTTCCGCGCCAGCCCGCCGTGGCGGGCGCCCAGAGCACACATGGCCAGAATCCGCAGCTCTTCGGGTGACGGGTCTTTATCGAACCAGTGGAGGCAGGATTTCAGTACAAATGCCCGCAGCAGCACACGGGTACTGCGAAGGGTGGTTTTTTCCGGCGCATCAGTTTTGCGGTCTTCTGTCGTCTGATTGCGGATGGCGGTGAATGCGCTCAAAACCGTTTCCGGGTGAAGGGCCTTTTTGGGGTCATCTTTGCGGATCACCGCATTTTGCAAGGTGTTGCGGAGTGAATCGGAAAAATGGGCATCCCCAATGCGGAGCTTTGAGGTTTCAAGAGTGTCAGCGCTCCGGCCGAGGACAAGCCCGGCCGCACCACAGAGTTCCGGGAAATATCCGGCCATGGAAAGCCAGGAATCCCGGAGCAGACCGCGGATGGTTTTGCCGCCGATAAACGGAATGCCAAACCGGTCGTATTCAATGTCTGCATCCACAAATCCGGCGGTGCCTTCTCCCCGGCTGAATGTGGCATCAGATAATAGTTTGATATGAAGGGCTTGCGGGGGCTGACATTGTTTCATTTTCTTTCATCTCCCTTCTCTTCAGAACTTCCGCCCAGGCGGATGTGAAGATCCATCAATTCAATTGCATCCAGCAGGGGGGTCTTATTACCGGTGAAGCCGCCCCCGGTAAGGCCGCCTGAAAATGAAATTTCCGGAGAAGATGCTTTCCATGCCGCCATCTGCTGCTTGACGGCATCTTCGCCATAGGGCAAAAGACCGGCAAGCCGTTTGACCCGGCTTCGGCTTCCGCTCCAGTGTTCTGCACCGCGAAATCCCTTGTTTTCATCTTTGCCCGGGCCGAGAATATCTGTTTCAAACTGCTTCCAGCCAATAGACCTGGTAACAACTGCATCCAAAGGATAGGGCCGCAGGGTCAGGTTATTGCCGGTGTGCTGGTATTGGCGTTCACGGAGAGACTGGATGGTCTCATGGGGCCGCACGGCTCCGATGTGCCAGTCGAGCCAGCAGGCGTCCGAACCGCTCTCTTTCAGCATCTCTATCCGTGCTTTTTTGGCGGAGCGACACAGGTCTTCCGCCAATTGGTATCCCCGGTAAAAGGGGGCGTGAGATTTAATCAGGGCGACTCCGGCGCAGGCCGTGATCTTTTTTTCACCCCCATCTTTCTCCAAATGCGGAATTTTTCCCTTTTCAAATTCTTTCAGGGCGGCAGCGGCCAAATCCAGGGCAATCCGACCGTCACAAATAAAGGTAAGATCATCTCCTCCTAACAGGATCGGGCGTATGGGAAGACAGATTTGATTTTTTTGATCTTTTGTATTTTCCGGGTCTTTTATATGGAAATTTTTTTCATGGGGAAGGCCAGAAATATAAAATCCCTTTTCATCTTTTTTCACGGCTTTCCCCACACGCTCTGTGAGGGTTTTCAGCACCTTTTCGCCAAGATCTCTGAGGGCTTCTGACCATTTGTTCAACTGAGCCCTTACATCTTCGTCGCGGGTTTCATTTTTAATGCACTGATCCAGCCATTCCTGAATGGCTTTTCCCACGCCGTTGCCATCCACATGAACAACACCCACAAGGCTGGTCTCTCCCATTGTCCGGCCCAAATCATCCATCTCGTCAGGAAATACGGGCTGTTTTTCAGGTAAATGGGAGAGTACCGGCAGATACTTGTCCCAGCGTTCAGCAGCCGTCTTACGCTTTTCTTTCAGCGCGGAGATCAGGGCTGAAACCGGCTTGCCATGGGCAGCATCCACTGCCGGAAGACCGGTGATGGCGCAGGGCGCTGTGACGCTCAGGCCAAGTTGGGGCGATCCTGGAATCCGCTCTGTTTTGGAGCGGGCCAAATCCATCTGAAGGGCCTTGATGCCCCAGGCAAGAGACTTCCCGTTCAGGGGCCGGTGCGCCGCCACCGCCTCCAAACCGGGAGCAGTTTCATACAATCCCCGCGTATATCGGGCCGTCCATTTCCGGGCGTTTTCCAAAGAATCAAATTCCAGAATGACATTGCCGCCTGCGGCCTGAAGGATTTGGAGAACGATATCTTTTCCCACTGTTTTCAGATATTCACTGCCCGTTGCGTTTTCCACCAGCCAGGATGCGGCATACACATCCCTCAGTCGGCTGGATGCAAAGATAAACGGTTGAATGCCTAAAATATCAATTCCGGTCAGTATGCTCATTGTCAACTCTCCAGCCATTCTTTAAAAAAAAATGTATTGGGCGGAAAACCTTCTTCGCCAGCCCAACTCCGAATATCTGACAAACCAAAGATGCGGGGCGTGTTGCTTGCATCCCAGACATCATCAATGTCTGTCCGAAGTGCATCAACATCCTTGCCATCAGCCATGCAGACCAGCGCCGACCGCGCCAGATCGCCCCCAAGCTGGCGGGAGCGGACGGCAATTTCAAACATTTTGGATTTACAAAGAGATTTTTCTTTACTGGTTGTGCAGGAGATGAAATAGGTTCGATGAAATCGGAGCACGGCAACATCCACCTCAAAGTTCTTCTTATTGATTATATTTATGCCGGTTGTGATATCCGGTTTGGGGTTCAGTTCCATGACTTTAATCTGATTGGTAACCCATTCTTCCAGCCATTCACCGCCGATGAATTTATACCATTGTATAAGGCATTTTTTTTTCATCCCTTCAATGGGCACCTGGGGCAGACTCAAAGACAGACCGAATTTCTCCGGTAGAAAAGGATCTTCAACGGATTTTTGGAGTTTTTTCAGCTTTTCAAGGCGCTTCTTTTCTTTATCTAATTTTTCTGCCAAATCCGGACGTTTCAAAACAGCAGCCAAAATTTTTTCTGCATCTTCTGGCTTAGGTGCAGGGTCTTTTGGGGTTCTTGGTTTATACTCCATCCCGTGAAGCTTCAGAATTTCCGGAAAAGAAACCGCCAATCCTTCAAATTCACTTAATGCTTCTGACGTGCCGTCATCAAACCGCAGGCGCGGCTTCTGTTCTTTGATGCCTTCGTCCAGATAAGAGGCATTTCTTTTGCTGCCACCTCCTTCTTGAAAAGCCATTCTGGCATGTGCTGCCATTACTTTGGTTCCGCCGGTGTAGTTGAGATGCACCCGTTCTGGTTCTTTCACCAGCTGACGGATGACTTTTTCTACGGTTTCCGCACAGGTAGCGTCTTCCACAAAGGGAGGCGGATCCAAAAAGTCAAATTTATCTTTCAAAACATGAAGGAGCCGTTTCATAGCGCCTTCCGTCTCTTTTGTATACACCAGGGCAATCCGTTCGGGCTGCAATGCGCGGGCAACAAGACAATTGGGCAGCGGGTTTGATCCCACAAGCAGGATCAGGAGTTTCGGTTTTTCCATCTTCATACTGTCGCCTCCTTTTCATCTTTATTCGTTACCATACTTGAGAGTACCGAGTCAATGTCATAAAGTTAAGGATATTGAGGAAAAGCATTGTAAATACAGAAAATTATGGTATAATCAATCTTATTGACAGTCCAAAATATTTATTATGAAAGGAATACTGCTTTGTCAAGAGCAGTACTAGAAGGTGTTTGAAAAGTAGAATCGGCATCAGGCAGCCGAGTCCAAGCGGCGCACCATATTATTGATCATTGCAATCTGGATGAACGCCCGCGATGAATCGGTTCGCAGTTCATCGTCTTTGCTCAAACGCTGATAGCGATACAACCAGGCAAACGTCCTCTCGACAACCCACCGTCGGGGGAGAAGCTTGAATCCATTGTGGCCTTGTCAGAGCGCTTTACGATCTCCAGGCTCCAATTGCATTTCTCTTTTACCCATTATTGGATCAACTTTCCGGAATATCCGCCGTCCGCCCAGATCAGTTTGAGGCGAGGCAGCCTTCCGAAAACGGTGGCGAGCAGCAATTTTGCGCCGTCGCGATCCTGTATGCCTGCTTCATGAACAAGAACGGCGATAACAAGGCCCATGGTGTCGACAAGAATGTGACGTTTTCGGCCCTTGATTTTTTTCCCGGCG
>PDWI01005570.1_pt1 | contig 16169 bp, 12 predicted proteins | sample 1430891 | NCBI WGS metagenome assembly PDWI01 (sample SAMN01162508, study PRJNA174530) | Oral metagenome, whole genome shotgun sequencing project. | biome: Marine environment; feature: Marine mammal; material: Swab sample of the gingival sulcus; isolation source: swab sample of gingival sulcus...
TATCTATGATTGGGAGGAAGATGTCAAGCTTGGCGATTTGGCGGAGGATAAGGCTCAATTACGCCCCCACATCGTTTGGTTTGGCGAAGCCGTGCCTGCCATAGAGGAAGCTATTGAGCTTGTGGAGTCTGCCGACATCTTGCTTATTATTGGCACATCAATGCAGGTCTATCCTGCCGCAGGCTTGATTAACTATCTCCCTTACGGCAAACCAATCTACCTAATAGACCCCAAGCGACCCGAAGGCTCTCTCCCACCCCAAGTTTACTTTATTGAAGCGACCGCCTGCAATGGGATCCAAAGCTTTGTCAAAATGATAGAAGAGAAAGCCTAAAATCCCAAACGAGGGCGAGCTTTTAGGCTCGCCCTCGGCAATAAAAAAAAGTAATACTTCTCTACTCTTCCTCATTTACCTTAGTCTTTAACTCAAGCGTCTCGGAGTAGTCAAATTCAACCTTACAAATTATCCTATCACGATGACCCTTTAAGGTCAAAGTATAGTGCTTACCTTTGACCAAAGGAGCAATATGAGATTTTACCTTGCAATAAGCAATACCATTAACATTTAAATTTTCGTCTATGACTTCTCGTATCAAAATCTTGTCATCATTTTGAGAAAGAACTAGCTCTTCAGCACTTGACATCGCTGATAATATCTCATAATGCTCAATAAAAAGTCCCTCATTCCCATCTGCAATAAAGCTAACACTAGAGCCATCAAACGATTCAACATCAACAGAGTTTATCTCAAAGCTCTTAACCATAATCTTCGATTCTTTAACTTGCTCTTCTCCTGTGGGGCTATTCTTGTCCGAGCAAGACAACATTAAACTGAACAGACAGAAGAGAGAAAATAGCGAAATAAATTTACCTGTTCTCATACGTTTTACTTTTTTGATTAATACCTATTGCAAAGGAATAAAAATAAATTCAAAAAAACAAGTTAAAATAATGAAATTCCAATGAAAGAAGGAAAATTCTCCCATTGCTATGATTTATCTAAAGTACTCTGATTAAGGCTTAGAACGATAGCGGAGATAGATACGTCTTAGACAATCAACAATAAGCAAAATGAGCGTAAAGACAACCCAAACATTCGTGTACAACTCATCTTCAATAGCATTGTAAATGCCCCAAAAGACGATACATAATTCAAGTTCTAAAACTCTATCTTTCAACATATATCAATAGCTACTCTAGTCAAAGTACTCAAACTCTCGCTTAACAATAGACTGCATAAGCGTATCCCTACATTCAGAACACTCTATCCAATTTCCCCTATCATCATACTTATATTCAAATGATTCTCGGAGCCATAAAGAATCCCTTTCATAAAACTTCTGCTCAATAAGACTCCCCTCTTCATCATAGAGAAAAGTCTTTCTGTTCATCAAAGAATCGTACTCATCATAGGAAGAGGATTCTATTTTATTGCCTTTATCATCATACTTATAAATATGCCTAGATTTTAAGCCCCCAACATAGTTATAATTCCCTTCTTCAATTAGGTTGCCCTGTTTATCATACTTACAAATACGCTTATTGTGTATGGAACTATCAGGATAAAGCTTTAGTGGATAGATCTCCAAATCTTGTACAACCTTCCCCTGCTCATCATAAGTATAAGTATGTATCCACTCCCCCTCCTTTTCAGAGAGGAGTTTCTTAGATTCTATCATTTGTCCCTTATCATTGTACAGATAAGTAAACTTCTTGATTACCCCATCCAAAGCATTACACTCAACAAGTGCAACTAAGGAGTCTTTATCATTATATTGATAAGTAAGCTTTGTTGTCAAAAAGTCCAAAGCATTATACCAAGCTTCTTCCACCTTTTTCCCACGCTCACTATAAGCACAAGTATATCGCTTTAAGAGGCTATCGTCATCGTAGGTTAATCGCTCTATGATCTGACCTTTTTCATCATAGCTAATAAGCTCTTTACTTTTAGGTAAAAGAGACTTTTTAATGTAACGAATTTCACTTTGATTTTTCGCTTCATCAAACTTGACAAGGTAGCCCGAACTATCAACGTCATAGGATTTAAAATCTACTAGCCTCCCCGCCTCATTAAAGAGTGCAGTAGCTGTTGCTTCCAAATTCTCCTCGCTTTTCCCCTCATCATAAGAAAACTTATAATTCCTTAGCATAAAAGACTTAACCTTGCCCTTTAGCTTCATCGTTTCCCAATCTGTTGGAGATTCTTTTCCTGCTTTGTTCGAGCAAGATAAAGTGGTGAGGACGAGCAAAATAATGCTCAAAGATTTGATTACTTTCATTGTCTTCTGTTTTATGTTAAATAGTTATAAAAACAAAGATAGCGTATTTTCCGAAAAAGGCAAGTAAAAGAGAGGCGAAAATCAGCTTTTGAGAGCTAAAAAATGAGTCGCCAAAAGACACAAGCTAATCAACTGACTAAGAAAGACTTAAAACGCCCCTAAAATTGTTAAAAAAATTACAGGGAACATTTTCGGAAATGTTCCCTGACTTTTTGAAAAATGTTCCGCTAAACTTTTTCAAGTGAGTGGGGGCATTTGCCAATGTTATGACTTTTGCCTTAAAAATTATGAGTGAGCCGTCGGAAAAATGAAGAAATTTTATTTAGAAAAATAAACACAATTCCCAAGAAAAGAAGCCTAAACATTAACTTTATTTAACTATCTTTGCCTTGATGATATGTGCCTAGAGCAAACTCTATGAGTTAAGCCAAATTCCCCTACGTGGGAGGGCTTTGCACGGCAGTTCCTTAGTTCCTAACGAAGCTTCACCCCTTCAGATGAAGGGGTGGCGTTGAAGGAGCAAAGCGACTGAAACGACGGGGTAGTTTGTTCTAAAAAGAGCAATAGACTAAGAAATAGAGGACTACCCCGTCTTGCCCACTGCGAGTGCAATCCACCCCTTGCCTAGGGGCCACCTTCGGTTCAGGTGAAGGGGAAAAGCTTCGCACTATTAAAGAAGATAAATCTAAGAAGTAGAGAAAAAGAAGAGAGCGATGAAAGAAAAGATATTAAGAGGAACGATAAGGTTGCTGTCGGCAGTGCTGATAGCAAGTAGCCTGTACGCTTGTCAAAGCGAAGGGCAAAGCAAAGAAGAAAAACTAACACAACAAACTGATAGCCTTGACCTTGCTTTCCCAACGAAAGTCAAGTATGCTAGAGGTTTCTGTGTAGAGAATCATAAGGATTATAAAATCGTCAGTGTCATCAACCCTATAACTAAGCAAGTTATGGCAAAGTATATCACGACACTATCCAAAAAGCTTGTACCTGATAGCCTGAAAAATTTCACAGAAATCGTAGAAGTGCCGGCAAAGTCTATCGCTTGTTTATCCACAACACAGCTATCGGGCATTGAGGTTCTAGGACTACAAGATAAACTTATCGGCTGTGCTTCGCCACAATACGTTTGGGATAAAAAGATTAACGAGCGAGTAGCAGAGGGAAAAGTTCAGACCTTAGGACAAGGAATGAACATCAATATGGAGCAGATTATTGCCCTCTCCCCTAGCCTGCTGATGCAAAGCTTTATGGAGAAGACCAATACCGACGGCAAACTAACGAAAGCAGGTATCACGGTGCTCTACAACAATGAATGGAAAGAAGCCGATCTCCTAGGGCGAGCAGAGTGGCTGAAGTTTACAGCACTCTTTTTCGGCAAGGAAAGGGAAGCCGACAGCATTTTCAATCAAATAGAGCAGAATTATATGGAAATCAAAGCCCTTGCTAGCACTGCAAAGACTAAGCCAAAAGTAATGTATGGCTACGACTACAGAGGGACTTGGTATTTGCCACAGAATGGTACTTACGTGGCTCAAACTTTGAGGGACGCAAATGCGGAGTTTAAGGGAGCAGGCGAAGGCAATGGCAGTACCCCTAAAAGCTTTGAAGAGATTTACGACAGCTTCCACGAGAGCGATGTTTGGCTCACGACACAGGGGAAAGTGCAGACTTACGAGGACTTTATCAAGTCTAATGAACGCTACATTGACTTCCGCCCTGCGAAAATCAAACAAGTCTATAGCAACAACAAAAGGGAAAAAGCTTCAGGAGGTAATGACTATTGGGAAAGTGCTATCTGTCGCCCTGACCTAATGCTTAAAGATATGGTCAAGATCTTGCACCCTGAACTTCTGCCTGATTACGAAGCAACTTATTGGCAACATCTGAAATAAAAGCTTGAATGCGAGGCAATAAACTTATTTTCTTACTGATTATTCTCGGCATCGTTCTTACTTTTTGTCTAGACCTAATGCTCGGAAGCGTTGCCATACCTTTTGAGGCTATCCTAGACGCTCTGCAAGGCACAAGCACGAATAAATCTTGGGACTACATACTGCAAGAGTTTCGTTTGCCGAAAGCTATTACCACTTGCTTCGTCGGTGCAGGGATTGCTACGACAGGACTACAAATGCAGACGCTTTTCCGCAACCCCTTAGCTGACACTTCTATCCTAGGGATTGGACACGGAGCGAGCTTTGGTGTAGCAAGCTTCGTCCTGCTACCCTTCCTATTCCCTGCACTAATACCCAACACACTACTGCATAATTATTGGGGCTTGATTATTGCCTCTATCGTGGGGGCTTTTCTTGTCCTTGCTATTATTAGCTTTATTGCGAGCTACCTCAAAGACATTGTCTCACTACTGATTGTAGGGATAATGCTCGGTTTCATAACGGGTTCTCTAGTCTCCGTTCTGCAGTACTTCAGCGATCCTGAAGCTTTGCAGAGCTTTATCGTATGGACGTTTGGTAGTCTCTCAGGCACAACGTGGACACAGCTTTACTTTATGATGCCCATCGTAGGGCTTTCACTTGTTCTTTCCCTTTTCCTTCCTAAGAGTATGAATGCTCTTCTCCTTGGCGAAAACTACGCTCAGAGTGCAGGTATCAACGTCAAACGTGTACGCCTAACGCTCGTTATCCTGACAGGTATCATCATCGGCACGCTAACGGCCTTCGTAGGACCTATCGGCTTTATTGGTATTGCCGTACCACATATCGCAAGGCTTGTCTTCCGCACGGCGAATCATCACGTGCTAATCCCTGCCACGATGCTGCTCGGCATTTGGCTTATGCTCCTCTGTGATATTATCTCTCAGCTCCCAATGGCGAACGCTACCCTACCGATCAACTCGGTAACGGCGATTATCGGAGCACCTATTGTCATAATGATTATTTTAAGAAACAAGCAAGGAAGGAGTGCATTCTAAGGCGATGGAAAAAGAAAAGCAGATGACAGGGGCAAAGACGAGCGTTCAGCTCACAAACTTATCTACAGGTTATAGAGATAAGCGAGGGACAAGACTCGTCTCTCAAGGCTTAGATTTAAGCCTTCAGCAGGGGGAGTTCGTTGCCTTGCTCGGCACAAATGGTTGCGGTAAATCAACGCTTCTGCGTACGATTGCAGGGCTTCAAGAAGCTTTTGAGGGGAAAGTCTTCATCAATGAGACGGACACGCAGAGCCTTAGCAGTAAGGAGAAAGCACGTTTGCTAAGCCTTGTGCTGACGGATAAGGTGCAGTCTAATTATTTCCGCGTGGAAGATATTGTCAGTATTGGTCGCTATCCTCATATTGGTTCTTTGGGTATTTTGTCCGAGAAAGACAAAGAAATCGTAGCGAAAAGCCTTAAACAATGCAACTTAGAAAGCTATAAAACAAGGGATTATTCGGATTTAAGCGACGGAGAGAAGCAACGCGTTATGCTTGCTCGTGCCTTGGCTCAAGATACACCTCTTATGATGCTTGACGAACCAACAGCACACCTTGACCTGCCGAGCCGTGTGGAACTGATGAAAATGCTCCGAGACCTTGCCAAAGAAACGCAAAAAGCCATTCTCCTCTCTACACACGAACTAGACCTTGCCCTACAATGGTGCGACACGATTTGGCTGATGAATCAAGACGGAAGCCTAAGAGTCGGAGCTCCTGAAGACTTAGTGCTTAACGGAAGCTTCTCGGAAGTTTTTGACTCCGAACTATTTAGCTTTGACATTCCCTCGGGACTTTTCAAGATTAAGAAAGCAAGCCGAGGCAATATCCACATCAAAGGCGAAGCTATCAAGCATCTATGGACAAAGAAAGCCGTAGAACGTGAGGGCTTTACGTCTGTAAAAAGGCTAGACGAAGCCGACTACTCTATAGAAATCTTTGAGGATAATTGGAAGCTTAAGCAGGGCGAAAAAGAAATTTGCTTCGGCACGATTAAAGAACTCTGCGACTTCCTCGCTTCAGTTTAAGCACAGACTTTATAAAAGCAGTAGAGGGCTGTCCTTTGACAGCCCTCTACTCTTTTTATAACCTAGAGACTAAGCCTTAATCATAGCACGAAGCACTAAAGGGAATCCTCTTTTTCATTCGGTATAACTTGTAGGTTGCTTCTGCTCCATCTTCGTCTCGCAAAGGAGTCTTAACCTTAACATAAAACACATCTTCTTGTGGGTCATATTTCATTGATATAATATCTTTTGCTACAATCAAGAAGTCGTCAAAATCAAAGCCTCTTTCAGCTAAATAACGACGTTGCCACTCTATAAAGCCATTAGACGCTCCCTCTTTATATGATAAAACAAGCGAAACTTCATTGCTTTCAGGCTTATACGAAGCAGATAAAATCTCTTTTGGATAGAAAGAACTAACAGAGTTGTCTAAAGCAAGACAATGAGCTTTTTTCTTCGCATAACCCTGTATTTTCTTTAGATTGCCAACTCTCTGAAGCCTTAAAGTTGTCTGAAGCAATGTATCTTTCATATCTTCCATTACCTCTACTTGCAGGTAAACATCAGGTAAGCCTTGCGAATTATAAACAAGAGCATTATGATAATACCCCTCTTTGATAAGAGTTCTGACAGGCTTTCCCCCTCCCCCAACAATATCAATATCAGCTTCTTCTTTGAGAATCTTAACAGGAGGCGTCAAAGAGCCTTTCTGAACTTTTGCCTTAACGGGTTCGGTCTTTTCCTTATCGCAAGAACTTAACCCCAAAAGCAATGCTCCGAATATCAGCAGAATAATTCTAACGTTTTTCATAAGTTTCATTATTTTAGTTTGTATAATTTCCCTTTTATGGCTCGCGGTAGTAGGAAAAGAACTCTACAACTGCGAGAACTAGCGTAAGCAAGAGGAGGACAAAGCCTGCATACCAATAGAAAGATTGATAAGCCGACACATTCATCAGCAATAAGATTGCGATTAGAAGCAAAAGTCTCATCGTAGCGTTAATCAAACCCTGCCCCTTAACTGCCTTAGCCAAGGTCTTAAACACGTTGTTCATAGTTAGCCTATTTTCAGGTAATTACTCTTGTTTTTCTCTTACAAATTTAAGACTTTTTTCAGAAAAAAGCAAAGAAAGAATTTTTCTTAAGCCCCTTTTATCCTAAAGAAAATTGCTTGAGGGCAAAGCTTTGGTGGGAGGTGGCTTGCTTCACTCATTGAGCTTGTTGAAACGAATCCTCTCCCCTTCATTTGAAGGGCTGGCAGTGAAGGAGCAAGGCGACTGAACTGACGGGGTAGTCCTGTTAATGAATAGTTGATAATGAAAATTTAATAATTCTACACTTTTAATTAAAGAGACTACCCCGTCTTGCTCACTTCGTTTCGCAATCCACCCCTTCAAATGAAGGGGAGAGGATTCGCTCATTACCAAAATAACAGCCTAGCAAAGATTGATCAAAAGGGGGAATGGCTTCGCACTTCCACCAAGAGCAAAGAAACTTCCACCAAGCAAAGGTTGCCCCTAGGCAAGAAGAGAGGAATTAAATTTATGTCCTTTAATAAGCCAATGCTCTACTTTTTTCATTACACGAGGGAGTGAAATGAATTACACGCCGCTGTGAAAAGTTTTACACGCCGTGGTGTAATGAAAATTTTTTTAATAACCCTTTCTATATAAGTTCAAAATAACTTTTCAGTTTTCTCCCGAAGAAACTGCAGTTTCCTCGGGAAGAAATTAGAGTTTCTTCGGGGAGAAACTCGCAAGCTCTCCCAAGGGCTTAACAATTATAGGGGAGATAAGCAACTAAAAAAGAGGGGAAAAACCCTACTTTTAGGTATTTACCCAAGTTACTTAAAGTACTAACTTTGTCGTGAATTTTAACAACTTATAAAACTATAAAGAGAATTATGTACAAGATTTTACGCAACGCCGTCCTAATGGTGCTGTCGCTAGCCTTAGTAACGGCCTGCCAAAAGGACAACAACGAAGAGCAAGGCAAAGCCATCAGTGCTGACCTGCTTCGTGCTTTACCAAGCCTTGGTTACCAAACGAGTGGTAGTGGCTTAGTCGTTAATGACAAGGTGCTTCAGGCAACAAGCCTAGACCTCTCAAAGAGCGAAGTCAAGGACTTCCGCGGTTTGGAGCTATTCCCTAAGCTAAAGCAAGTTATCCTTGACGAAAACCATTACGAAACGATTGGGAAAGCATTTGCAGAAAACCTCACAAAGGCAGTGCCAAAGCTAGAAGAATTATCGCTTCGCTCAGCACACATTCGCAAGATAGACCTTAGTGCTTTCACTACGCTTAAGAGCCTTAAACTAGACGGAGCAAACGACTTCCAAGGCATTCAAGGACTAGATCAGGCGAAGCTTAGCCTAGATTATCTCTCACTTCCTGAAAGCTCTAAGTGGAACTACAAGGAAATCCTCAAGTACTTCCAAGAGAAGAAAGAGGGACAGCAGATAATGCTTGAGCTAGAGGGCAAGCTCGTGCCTTATACAAGCACTCGTGCTGTACCGAATGATAAGTTCCGTGCTTTCCTAAAGAAGAAATATCCTGAAGTCTTTACTGAACAAGAAGAGATAGACCTTACGAAAGAACCACAGATCAATGAAGATGAGTTTTCGGGCAATACTTCTTGGTCTACAGAGCAATTCAACCCAATGTGCTTTGATGCTAAGGGTATGGGCAATCTAGACGGCTATCAATTCTTCAAGGGACGTGCCATAAAGGTTTGGTACATCTATAACGCAGAGTTTGAAACGCTCGATATGTCAGGCGACAACTTCATTGAAAAACTTTCTTTCGGACGTGATAGAAGTGTAGAAGAGGGTAAGCCATTTGCTATGCCAACTTTCAGCGTGAATCAAAAGGTTAAACACCTATATGTAGAGGGTTGTTCTAAGCTTACAGACCTTTACTTTGACGGAAAAATTGAGCAAATTAAGCTAAAAGGCTGTAAAGCTCTTGTTAATCTGAACTTCGGACGTAATGTAAGCGAACTAGACCTTAGCGAATGTGGAAACATTCAACAGCTTTTCCTTACTAGCTCAATGGACAAAGAGGGCGAACTAAGTCCGCTAAGTAAAATCACTTTCCCTAAGACTTATACAGGCAAAGGCTTTAAGATGATTGACCTTAGTCGCTCAAAGATTGCGAACATTGATTACGACAAAATCAAGGGCGAAGACTTCTTTGGCTTGAACCTGATCCTGCACAACTGCCCTAATCTCAAAAAGTTAAAGATTGCCCTTAAGCTCGGTAATAACGCTAGCTTTGCTGATGGTTTCTTTGAGGATATTGACCTTAGAGGGGCAAAGATTTGGGATATGAACAAGAAAGTGTGGATATCTGCCGAAGACCATAAGGAGCTATACAAGAACAATCCTAACCTTAAAATGCTTAACGGCAAACCTTACGAGGGAGATATTGAATATCCTGCACACGTTAAGACGCTTGTAGTTGAGAACGCTACAATGCTACAGTGGCATTACCTTGCTATTGACGGAGACGAACTAAAAGTGCTAGAGATTGATACTTATCCAAGCACCGACCCAAGCAACACAGGAAAAGATGCTGAATTTAAGGAGCGTAAAGATTGGGACTTCGCACTGCATTGGGGAACAGTCCGCACTAATAGTGGGGAGAGTGGCAATGCTAAAGGCGGTATCGCAGAGCTTAAAGACGGAACGCTTAAGCGAGTTAAGAGCAAGAGCGATCTAGTAGGCTTGGACTACAAAGCAGATGAAATCTGGGAGCTGAATATGATTCTAGGCATCAATAATATGCCTCCTCCAAGAGCAACAGTAGGACGTAGCAAGGCAATCATCTTCAATAAGAGCGGTATGCCTCCTAGTTACTCACAAGTTAAATCAGTATTTGTGGTTAAGGGAGCAAGAGGCGAGTATGCAGTCATTAAGTTTACCGACTTCGCTATCGACAAAGGCTACAAAGATTGCACAACAACGCTTAAATACTACATCGTTAAGTAAATAAATTTAATCCGCAGAAAGGGGCTATGTTTTCACGACTTAGCCCCTTTTTCTTTTGAATTACAAGGCAAAGAAATAAGAGAAATAGCTTATCTTTGCCTAAAGAAATAAGTAAATAAAAAGAAAGTACAGAATGAATATTGCGAAACGATTCGGATTAGTTCTTGGAGCGAGCCTCTTGCTCGCAAGTTGCGTCAAGAAAGAACAAGCGAAAATTAACCTTATCCCTCGCCCTGCAGAGATGCAAGTCGGACAGGGTTGGAGCAAAAATATCTTAGACTACAAGACGTCGGCAGTTAGTTTTGACGAGAGACTTTCTGCAGAAGGGCGTAGCAGTCTGCGTTCAATCCTAAGCAAAGGGCTTACAAGAGACGGCATAACGCCTGAACTAGAGGAGCGTAGTACAGAAACAAGTCTTCGCTTTGTCTTAGACAGCCTCATCACAGGTCAGGAAGCTTACGAGCTAAAGTCGGACGAGAACGGCACAGAGCTTCGTGCAGCTTCGCTTGAGGGTCTGCGTAATGGTCTGCAAACTTTATTACAGCTCGTTGATGAAGAGGGCGACGTGCCACAAGTTACGATTAAAGACTCTGCTCGCTTTGCCTATCGTGGTGTAATGCTTGACGTTTCAAGACACTTCGTAGAGAAAGAATATATCCTCAAGCTTCTTGACGAAATGGCACGCTACAAACTGAATCGTTTTCATTGGCACTTGGTTGACGGCGGAGGTTGGCGTTTAGAAATTGAGCGTTATCCTAAGTTGATTGAAAAGGCTTGTTACCGAACTAAAGAGGATTGGACAGAGTTTTGGCACAACAAAGATCGTCGCTTCGTAACGAAAGACTTCGCAGGAGCTTACGGCGGTTATTATAGCAAAGACGACGTTCGTGAGGTAGTCGCTTATGCACAGAATCTTGGCATTACCATTATCCCTGAAATAGAAATGCCGGGGCATAGCAACGAAGTCTTCTTCGCCTACCCCGAACTTTCTTGCACCGTTCCCTATAATATGGAGGTAGAAACGCCTTCAGACCTCTGTATCGGTAAGGAACTGACTTTTGAGTTCTATCAAAATATTCTTGATGAAGTGATGGAGCTTTTCCCCTCTGAATATATCCACATCGGCGGAGATGAAGCGAATATGAACACTTGGGAGCATTGTATAGACTGCAAGCAGCGAATGAAAACAGAGGGCTTAGCCGACACACACGAACTGCAGAGCTATATGATCAAACGTATGGAGCGTTACCTCAAGAGCAAGGGACGTAAGCTCATTGGTTGGGACGAAATCCTAATGGGAGGCCTAGCTCCTGATGCAACGGTAATGTCTTGGCGTGGCGAGAGCGGTGGTATTAAGGCTGCCGAAGCAGGACACGACGTCGTAATGACGCCGAATAGTCATCTGTATCTTGACTATTATCAAACCTACGGCAAGCAACAGCCTCGTGCTATTGGGGGCTTCGTTACCCTGCAAAAAGTTTATAGTTACGATCCTGTGCCTAAGCAACTTTCACAAGACAAAGCTCATCACGTAATGGGCGTTCAGGCAAACCTTTGGACAGAATACGTTAAGACTTCGGACGATGTGAGTCGTATGCTCTTCCCTCGCTTGCTTGCTCTCTCCGAAGTGGCTTGGTCGCCTCTTGAGAAGCGTGATTACAAGAGCTTCCGTCAGCGTGCTACTTTCCACACTAATGCCCTGCGTGAGCGTGGCATCACTGCCTATGGCTTGACGGGGATTGATACGGATATTAAGCTTGATTCAGCTAAGCAGGAACTAAGCCTCAGCTTAGAAGCAGAGCGTTCGCCTGTGAAAATTCATTACACAACAGACGGCACTTCGCCAAGTATTGAAAGTCCTATTTATACACAGCCCCTAAAGACTCAAGATTCGCTCCTAATAAAGGCTCGTCCTTTCGGTAAAGGAATCAGCGACGACGTGGAATGCTTGGAGTATCGTGTGGACTATCACAAGGGCATAGGCAAGAAGATTGGCTTCGTTAATCCGTGGAACGAACGCTACCCTGCCTCAGGTATCAATACGCTTATAGACGGCGAACGCGGAACGCCAACCTACCTTGACGGCAAGTGGCAAGGCTTTACGCAAGACCTAGACCTAACTATTGACCTAGGCAAAGACGAAGAGCTTCATCACATCTTCGCTAAGTTTATGCAAGAGCGTGAGCAATGGGTTTATATGCCTAAGAGCGTTGAGGTCTTGATTAGTAATAATGGCGTAGAGTTTCGCTCTATCGGCGTCAAAGAAACCCAAACAGACGAAAACAATCCTCGCCCTTGCTTTGAGACCTTTGACTTCTACACAAGCAAAAAAGCCCGTTATATTCGCCTTAAAGCGACGATTGGTCGCTCGGCAGGACACTTCATCTTCACCGACGAAGTCGTCATTCACTAAGCAAAACAATCAAAATAAAGAGTCTCGGAGGTAGCTAAGCATACTTCCGAGGCTCTTTATTATAATTAACAATAAACAACAAATCCCTACCATAAAGACAAAAAACTTTCCACACACACACAACAATTAACACTTGTAAATATAAAAACCTGTTATACAGAGGAATACTTGGACTTCTAACATATTTACCCTACTTTTGCACGCGAAACAAAGCATTTTAGAATCAAAGACAGGATTAAGAACGAACAAAATGAACAAAGAAAGATTAAGATTAGAACGCTTAACATACGAAGCTCCAGAAGTCAATCTACTAAACATCAAGCAACCATTAAGTTTCTTAGCAGAGGGCTTTAGTAGCAATGTTGATGGCGAGGTCGGTATTGATGATATTGAAGATATGGGAGAACTATAGGTTCTAAGCATTATCATTTAGACGAAATTAAAACAAATCCTAAGTAGAACATACGAATGTTTCAAACAAAGAAATTCCTAATTATATCTACAGCTATTCTTTTAGCTCTATTCTCTTCTTGCGACAAGGAAAGCAAGAACAATCTAGGACAAAGCAATCCGATAGAAGCAAGTCAGCAGAAAGCAAAGCAAAATATAGAGCTTGGCTTGGAGCTTGACCTTGGCGTTGCTCCTATTAGCCCTGAAGCAAATGACGATGATTTGCGAGTTCTTACAGCTAACCTTAGCACAGACCTTTCGGAAAGAAAGATTACAATTAAGAATACAGGAGAGCTAAAAGCCTTACTAATCCTTAAATGTGATGATGATGCAGTCCCTTATCTGTACAAGGTCGTTACTTGTATAGCTAAAGGTTCTAAATATACTTTCAAAGACGAGGCTATTAAGCTTTCTTGGAATGGAGATAAAAGCTTTGAAGAGCTTAAGACTAAGTCTTGGCAAGCAATGCTTTTCCTCTCTAAGGAAGTAGCAGATGACCAAACAAGCTACAGCGTTGGTTCAACGGCTAATAGCTACAAAACTTACGAACTTGGTCAAGACATTGAACTAGATGATCTTGATGTTCCATTCTTCTCGGAGTGGCAAGATGTAAGCTTTAGCCCTAATAATCAAGCAAATCAACCGAACTATACGCTAAACTTAGGGACTCATCAGCTAAAGCCTCAAGGAACCCTTACTCGTGTTCACTTTGATAATAAGCTTAACCTTGACCTTAATGTTAGAGCCTACAAAGTAGAAAGTAATGCCTACAACTTCGTTGGGACATACGACCTTAGTCAAGCAAGCCTAAAGGCTAATAACGGAGCACCTCTATTTATTCCTAATACAAGTAGCAATAAGGAAGAAAACATTAAAGGGGACGATGTTTTCGTTAAGACTTTTACGCTTAAAAACGAGCTAAGCGTTGAGAAAAATCAAGCAGCAGACTCGGATTGCCTTTTTTGGATTATGCCTGTAGCTTCTGCTCCTACCAAGTCTTATACACAAATCTATGTCAATGCTTACGCTCCAAACCATACGGAAACAAATGCTAATGGTCACGTAGCAGACGATACAGTCAATGCACTAAAGAATAGAAGCAACGGCGGTACAATGAATCACGGAGCTGTAGCAAACGTAGCTCTAAACCTACACGCTCCTTCAATGAAGAACTTACCTGCCTATGCAAGTAAGAATAGCCCTAACATTGAGACAATGAACGGAAAAAGTCTCTTTGCTACGCTAAACATTGACCGCCCTAAGACTTTCGTTGAATGGATTGCAGAGACTCCTCTTGTTCCTGAAACGACTCCTGAAGGCATTGCAACGCCTAACCGCGGTAATCTAGGATTTACAACGGATATGGCTTATCCGCAAAAGGTAACAGACCTTTACTACAATGATAATGGAACTTGGAAGGTTTCTTCTGATTTTTCAGACTTATCTCTTGACCTAAGAGACCAATCAAGATTCCACTATTCTTATGATGTAGCTAGAGACTTGACAGCACAAGCAGGCTATATCTTCCCTAGCGACAGACAATGGTTTGCTTATTGCTCTCAACCTATAGAAGGCTATCAGAATAGAACGAGCGTTGAAGAAGGTTACATCAACCAAGAGCAAAATAACTCTTACTATAAAGCTCGTCTAAAAGGTAATGAAGGAGAGCCTGAAAAGTACACTTCATACATCAGCGGTTCTACCGAAGTAACTCTTGAAGATGGCGTTAGTAAGACTTACACGATTTATGCAATGCGTTTTGCAAATGTAGAGGGCAAAAGATATAGAGTTCTAGCTCGCTACTTCATCTCTGAAGGGCATAAAGACGAAGGACACCCATTCTTAAAATGGAAAGCAAAACCTTGGTCAGATATTCATAATGACAAGTATGATTTAGTGCCTATAAGCACGCTACCTTCAGGTCAAGTAGAACAGGTAGAGCGAGGCAAACCTCTTAAACGTATTGGAGCATATCACTCTGTAACTATTCGCTATATTGGGGCAAACTATGCCTTCAACGACGACTTAGAGAATGAAGATTTTTGGGCGACTGAAGCCTTTTGGAAACAGAATAATGAAGACGACATCGTTCGTTATTATCCGATGTATGGTTACTCATTTAATATGTGCTTCCGTCAAGTAGGACTTAGAGGTATATTCTGGACAGCCGACAAAGCCTTCACAAATAATGATCACACAAGAAACTATGTAGATGTCTTCTCTGTTAGTGATAATGGCTTTAAAGCTAAAAGTTCTTCTCACCTAATACACCGCTACGGAGAGACGAATGGACGTTTTGAAGACTTCCTATCAGTTATCCCTGTAACGGACAAAGATTGGGGCGAATAAAAGCCCTCAAGAGCAATAAACAAAGGCTGTGGCATTCTGCCACAGCCTTTTGTTTATAACATCAGTCTATTTTTTATTCTTAGATAGATAATACCTTATCTGCTTCTTTAGAAATATCAAGTCTATACATTGCCCCTTACAAGCTATCAAGGTAGTTATCTAATTCTTCAATAGAGTTACAAGAGATAGTCTCCCCTCTGCTGTATTGTCTGCTAGCTTCGTCTATCTTTCTTTGTAACTTTTGTGTAATTTCAGATTTAATAATCATTTTGTAAACTTATTTAAGCCTCAAATATTACTAAGCGTGATGCTCTTCTTTGAGGTGAGGGTAGCGTTCCATTAGTTCGTTTAGGAAGCCTTCGCCGACGACTTGACACTTAACCATATCAAGGTAATAGTTAGGTCTCGTGAAACCCTCCTGCCCAAATTGATTAGCATCAAGGCGATCGTAAATATCCAAAGCCAATTCCTCTCCGTCAATATCGAAAGTAATGCGATAGACTTGAGGTAGATATTCTTTAGCCGACTTAGTTAGTACGCCCAAGACAGGCTTAGCCCCCATAGAACGTAAGCTTGCCGTCTCCAAACGCTCTTTGCCAAAAACCAAATGTGTTTCTAGTTTGCCGTCTAGGTCGGTCGCCAAGAAATGCAGACTGTCGCCACTAAGCACGAAGTACTTAAGCGTCTCTACCCTATCAATGCGAAGCTTAACGCCCACGGCAGAAGCCGCAAGTTTCTTCATACCATCTACAGCC
>PDWI01005571.1_pt1 | contig 16168 bp, 14 predicted proteins | sample 1430891 | NCBI WGS metagenome assembly PDWI01 (sample SAMN01162508, study PRJNA174530) | Oral metagenome, whole genome shotgun sequencing project. | biome: Marine environment; feature: Marine mammal; material: Swab sample of the gingival sulcus; isolation source: swab sample of gingival sulcus...
GTTTTACCGTGGTCTACGTGTCCTATTGTTCCAATATTTACGTGCGGTTTACTTCTGTCAAATTTTTCTTTTGCCATTTTTAAGCCTCCTTAAAATTAAGTTCATTTTATTTTTTATTTTTATAGGTTTCCCTATTCAGTCTACTTTTTACCATCCATAATCTTTTCTGCAATGCTGTTAGGCACTTGCTCGAAATGATCGAATAACATTGTATAGTTACCTCTACCTTGCGACTTAGAACGTAAGTCAGTAGCATAACCAAACATTTCAGAAAGTGGTACATAAGCTCTAATGATTTGAGCTCCATCAATAGCTTCCATACCCTCTAATTTACCTCTACGAGAGTTAAGGTCACCCATAACATCCCCTAAGTAATCCTCAGGCACAACTACTTCTACCTTCATATAAGGCTCAAGTAATACAGCTCCACCTTTCTTCATAGCATCTTTAAACGCCATAGAACCTGCCATCTTAAATGCCATTTCTGATGAGTCAACCTCATGATAAGAACCATCATATAATTCAACATGAACGTCAACAACTTCAAATCCTGCAAGAATACCAGACTTCATAGCACCTTGAATACCTTGGTTAGCTGGCTCAATGTATTCTCTTGGAATAGCTCCACCAGTAACTGTATTTTCAAATGTATATCCAGTACCTGGTTCATTAGGTCTAACTTTAATCTTAACATGACCATACTGACCTCTACCACCAGACTGCTTAGAGTATTTATGCTCAATATCAACAGCCTTAGTAATTGTTTCTTTATAAGAAACTTGAGGAGCACCAATATTAGCCTCTACCTTAAACTCTCTTAAAAGTCTATCTACGATAATCTCTAAGTGTAATTCACCCATACCAGCTATAATTACCTGACCAGTTTCCTCGTCAGTATAAGTTCTAAATGTTGGGTCTTCTTCTGCAAGTTTAGCAAGTGCTATACCCATTTTTTCTTGACCAGCCTTAGTTTTAGGCTCAATAGCTACCTGAATAACTGGATCAGGGAATTCCATTGTTTCAAGAATAATTGGATGATTAGCATCACAAAGAGTATCTCCAGTAGTTGTATGTTTAAGACCTATCGCTCCTGCAATATCTCCAGCATATACTTTATCAATTTCTTCTCTTTTATTAGCGTGCATTTGAAGAATACGACCAATTCTCTCTTTTTTATCTTTCGTTGAGTTGTGAACATACGAGCCTGACTCCAATGTTCCTGAATAAACTCTAAAGAACGATAATCTACCCACAAATGGGTCTGTCATAATCTTAAATGCTAATGATGAAAATGGCTCTTCATCGCTTGATGGTCTAGTTTCTTCTTCTCCATCAGGATTAACTCCAGTAATATCTGGTACATCTGTAGGAGCTGGCATATAATCAACAACAGCATCTAACATCATCTGTACACCTTTGTTCTTATAAGCAGAACCACAAAGAACAGGTACTATATGATTATCAATAGTCGCTTTTCTAATAGCTACTTTTAATTCTTCAACTGTGATTTCTTCGCCTTCAAGATACTTCATCATAAGTTCTTCATCAGTTTCAACGATAGACTCAATCATAGAAGCTCTGTACTCCTCTGCTAACTCTACCATATCAGCTGGTATTTCCTCAACAGAAATATCTTGTCCTAAATCATCATTGTATATTCTAGCTTTCATATCTAATAATGTAACTATACCAACAAAATTACTTTCTGCTCCTATTGGTAATTGTAAAGGAACTGCATTTGCTTTTAATCTGTCTTTCATCATTGAAACAACTCTTAAAAAGTCAGCTCCAGTAATATCCATTTTGTTTACAAAAGCCATTCTTGGTACTTTATATTTTGTAGCTTGTCTCCAAACTGTTTCAGACTGAGGTTCAACCCCGCCTTTGGCACAAAATACAGCTACTGAACCATCAAGTACACGCAAAGAACGCTCAACTTCAACAGTAAAGTCAACGTGTCCCGGTGTATCTATTATATTTATTCTATGATTATTCCACTCACAAGTTGTAGCAGCAGAAGTAATTGTAATACCTCTTTCCTGCTCTTGCTCCATCCAGTCCATTTGCGAAGCACCGTCATGTGTTTCACCAATTTTATGAGTTTTACCAGAGTAGAATAATATTCTTTCAGTAGTAGTAGTTTTCCCAGCATCAATATGTGCCATGATTCCTATGTTTCTCGTCCTCTCAAGAGGAAACGCTCTACCCATTAAATATCCTCCTCACAAAATAGCTTATACAAAGCTAATTTTACCATCTATAATGTGCAAATGCTCTATTAGCTTCTGCCATCTTGTGTGTATCTTCCTTCTTCTTAACTGAAGCACCCGTATTATTAGCAGCATCCATGATTTCTTTTGCAAGTCTTTCCATCATAGTACGCTCACCTCTTTTACGAGTATATGTTACTAACCATCTAAGTCCTAATGTCTGTCTTCTCTTAGGTCTAACTTCAACTGGAACTTGATAGTTCGAACCACCAACACGTCTTGCTTTTACTTCTAAAACAGGCATAATATTTTCCATAGCTTGTTCAAAAACTTCTAAAGCATCTTTGCCAGTTTTTTCTGCAATTACTTTAAACGCATCATAAACAATACGTTGTGCAGTTCCTTTTTTACCATCCAACATAACGTTATTAATAAGTTTTGTTACAACTTTACTTCCGTACACTGGATCAGCTAAAACTTCTCTGTTAGGTACATTCCCTTTTCTAGGCACGTTCCTTCCCTCCTTTAATAATAAAAAATATCATCGGTACTCGACATATAAATGTCGTTGTGCAATAAATGTGATTATTCTAGCCACTTTTATATTTAACTCTAAAAGTGGCTATATTTTAATTACGCTTTTTTAACTTTAGGTCTCTTAGCACCATACTTAGATCTAGCTTGCTTTCTATCAGCAACTCCAGATGTATCAAGTACACCTCTAACTATATGGTATCTAACTCCTGGTAAGTCCTTAATTCTTCCACCTCTAATTAGAACAACACTGTGCTCTTGTAGATTGTGGCCAACTCCAGGAATATATGCTGTAACTTCTAAACCATTTGTAAGTCTTACTCTGGCAACTTTTCTAAGTGCTGAGTTCGGCTTTTTAGGTGTCATTGTTTTAACAGAAGTACACACTCCTCTTTTTTGAGGTGAGCTCATCTTAATAGGTTTTCTATGAAGTGAGTTAAATCCTCTTTGTAAAGCAGGAGCAGTCGATTTATCAACTAATTCTTTTCTTCCTTTACGAACTAACTGGTTAATAGTAGGCATCCACAACACCTCCTTCCTCTTTTTAATATTATTTATTCACTATTACTGCGGTCGCAGCACCAACGTCAATTTGACAAGCTTTTCCAAGCTCTTTCATTGATTCTACATAGATAATCTCTATGTGTTTATCATTAGCAATTCTAATTAGATTTCTAGTAACATATTCATCTGCATCAAGCGATACATAGAGTTTAGAAACATTATCACGTTCTAACTCTTTATGAACTTGTTTCATACCTATTTTTAGTTTGCTCCTATCCAACATATGCATTTGAACTATGATTCCTCCTTAAATTAAGTTAGAACACAAGTGTTTCTATGCACACTTTATCATTTTAACACCAAGCCTACTGACTGTCAACTAAGAATTTATCCTCTGGTGTTTGCTCGAATACTACTTTGCTTTGTATAGCTATATTTTTATATTTTCTCATACCAGTTCCAGCAGGTATTAACTTACCAATAATAACATTTTCTTTAAGACCCATAAGTCTATCCTCTTTACCATTAATAGCTGCTTCTGTAAGAACCCTTGTAGTTTCTTGGAAAGATGCCGCTGAAAGGAATGATTCTGTCGCAAGCGATGCCTTTGTTATTCCTAAAAGTGACCTTGAACCAGTTGCAACTTGTCCGCCATTTGCTTCAATCTGCTTATTAGCCTCGACAAATTCTTTATAGCTAACAACTCCACCTGGAAGGAAGTTAGTATCTCCAGCCTCTTCTATCTTAATTTTAGATAGCATTTGACGAATTATAATTTCAATATGCTTGTCATTAATATCAACACCTTGCATACGATAAACTCTTTGTACTTCTTTTACTATATATTCTTGTACTCCTCTAACACCTACAACTCTTAAAATATCATGAGGATTAACAGAACCATCAGTTATTAAATCTCCAGCTTTAACTATATCGCCCTCTTCTACTCTTAACCTAGAGCCAAACACAACTGGTGAAGTATAAGTTTTTCCAGAATCAGAAGTTATGATAACTTCTTTGTTTTTCTTTTTAGATTCTTGAATAGAAACTACACCATCAGCCTCAGCAATAATAGCAAGTCCTTTAGGTTTTCTAGCTTCAAATAATTCCTCAACCCTTGGAAGACCTTGAGTAATATCTCCACCAGCAACTCCACCTGTATGGAAAGTTCTCATTGTAAGCTGAGTTCCCGGCTCTCCGATAGACTGAGCTGCTATAATACCAATAGCCTCCCCAACATGAACAGGGTCTCCAGTCGCAAGGTTTATACCATAACACTTAGAGCAAACTCCATGTGGTGTCTCACATGTAAGAACTGATCTAATTTCTAACTTTTCATATCCAGCTTCACATATAGCTTTTGCCATTTCTGAACTTATAAGTTCATCTTTAGATGCCAACAATTCTCCTGTTTCAGGATGTTTTACATCTTCAACTGGGTATCTTCCTATAATTCTTTCTTCAAATTCTTCTACTATCTCATTGCCTTCTTTAATTGTCTGAACTGTGATTCCCTCACTAACGCCACAATCAATATCTCTAACTATAACATCTTGAGAAACATCTACTAGACGTCTAGTTAAATAACCAGAGTCAGCAGTTCTAAGCGCTGTATCCGCAAGACCTTTTCTCGCACCAGTAGTAGAAATAAAGTACTCTAGTACAGATAATCCCTCTCTAAAGTTTGAAATAATCGGAATCTCGACTGTCTTACCAACAGCATTTGCCATAAGTCCACGCATACCAGCAAGCTGTCTAATTTGGTTTTTACTACCTCTCGCACCAGAGTGAGCCATGATTTTAACATTATTTAAATTATCTAAGTTACTCATTAACGCATCTGTTACATCATCTGTAGTTTTAGTCCAAGTTTCAATTACTTTCTCATAACGCTCTTCGTCTGATATTAAACCACGTCTATAAGCTTTAGCGTATTTTTCAACCATTTCATGACCTTGTTTGATAAGAGCTTTTTTCTCATCAGGAATAATCATATCCGATACAGATATAGTTATAGCTCCACGTGTAGAAAACTTAAAGCCCATCTCTTTAATATGGTCTAAAATATTTGCAGTTATAGTATTCCCATGTTTATCAAAACATTTTGAAATTATTTCTTCTAATTTACCCTTAGTACATAAGAAATCAACCTCAAGTCCATAAGGGTCTTTACTTCTATCAACAAATCCTAAATCTTGTGGAATTTTTTCGTTAAAGATAAATCTTCCAACTGTTCCTTCAACAATATGAGAATTACCATCTTCATCTAAAACTCTAACCTTAACCTTCGCATGTAAACTAACAGCTTTATTTTCATAAGCCATTACCATTTCTTCATAGTCCTTAAAGAACATTCCATTGCCTAATTGGTCTTCTTTTTCAAGAGTTAAATAGTAAGCACCAAGTACCATATCCTGAGTTGGAGTAGTAATAGGATTTCCATCCTTAGGTGCTAAAATGTTGTTTACAGACAACATAAGGAATCGAGCTTCAGCCTGTGCCTCTACTGATAATGGAACGTGAACAGCCATCTGGTCACCGTCAAAGTCAGCATTATAAGCAGTACACACCAAAGGATGAAGCCTAATAGCTTTACCTTCTATTAATATCGGCTCAAACGCTTGAATACCAAGTCTGTGAAGCGTCGGCGCACGATTAAGAAGTACTGTATGATCCTTAATAACTTCTTCTACTATATCCCAAACTTCTGGTCTAGCTCTTTCTACCATACGCTTAGCACTTTTAATATTAGGAACATGTCCATCTTTTACTAATTTTTTCATTACAAACGGCTTAAATAACTCTAATGCCATTTTCTTTGGTAATCCACACTGATAAAATTTAAGCTCTGGTCCAACCACGATAACAGAACGTCCAGAATAGTCAACCCTTTTACCAAGTAAGTTTTGACGGAATCTACCGTGTTTTCCTTTAAGCATATCAGATAACGACCTAAGTGGTCTATTTCCAGGTCCTGTTACAGGTCTACCACGTCTACCGTTATCAATAAGAGAATCCACTGCCTCTTGTAACATTCTCTTTTCATTTCTAACAATAATATCAGGTGCATCTAATTTAATTAATCTATCTAATCTATTGTTTCTATTAATAACACGTCTATATAAATCATTAAGATCAGATGTTGCAAATCTACCACCATCTAATTGAACCATAGGTCGAAGGTCTGGCGGAATTACTGGTATAACATCTAATATCATCCATTCAGGTTGATTTCCAGATGACCTAAAAGCTTCTACCACTTCTAATCTTCTTACGATTCTAACTTTCTTTTGACCTGTCGCTTCTTCAAACTTAGCTCTTAACTCTTGAGCTAATTTGTCTAAGTCTATATTTGATAATATCTCTTTTATAGCTTCAGCGCCCATGCCAGCCTTAAAAGCATCACCGTATTTTTCTCTTTTTTCTATATATTCTTTCTCATTTAAAAGTTGCTTATAAGCTAAATCTGTTTCACCAGCGTCTGTTACTATATAAGATGAAAAATATAAAACTTTTTCTAGTGTTCTAGGTGACATATCAAGAAGTATACCCATCTTTGAAGGGATACCTTTAAAATACCATATATGAGATACAGGAGCAGCAAGCTCTATATGTCCCATCCTATCTCGTCTTACTTTTGATTTTGTAACTTCAACACCACATCTGTCACAAATTACACCTTTATATCTTACTCTTTTATATTTACCACAATGACATTCCCAGTCTTTTGTAGGTCCAAATATTTTTTCACAAAACAAACCCTCTTTTTCTGGTTTTAATGTTCTGTAATTAATTGTTTCTGGTTTTTTAACCTCTCCCTTAGACCATGCACGAATTTTTTCAGGTGAAGCTAAACCTATTTTTATTGAGTCAAAATTATTGAATTCAACCAAGAGCTACATCTCCCTTCTTAGCGAAATTTATTCTTCAGAACCATCTTTTAGATTTGTTTCTAAGTACCCAACAGCACCTAGTTCCTCAGAAGTCAAATCCTCTTTAACCTCTTTAAAATCTTCTTTTATTTCTTCGGAAAATCTTCCCGAATCCTCTTCGTAAAGTTCAGTATCCACCATATCAATTTCACCAATCTCATCATTTATAACTTTAACATCTAATGACAACGATTGAAGTTCCTTGATAAGCACTTTAAACGATTCAGGTATTCCTGGCTCAGGGATATTCTCTCCTTTAACTATCGACTCGTAAGCCTTAACTCGACCTACAATATCATCCGATTTAACTGTTAAAATCTCTTGTAATGTATGAGCTGCACCATACGCCTCTAATGCCCAAACTTCCATCTCACCAAAACGCTGCCCACCAAATTGAGCCTTTCCACCAAGCGGCTGCTGTGTAACTAATGAATACGGTCCTGTACTTCTTGCGTGAAGTTTATCATCTACTAAATGGTGAAGTTTTAACATATACATATATCCTACTGTAACTCTATTGTCAAAAGCTTCCCCTGTACGTCCATCTCTAACTACCAATTTACCATCTCTATGATAACCTGATTTCTCTAACAAATCAGAAATTTGAGTTTCTTTTGCACCATCAAATACAGATGTAGCAACTTTCCAGCCTAATTTTTTAGCTGCAAGTCCTAAGTGAATCTCTAAAACCTGACCTATATTCATACGAGATGGAACACCAAGTGGATTAAGCACTATTTGAATAGGAGTACCATCATCTAAGAACGGCATATCTTCAACTGGCAATATTCTCGAAATAACACCCTTGTTACCATGACGACCAGCCATCTTATCACCAACATTAATTTTACGCTTTTTAGCGATATAAACCCTTACAAGTTCATTTACACCAGGTGATAACTCATCGCCATTTTCTCTTGTAAACACTTTAACATCTACAATTATTCCAGACTCTCCATGAGGAACTCTTAAAGCTGTATCTCTAACTTCTCTAGCTTTTTCACCAAATATAGCTCTAAGTAATCTCTCCTCAGCAGTAAGTTCAGTTTCTCCTTTTGGAGTAACTTTACCAACTAATATATCTCCAGGACCAACTTCTGCACCTATTCTGATAATTCCTCTATCATCAAGGTTTTTAAGAGCGTCATCACCTACATTAGGGATGTCTTTTGTTATATCCTCTGGTCCTAGTTTTGTATCTCTCGCTTCTGATTCATATTCTTCAATATGAATAGAAGTAAGTTTATCTTTTATCACTAATTCTTCACTAAGTAAAATCGCATCCTCATAGTTATAACCTTCCCAAGTCATAAATGCTATTAAAAGATTTGTTCCAAGTGCGATTTCACCATTATCCGTCGCTGGCCCATCAGCTAATACATCTCCAGCCTTTACTCTTTCACCAACCATACAAAGCGGTCTTTGGTTTATACAAGTACCTTGATTAGAACGCTTAAATTTCAACAATTTATGAGTTGTCTTAGTATGGTCATCATTTTTAATAACTATTTTTTCCGCAGAAACATAATCCACAACACCATCTTTTGTAGCAAGTAATACTACTCCAGAATCCTTTGCAGCTTTTGACTCCATTCCAGTTCCTATTATAGGTGCTTCTGTCTTTAATAAAGGCACAGCCTGACGTTGCATGTTCGCACCCATAAGCGCTCTGTTGGCATCGTCATTCTCTAAGAAAGGAATCATAGCTGTCGCTACAGAAACCATCTGTTGAGGTGAAACTTCCATATAATCAACCTCTTTTGATGGATATTCCTTAATATCTCCACGTCTACGCCCTACTACTTGATCTGCAATAATAACCCCATTTTCATCTAAAGGTTCACTCGCAGGAATAACGATACATTTAGTTTCAACATCAGCAGTAAGATACTCTATTCTGTCAGTAACTTTACCCTTACCTTTTTCTACTATTATATAAGGCGATTCTATAAATCCATATTCATTGATTCTTGCATATGAACTTAAAGAACCTATAAGACCGATATTTGGTCCCTCAGGAGTTTCTATTGGACACATTCTTCCATAATGAGAATAGTGAACGTCACGAACCTCAAAACCTGCCCTTTCCCTAGAAAGTCCACCTGGTCCAAGTGCAGAAAGTCTTCTCTTATGAGTAAGCTCTGCAAGCGGGTTAGTCTGATCCATAAATTGCGACAACTGTGAGCTACCAAAGAATTCTTTTATAGCAGCAGCCACAGGTCTAATATTTACAAGCGCTTGAGGAGTTATAGTTTCCATGTCTTGAATAGTCATTCTCTCTCTTACTACTCTTTCCATTCTAGTTAAACCAATTCTAAATTGATTTTGTAATAACTCTCCAACCGATCTAATTCTTCTGTTCCCTAAGTGGTCAATATCATCAACGTCACCTATTCCATGCGATAAGTTAAGAACATAACTCATAGAAGCTAATATATCTGCTACTATTATATTCTTAGGAATAAGTTCCGATTTTCTTTCTTCAATAGCCTTTTTTATATCATCTATTTCTGTAAATTGCTCTAAAATTTCAGCTAAAACCGGATAGTACACTTTTTCATTGATTTCTAAATCTTCCCCATCAACAAATTTGTTAATATTAACAAAATGACTACCTATAACTTTAACAATTTTTTCATCTTTACCATAGACATTTAATTGGTTAATCCCCATATCTTCTATGTCCATAGCAAGTTGTCTATCTATCTTTTGTCCTTCTTCTACAATAATTTCACCAGTTTCTTCATTTACAATAGATTCTGCTGCAACGCATCCATCTATACGATTTGATATACCTAGCTTTTTATTGAATTTATAACGACCAACCTTTGCTAAATCATATCTCTTATCATCAAAAAATAAAGATTTAATAAGACTTCTAGCACTTTCTACAGTAGGCGGTTCGCCTGGTCTTAATTTTTTGTAAATTTCAATTAAAGCTTCTTCTTGGTTAGTTGTAGAATCCTTGTCTAATGTTCCAAGTAACTTTTCATCTTCTCCAAAGAAATTAATTATTTCATGATCTGTTGAATATCCCAAAGCTCTAGCTAAAACAGTCATTGGCAATTTACGAGTACGATCTATTCTAACAGATATAATATCGTTAGAATCCGTTTCATATTCAAGCCAAGCTCCTCTGTTTGGGATTACAGTAGTTGAGTAAAGTTCGTTTCCAGCCTTATCAAAAGACTTATCATAATAAGGTCCAGGAGATCTAACTAACTGTGATACTATAACACGCTCAGCTCCGTTTATAACAAACGTCCCCTTATCCGTCATAAGTGGGAAATTGTCCATAAACACTTTTTGTTCTTTTACTTCTCCAGTTTCCTTATTGATGAACCTAACTTGTACTTTTAGAGGAACTGCATATGTAGTATCTCTTTCCTTACATTCCTCAACGTCATACTTTGGATCGTTTTCAAGGCTGTAATCAACAAATTCTAAGATTAAATTACCAGTATAATCTTGAATAGGAGATATATCCCTAAACGCTTCCATTAAGCCTTCCTTCAAAAACCATTCATAAGATTTTTTCTGGATTTCGATTAAATTGGGCTTTTCAATTTTTTCTCCGTTCTTAGAGAAACTCATTCGCTCGGTTCTTCCAAGCCTAATAGGTTGTGGCATCAAATCTTCACCCCTTATTCTTTAAATGAAACAATTTTAATTTCAATACCGCTAATATATTATGGGATTACTCCCTAATAGTCATAAAATGCCACTATAATTTCATACTAATGGCATTTTAAAATCATATCACATTTTTTTTGCATTGTCAATTATTTAAAAGTTATTTTTATAATAAAAGACGAATGCAAATCCTAATACATCAAAAAATGTTGAAAGTTTACTTTCATAAATTTTTTAATGTATCAGGATTTATATGAGTGGCAAAGCGATGATTTACGAATTCTTTGACACTCGTATTAGGTAGTAATTTCATATTTCATATTTATATGTAAATAAAAAACTGACCAGAATTTTAATCTGACCAGTTTTATTTTTTGTTCAAACTCGTTAATTATTTAAGTTCGATTGCTGCTCCAGCTTCTTCTAATTTAGCTTTCATTTCTTCAGCTTCTTCTTTAGAAACAGCTTCTTTGATTGTTCCAGGAGCTCCATCAACTAACGCTTTAGCTTCTTTTAAGCCTAAGCCAGTGATTTCTCTAACTACCTTAATTACACCAATCTTCTTAGCGCCTGCATTAGCAAGAACTACATCAAACTCAGTTTTTTCTTCAGCTCCGCCAGCTTCAACAGCTCCGCCAGCAGCTACCATTACAGGTGCAGCAGCTGATACGCCAAATTCTTCTTCACATGCTTTTACAAGTTCGTTTAACTCTAATACGGTCATACCGTTAATAGCTTCAATAATTTGCTCTTTAGTCATTATCGAACACCTCCAAATTAATTTTAAAAATTACTCTGCAACTTCCTCAGTTGCTTCTTCCACAGCCACTTCTTCTGTAGCTGGTTCCTCAACTGGTGCATCAGCACCTTCGCTCTTTTTATCAGCGATATTTTGTAATAAGTACGCAAAATTAGATACAGGAGATTTAATACTTCCAAGAAACTTAGCAAGTAATACTTCTCTCGATGGAATCTCTGCAATAGCCTTAATTTTGTCTAAGTCACAGTACTCGCCTTCAACAACTCCAGCTTTAAGTTCTAACTTATCATGATTTTTAGAAAAATCTTTAATAAGTTTTGCAGGAACTACAGGGTCTTCATAACCAAATGCAACCGCACTTGGGCCAACTAAGTCAACGCTTAACGTTTCAAACTCTGTATCCTTAATAGCAAGTTTCATAAGATTATTCTTATAAACTTTATACTCTACACCCGCTTCTCTGAAATTCTTTCTAAGCTCTGTTACTTCTTCAACAGTAAGCCCTCTATAATCTACTAATATCGCAGATTGAGCTTTGCTGAACTTTTCTTTAATCTCTGCTACTTGTGCCATTTTGCGTTCAAGGTTCTTTGACATAAGTCCACCTCCTTGCAAATTTAAAAATATAAAAAAGCCTCTCATAGACAGAGAGGCATAATCAACAATTACACTACCTCGGTAGGAAATTAAGTTTGCACACCTACTGTCTACGGTCTTTTTTAACGTCTTAATGATAATATCATCAAAACTACATAAAGTCAATATTCTTTTTTGTGTTACTAGAATTTAGCTGCGTTTAATCTAATTCCAGGCGACATTGTACTTGTTAATGTAACGCTTCTTAAATAAGTACCTTTTGCTGCCGCTGGCTTAGCTTTAATAAGTGCAGCCATTAAAGCGTTAAGGTTTTCAACAATCTTTTGGTCATCAAATGAAATCTTACCAATAGAAACGTGAACTATATTAGTCTTATCAAGTCTATATTCTACCTTACCAGCTTTAATCTCTTGAACAGCTTTTGCTACATCAAATGTAACTGTTCCAGATTTAGGGTTTGGCATTAATCCCTTAGGACCAAGCACTCTACCTAGCCTTCCAACTAGACCCATCATATCAGGTGTTGCAACTATAACGTCAAATTCAAACCAGTTTTCTTTTTGAATTCTCTCAATTACGTCCTCAGCACCTACAAAATCAGCTCCCGCTTCTTTTGCTTCTTCTGCTTTATCACCTTTAGCAACAACTAAAACTTTTTTAGTGTTACCAGTTCCATGAGGTAATACCATTGCTCCTCTAACTTGTTGGTCAGCATGTCTGCCGTCCACACCAAGCTTGATGTGTAATTCAACTGTTTCGTCAAACTTCGCTTTCGCCACATCTTTCAATAGAGAAACAGCTTCTTCAACCTCATACAATTTAGTTCTGTCAACTAATTTGCTTACCTCTTGGTATCTCTTACCTTTTTTAGCCATTTTCTACCTCCTGTGGTTTTATCGGTTAACCCTCCCACTGCATCAAAACAATATTATTCTTCAACTACAACTCCCATAGATCTTGCTGTACCTTTAATCATACTCATCGCTGTATCAATGTTAGCAGCGTTTAAGTCAGGCATTTTTAACTCAGCAATCTCTTTAACTTGATCTAAAGTTATTGTAGCAACTTTAGTTCTGTTAGGCTCACCTGATGCTTTATCAATCTTTACAGCTTTTTTGATTAATACAGCAGCTGGTGGCGTTTTAGTTATAAACGTATAAGATCTGTCTTGATATACAGTGATTACTACCGGAATAATAAGTCCAGATTGGTCAGCCGTCTTAGCGTTAAACTCTTTACAAAACTGCATGATATTAACACCATGTTGTCCTAATGCAGGTCCTACCGGTGGTGCCGGAGTTGCCTTTCCTGCTGGGATTTGCAGCTTAATCATTCCTATTACCTTTTTAGCCATTATTCCACCTCCTCAATGTATATATATATCAAAGCTATATTTGTACATCACAAAACTGTTGATTTCCTCAACTTATAGCTTTTCTATCTGATTAAATTCTAATTCTACTCGGGTTTCTCTACCAAACATAGAAATCAACGCTTTAAGAATTTGTCTTTCAGTGTAAATTTCTTGCACAACCCCAACAAAATTATTAAATGGTCCTGATGTAACCTTAATATTATCGCCAACCTCTACATCAATTTCAATGATTTTCTTTTCAATTCCCATATTCACAATTTCTTCTTCTGTCAATGGAATCGGTTTAGATGTAGGGCCAACAAAACCTGTAACACCTCTTGTATTTCTTACGACATACCAAGATTCATCAGTCATAATCATTTTGACAAGTGCATATCCAGGAAAAATCTTTTTAGACTTAACCTTTCTCTTGCCATTTTTAACTTCAACAACTTCTTCGGTAGGAACTACAACTTCTAATATTATGTCTTCCATGCCTCTGTTTTCAACTATCTTTTCAATATTCGCTTTAACCTTATTTTCATGTCCCGAATAAGTATGGACAACGTACCACTGTGCGTTCTCAGACATATTGTTGTACAAGCTCCTTTCTTACTATTAACCAGCTCGAAACTTAAATAATCGTATGCAAAATTCCTCTAAATAATGTGTCAAATAAATAAATAGCAAAACTTACTATTAAACACATATTAATCACTACAAAAGTATATTTTTTTAAGTCTTTTTTATTAGGCCAGTTAACCTTTTTTAATTCAGCACGAACTTCTTTTAAAAAATTTCCTTTTTTCTTAGCTTCTGTTGCCATAAATCTCACTTCCTTATATTAATTATTCTGATTTATGCCTCTACTACTTAGTTTCCTTATGATTAGTATGCTTTTTACAGAATTTACAATACTTTTTCATTTCAATTCTATCTGGATTGTTCTTTTTGTTCTTAGTAGTATCATAATTTCTTTGTTTACATTCTGTACAAGCCATTGTAACTTTAACTCTCATACCGACACCTCCCGCTATATAAACTATGCCTAAGCACAATCTTCTCCACTCTAACGTTACTAAAACAATTTATCACACTTTAATATCGTTGTCAATAAAAAAATTGCACACTAAGATTTATATTTTTTATAAAATTAACAAAGTTAAATGCACCTTTTCCTTTTCTGGTGCATTTAACTTTTAAAAAATTGAGTTATTCATAATATAGTTTTAAATTTAATAAGCAAATCCCTGATTCTCAACAAGCGAACCATTCCAGCTAAACCCAGTTTTATCTCCTAAACGATCGCTGAAATTATAAGTGCTATAGAAACGATTTACTTCATCTTCAATTACGAAATAAAACATAAACGCCTCATTACTTTTACCCTTGTTATATTGGCATACTATCAATTTATAATTTCCATCATTTAATGGAGAAACCATATCATTATTCGGATCTATTCCTTCAAAAAATTCCGGAGTCACATCCAATATTGCTTTTGAAACATTGCCAGCATAATGAACAGTTTCAACACCTTTATTTGAAAGATACTCAGATAATGTTCCAGCATCATATTGTTTTCTTAACTGCTCTGCAGCATTTTTAGTTTGTAAAAGAGAAGTCATTACATCATCAGCTTCCCAACGCTCAAAAAAGTCATTATCTGGATGCCAACTAATTTCTGACCTTTCATCTTTATCAAAAATAAACTTGTTAAGAAAAGAATCTTCCCCCTCTACCTCAGTAATAGGAGTTTTATAACGATCTACATACATTGAAAAATCTTCAGAACCTTCATATCTTGGGTTATTAGGGTTTTCAAAATATCCATCATAAGTTATTTCTTCATCACTTCCACTATCGCCACTACCGCTTCCATCATTTTCATTATCAGAATCATTAGTATCATCCCATCTAACAGAATGAGCATTAATTATAGCATTTTTAGAATAACGAACTGTTCCATCAGATGATTCCGAATGAAAAGTTATATTTAAATATAAAGCATCAATATTTACATTATCAAGATCTCCTGAAAAAGCATTACCACTAAAATCAGTAATTTTATTAAGTCTAGCTTGCATAATCTGACCTGTTGTTTGCGATGAAAAATTTAATTCAGGAATTAAACTAGTATCATAATCTAAAGTACTTACTGCATTATCAGGCAAAAGCGTTCTATCGTCTGCCATCAATCTAATCTGTATTGTTCTAGCTACTTGCTGTAAAGTTTTGTCATCTGCTCTCCTCTTGAAAATATCAGTTATACCATTCATGGAATTAATCCCAATTCCTGCCATGATACCTAAAACAGCTATAACAACAAGCAATTCCACTAATGTAAATCCGTATTTCCTACTGCTCTTTTTAGAAAACTTCATACTAACACATCCTTTTTGTTATAAATTTATCCAATCATTATCCATTCCCTTAAGAATATTTTAACTTTTTGAGATTATTAATACAATTTATTTAAATACTTGTAACATAATCGTAACATTAAAAAAGATTCCACCAGTAGCTTATATATTAAGTGTAATCACAAAAAGTGTAGTGATCAATTCAATCACTACACTTTTTTTAGTTTCCGTCACATTTAATCTTTTGTTTTGATTCTAGTATTGATTACTCAAGAATCTTA
>PDWI01005575.1_pt1 | contig 16161 bp, 12 predicted proteins | sample 1430891 | NCBI WGS metagenome assembly PDWI01 (sample SAMN01162508, study PRJNA174530) | Oral metagenome, whole genome shotgun sequencing project. | biome: Marine environment; feature: Marine mammal; material: Swab sample of the gingival sulcus; isolation source: swab sample of gingival sulcus...
CTGGGTCAGGGTCTTATAGGTTTCATCATACTCACCAGTAAAGGCATCGTACTGGGTAAAATCCCAGTCAAGGAGCATTCCGTAATTGGAATGGGAATAGTTGGTAATGGAGGTCAGTTTCATCCCGCCAATCTCTTTTTCCCAGGTCAGGGAGGGAGACACCAGATGACCATCGTTATATCCAGACTCATTATTTGTGGTGTGGTAGCTCCCTGTCAGGCTGTAGGCATCAAAACCGTCATCAAACTTGTCGGCAAGCAGGCCAAAGGTCAGGCGATTTCCCGGCGCAATGTCAAACACCAGCTTGCCCTGACCGGATATCTGTTCCTGCTCGTTGCCGTCATCAATGCCAAGGAAATCATTTTCAAAATATCCATCCCCCCGTTTATAGGCAAAGGCCAGACGATAGCCAACTCTGTCAGAAATTGGACCGCCAATGCCTGACTGAAATTTTGCGCTGCCATAACTGCCGTATTCTGCCCTGGCATAGCCTTCAAAAGAATCGCCGGGTCTGCGGGTAATCACATTGATAATTCCGGTATGGGAGTTGCGGCCATACAGGGTTCCCTGACTGCCCCGCAGCACCTCCAGACGTTCCACATCCAGAAAGTTACCCAGAGCCACATAGGGAATGGTAACGCCGTCAATATTCACATTGAAAATCTTGTTCATGTTAATCATGCCGCCAATTCCCCGGTACACCAGATAGGTGGTATGATTATCAGCACGGTCAATGCCGATATTGGGTGTAATCACACTCAAATCGTCCAGACTGTCCACCTGCATATCTTCCAGAGCCAGGCCGTCAAACACGCTGACACTTGCCGGCACATCCTGCACGCTGGTTTCTGTTTTTTGGGCCGTAACCGTGATCTGTTCAAGTTCCATGGCCTGGGACGCGCTTCTTTTTTCCGTGTTTGTTCCGGCCTGACAGGGAACCAGAAAAGAAAACAACAGCAGACCCACGACCAGGACTGTGCCTGAATACACCTTTTTTACGCTGACCATAATCGTTTCTCCCTTTGTATTACAGCCAGAGGCAGAGCTGAACAGCCTGCTTTGCCCATGGCCGGTTATGGTAAAAATCATCCGCCATGTATGAAAATAAAAACACAGTGCTTCCTAGCAGAGCAGGAAAAAAAATTCTGCCTGAATCCGCATTTTTTCTGTCAGAATCGACAGTTTCAGAGTATTGGAAGATGAAAAGGAGAAAGGAGCAGAAAATTATGAAGATAATGGGTTAATATCGTTATCAAAAAAACGACTGCGAATTTGTTTGCGATTGAAAAGATATTTGCCCGGCAATATCCCGTATCGTTTTTGAAACAGGTCGGAAAAATGCCCTGCGTTGCTGTAGCCCACGGCAAAGGCGGCTTCACTGACGTTTTGCGTTCCGCTGTCCAGCAGTTGTTTTGCCTTTTCCAGACGAAACTCCTTGAGGGCCGAGTACACTGTTGTCCCAAAAAGCTGGCGAAACCCTGTGGTCAGTTTGTTTCTGTTAACGCCCACCTTACGGGCAAGCTCTTCCAGAGACGGCGGTTCCTGATATTCAAAAAAAAGAATGTCCCTGGCTTTTTTCAGACAAAGAATGTCTTCCTGGGTCAGGGGAAAAGACGTTGTTTCCTGAACTCCTGTCCAGCATTCCACTTCCAGGGCCAGAATTTCCACCACCTTGGCATGGAAAAAAAGCTGTCGGGCAAGTCCATGCAGGGGACAAAGGAACATCTGGTGAATCACGCTTTCGATCATGGGCGGCACAGAACCTGACTGCCCGATCAGACTGTTTTTAGAATCAAAGGCATGTACAAATTTGTCTATCATACCAGAATCATACCCCAGATACATTGCCAGAGCCTTACGGCTGAAATACACATGCACCACTTTTACAGGACAAGCAGAATTCAGTCTGAAAATTCCCTGACCACAGGATTGCCAGGTAATACTTCTGAAAGGCTGGGAAATTCCTGTCAGGCTATTGTGCCAGGGCTCTATCTGCCCCTGTCCGGAAAGACAATACACGCACTCAAGTATGTCCTGGGGCGGTTTTTTATAGGCAATGGAGATATCGTGCTGCAGGGTAAAATTTTCAATGGTTACAATGGTGTCAGGTTCCAGATGATAAATTTGTCTTTCTTCCTGCCAGGGCAAGGGGTCTATTTGTGCCTCCCAGGAAATCACAGGGCTGGGCTGACAGAGCCCGGAATTATCAGAATGAACATCCATGGTTACCCCTTTATTTTGTAAAACATCTTCCAACATGAAATATTATCAGCCATCTTTCCGAAAGACACTCTGCTTTCCATGGAAAACAAAATAATCTTCAAATAACTATCACATACATAAAAATCTTGTCAATGGCCGATCTCCCTGTACACGGAGAATGGGAAAAGTGATGTATTTGCATTGAGTTGAATTTATGATACCCTCCGTAAAAAATTTGAGAATCAGGATTTTTACCGGATGTTCACAGATACAGAAAAAAAAGTAATTCGTATGCTGCAAGGCGATATTCCCTTATCTTCTCGCCCCTATCAAAAAATGGCAGAACATATTGGAATCACAGAAGATGAATTCCTTGGAATTGTGCAACATCTTGATAAACGAGGGCTTATTAGACGATTTGGCGCCACATTAAAGCACAAAAAATCAGGATTTACTGCCAACGCCATGGTTGCCTGGAATGTCCCGGAAGAACGGGTACAGGAAATCGGCAGCCTCATGGCATCCTTTCAGGAAATCACCCATTGCTACAGAAGAGACCCTGCCCCTGAATGGCCATACAATATGTACACCATGGTTCATGCCAGAACCAAAGACCAGTGTCTTGCATCCATCAGAAAAATCTCCCAGACTGTCCATGAAACAGACTATACGGTTCTGTTTTCCCTCCGGGAGCTGAAAAAAACCTCCATGGTGTATTTTTCTGAAACCCAATAATCTGTAAAAGCCCCATCTTGAAACATCTGCCATTGTGCTATATATTTTCTATCAATGCTGAAAGATGACAAAAAAGGAGCCTCCCCACCATGATTGTATTTGACCTTGAATGTATAAACGGCCATGCCTTTGAAGGCTGGTTCGAGGACAAAGAAGATCTTGAACGGCAAATGGAACAGGCTATCCTGCAATGTCCTGTGTGTGAAACCACTTCCATTATAAAAAAGGTGCATCCCATTTCCATCAGAACTTCGTCTTCCTCTTCCCTTTCCTGCCAGCAAGACTCCTCCATGAACGCCATGCCGGAAGGCCAGGCCATGATGGAACAAATGCTCTGCAACCTTTCCAAACATTTAGAAAAAAATTTTGAAGATGTTGGAACTTCCTTTGCCGACCAGGCCCTGAAAATGCACTACGGAGTATGTGAACATAAAAACATCCGGGGAACCACCACCAGAGAAGAAGAAAAAATGCTGAGAAAAGAAGGCATCCCCATGTTCAAAATGCCCATGTTCAAAAATCCAAAGGAAGATCTGAACTAATTGAAATCACGCTTTTCCATACAAATTTCCGGGGAGACCGCAAAATGAAAATTCTTGTCACAGGCGGTGCCGGCTACATTGGCTCCCACACCTGCGTAGAGCTGCTGCAATCAAATCATGACGTTGTGGTGGCAGATAATTTATCCAATTCAAGCATCGCAGCCATGGACAGAATTCAGGAAATCACTTCCAGAAAACCGGATTTCCATCAAATTGATCTGCTGGACAAAAAAGCTCTGGAAGCGGTATTTCAGGCCCACACCATTGATGCCGTAATTCATTTTGCAGGATTCAAGGCCGTGGGAGAATCCGTTGAAAAGCCCCTTGCCTATTACCACAACAATATCACAAGCACCTTGAATCTGCTGGATCTCATGGGCAAACACCAGGTCAAAAACATGGTATTTTCTTCCTCGGCAACGGTCTATGGAAATCCTGCAAGCCTCCCCATCACCGAAGATTTTCCATTGCATGTAACCAACCCCTATGGCCGTACCAAGCTGATGATCGAAGAAATCCTGCGGGATATTCACCACGCAGACAAGGAATGGAACATTGCCCTGCTCCGGTATTTTAACCCCGTCGGTGCCCACGAAAGCGGACTCATGGGAGAAGATCCCAGGGGAATCCCCAACAATCTGCTGCCATATATTTCCCGGGTGGCAGCAGGTACTTTGGAGCAGGTACAGGTGTTTGGAGATGATTATGCCACGGCAGACGGAACCGGAGTCCGGGATTTTATCCACGTTACGGATCTGGCAAGGGGGCATGTGGATATTTTGCCCAAATTGCTCTCCAGCCCCGGCGTTGTCACATACAACCTTGGAACCGGCCAGGGCTACTCGGTTCTGGACATGATAAGGGCATTTCAAAGGGCCTGCGGCAAAGAAATCCCTTACAAAATTGTATCCAGAAGACCCGGAGACATTGCTGCCTGCTATGCAGATCCTTCCAAGGCAAAAAGGGAACTTGGCTGGGAAACCAGAAAAGACATTGATGACATGTGCAAAGACACCTGGAACTGGCAGGTAAAAAATCCCAACGGCTATCCAAAAAGCCAAATATGACCGACAAAAACAACAAACTCCACCCATACCAACAAAGAACACAGAAAAAAGAACATCCAATGAGTGAAACAATATCCCAATTACAAACATTCATCAAAAAAGGCAATCTGGGAAAAGCAGCAACCATCCTTTTGAATTTCTCCCGATTTTCTGAAACCGAACGGCAAAAGGCCATGGAAGTTCTGGCCCTGGCTCCCAATTCTGCGGCCTTGTTTTTGCTGGAATTTATTGTAACCTGCGAAGCCACCACAGAAGAAGACAAGGAGATTATTTTTCAGCTTGTTACAGACAGGGCACACATCCATTCCCCCTTTGTTCTGATTTTGTTGCAGCACGCCCCCTTTATTTTGATCAACCGGGCAGCCCCCCTCATCCGCCATATTCTGAACCAGGAAACCGATATTGATCTGCTTGGCAGGGTCATTTCCATCACCGGCAAAAAAAAGATCAACCTCCTCACCGATGATCTGACCGAATATCTCTTTTATGGGGAGCCAGGTCTGAAATCCCTGGCAATTCGGGCCCTGGAGCGAATGGGTACGCCAGAAGCCCTGGAACGCCTAGAACAGGTGGCAGCCACAGAAAAATGTGACCAGGAAATTCTGGATGCCATTGATGTTCTGGAAACCAAAATTCCTGCCATGTCTCGAAAAATCAGCAAGCCAGACCAGGAAGCAGAATTTTCTCCAAAAGACGAAAAACTCATGGCTGACCTTGTATCAGACCATCCCCACAAGCAATTCCAGGCATTTCGATACTTTACCCAATCAGCGGACAAGGTATTCCAGGCCGTATCCAGACTGGACGCAACCTGTGACCTTACCCTGCGTATTACCCTGCTGCGTCTGGTTGCCATGACAACGCCCCCAAAGGCTGTCAGGCTTTTGCTGAATATTCTGACCAAAGAGAACCCCCCGGCTTCGTTAAAATTCATCGTATATAATGCCTTGCATGCATATCCTGATATTCTGGGCAGTTCTGCCATTATCAAAGGAGCAACAGATTCTTCTGCCCATGTGCGCATCGCTGCATTAAAAATGCTGGACAACCATTGCACAGACTTTGTCATTGCGGAAATCAAAAGAAAAGTCGAATCCAGCACCAACACAGGTGCCAACCTTGCCATCTCCATTCTGAATGCAAGGGCAGTCAATATCATGGAAAAACTCATGACTTCGGACTCCTTTTTCTATATTGCCACCCAGCACATCGAAAAAAATGCATCACTCATGGTCATTAACACATTCATCGAAGCCCTGGAAAAACGAGGCATGCAATCCAGCGCCAAAAGATATAAGACCCTGCGGCAAAAACGAATGGAAAAAAACCTGCCAAAGATCATGATGGTCAATCCTTCCATGGTTTGCCTGGATGCCTTTTCCGCAAGGATTTCTCCGATAGGCTACGAAACCATATTGTTTCGTTCCACCCAGGAAGCCTTTGAAAAACTCATGGAAGAAAAACCTGCGGCCCTGATTACGGGAATTTTTCTGGGAGACATGCATTGTATTGATTTTATTAACGAAGTCAGAACACTATATCCAAAAGAAGAATTGCCCATTATTGTTTCTTCCATCATGAATGTGAATCTTGATGATTGGGAAAAAAACGCAGGCCCCACGGGAATTACTGCATGGTGCAGCTTTCCACCCAAAATCCCCCAAATAATCTCTTGGATTTCAGGTAAAAAATGATTAAAAAAGATATTTTCCAACACAATATCAAGGACAGATTCAAATCCGCTGCCAGGGACAGAATCCATCGTTTTCTCATGGCAGATGACCAGATCAAGGGTGCCGTTGTCCATGCAACCACAATGATCCGGGAAATGCAGGCCAACCACGAACTTGACCCGCTCGAAACCCTCATCCTCGGCCAGGCATATATTGGTGCGGCCCTCATGTGTTCTCCCCTGAAAGGTCACGACAGGCTTTCCCTTTCCCTGGAATGTTCGGGTCCTGTAAAGGGCTTGCACGTAGATGCCAATACCCGCGGAGAAATTCGAGGCCATTTGCAGAACGGCCAGATCAGGATGGATTCTTCGGACAATATCCAGCGGCTTTCCCAGATGTACGGGGCAGGATTTCTCACCGTAACAAAATACCTTGGCAATCCCCAAAAATCCTATACAGGCCAGATCATGTTAGAACACGGCAGCCTTGCAAAGGACATTGCCAATTACTATCTGACTTCCGAACAAGTGCCAACGGCCATTACATTGAGTGTTGCCTTTGATGAAAACGAAGAGATCACAGGAGCCGGGGGAATTTTTCTCCAGGCCCTGCCAGGAGCAGATGCAACCCAAATTGACCAGGCCCAGACCCTTTTATCGGCAATGGATTCCCTGGGGCAAAGCCTTGCAGACGCAGACAAGGCTTGTGATGATGAAAGCAGCCATGCGGACACCAGCGAGATCAGCGAGCCAACCCAGGCCCTGATCGCCAATCTGTTTGCCCCTTTATCCCCAAGATTTCTGGATTCTTCCCGGGTGGAATTTTTCTGCCGCTGCTCCCATGACGGCATGGCTGCCCACCTGCACAATCTTCCTTTGGAAGAACGAAAGGACATACTTGCCAACGACCCGTTTCCCCTGGAACTTCGGTGCCACCATTGTAATTCCGTGTACCAAATCAGCAAAAACGAATTAGCAAAAGGAATATACCCATGAAAATCGCATCCATCCAACTGGAAATCAAAGACTACGGCACCAGAAAAGACACCATGGAACACGCCCTGTCCCTTATGGATCAATGCAGGGACGCTGATCTGATTATCCTGCCGGAACTATGGAATGTGGGCTTTTTCAGCTACAACCATTACGTAACCTCCAGCGAACCTTTGGACGGGCCAACAGCATCGGCCATGTCAGCCAAGGCAAGGCAGCTTGGTTCCCATGTCCATTCAGGAAGTTTTGTGGAAAACCGGGACGGCAAATATTTCAACACCAGCATTCTCTTTGATCCCAGAGGCAAACAGATTGCCGTGTACCGGAAAATCCATTTGTTCTCCTACCAATGCCGGGAACCGGATATTCTCACCCCGGGAAACGAAATCGCTGTTGTACAAACGGAATTTGGCAAAATCGGCATGGCAACCTGCTATGACCTGCGTTTTCCTGAATTGTTCCGCAAGATGACCCTGGAACATGGTGCTGAATATTTCCTCATTACATCGGCATGGCCATTGGTACGCCTTGACGCATGGAATTTACTGAACCGCACCCGCGCCCTGGAAAACACCTGCTGTCTGATTTCATGCAATGCCTCAGGAAAAAGCCAGGGCATAGAGCTTGCCGGACACAGCCAGGTCATTGCCCCCCTTGGTAATGTCCTTGCCGGCAGCGGACAATCCCCCTGCATTGTGCGGACAACATTTCCCCGGGATGAAATTATAAAAATCAGAAAGAATTTTCCTGTACTCAAAGATGCAAAAAATATGTAATGATTTTTTAATTGTTATCAAAATATAAAAGAACAAATACGAATTGCGAGAAACAGATTAGCTTGCGTTTCATTACAACAGCATGGTCAAATCCAGAATAGGGAAAGCCTGGAAGACAGGAACCAGAATAAACGTCCTGAAATGATTCGGTCTCTATGCTTTTTCCCTGGAATCAGAATACACCAGATGTTCCAGGATTAAGGCGACTGCGCCCCCCACAACAAAACCGTTTCCAAGGATGGGAACCAGAAGACCGGGAAAGGATTGTTTTACTTCCGGGGGCAGATAGGAAACCACAATACAGATCATGGCAGGAACCCCTAAGATCATTCCATCCTGGAAAGTGAAGCTCTTGGACGAGAAGGCTGTCAGGAATCCGGCAGACAGCTGGGTACTCATCACATAGAGCAGCACCGTTCCCACCACGACCTTGGGAATCGCCCACATAACGGCAAGCAAACAGGGAAACAAGGCAAGGATTATCATGCCAAGGGCGGCGGGTATCAGAGAGAATCTGGAACCATTGCCATTGGATGCAATGATCCCGGCACTAAAGGAAAAATTCACAGGCCCCAGCACACCCAATCCCCCGGCAATGATATTGCACAAACCCGTAGCAAAAATTCCCCTTTTTACCCGCCCTTCCATGTCAGAAGTATTGACCACACGACCAACAGCATGCATGGAACCAAGATCGTTTATGGCAAGGGCAATCATGCAGATCACAAAAGCCAGTACCACACCGGAATCAAAGGTTGGAGATAAATGAACATGCCTGAAAAAATTCATGGAAGCAGATAATTGATCCGGCATCTGGACAACCTGGGACGGAATCCGCCAGTACACCAAAAACGAACCGCCAAGAATCGCCCATACCAGCATGGTGGTCTTCAACATTCCTTTCAGTTTCTGGTCTGCCACGATCATGAACAATAAAAGAAACAAGGCAATGGCAAGGTTGAAAAAAAACGAATTCGAAGAGTCTACACCATTTGGCAGTACAGGACTTGCCACAAGGCCAATGATGACCGGAGTCAGGCTCAGGGCAATGAGAATGAGAATACATGCCACCACCCTGGAAGTAAACAATGATGTCAGGCGGGCAAATATTCCCGTGATGTTGAGCAACACCAAAAACAATCCCCCAATGGCAATGGCCGTATATATGCTGTCAATCCCGCGCCCCATGCCTGCGATGATACCCACCATCAAGGCGGCAGAAGGTCCTGTCACAAGGGGAAGTCCATGTCCCCACAGAACCTGAATGAACATGGAAAGTCCCATGAGGAAAAAGAGCTTCTGCATGTATGTCACCTGAATCCCCGGATCGGCAAAATGCATTCCTGCCGCAACCTTGCCAAGGATAATGGTGGAGGTGACGCTGATGATAAACCATTGCAGGCCAAACATGAGATTGACCAGCAAAGGCGGTCTGTCATTTACTTTATATCTGAGGTCGGTCAGCATATTTTCTTTTCAACACTCCAAAACAAAAAGCATTTTCATCGCGAAAAGATTCAGTATGTCTTGGGTTCAGGGTACATTGAATTGAGGGGACAAAAAGCAATGATTCAATTCCGCACCAGATTTTCTGATATAGCATATTTTATGGTTTTCTGGGCAATTATTATGATGTATTACATCTGTTTTTTCTGGTTAGTCAAGATATCCTGTATTTCTATGCCATACAATGCCCTGTATCAAATAAAAGAAAGCTGGAAAAAATGATTTTAACATTGTAAGAATGGACACATTTTTTTACAAGCCGTTACAGACCGATGATAACTTACTTAGTGCATAGGAACTTTCAATAGTGGAACAGCTTATCTCCTCAATCATTTTTGTTCTTTTTTTTCTCTTCTTTTCCCTGGCCGCTCTTCGTATCGGCAAAAAAGTGAAAAGCAGCCAGGAATATACGGTTGCCGACCGGAACCTGAATTCCGCCCAGGTATCCTGGGTAATCATCGCCACCCTTGTGGGCGGTGTTTCCACGGTGGGAACTGTACAAAGCGCCTATGACCACGGGATTATCGCAGGGATTTTTACCTTTGGCTGTGCAATTTCCTGTCTCATACTGGGGCTGTTTTTTTCCGCTGCACTCCGCCATGCAGAAGTGCGTACCGTTGCCGAATTTCTTGGAAGATACTTTGGGTCAAAATTCCAAATGTACAGCAGTTTTTTCAGCTCCCTGGGCATGTTCATCCATATTGTTGCCCAGTATCTTGCCTCCATCGCGATTTTGCAGTCAGCTCTCCATCTTTCCCATACTATTTCCCTTGTTGTAGCGACGCTTCTGATAGGAATATTTGTTCTTACCGGCGGCATCACCACTACCGGACTTATCGGTAAAATGAAATTTTTTATTCTCTATGGAATCATGATTATCTGTGCGATGATTTCCCTTATAAAAGGAGGAGGGATTGCAGGAATTATTGCAGGGCTGCCTGCAAATGGAGAATTTCTGAACCTGTTTCCCAATGGATATACCTATACCATGCGAAATCTTTTCGCCATGATTACCGGAGTGATCTCCACCCAGATCTATCTGCAGGCAATTTTTTCAGCAAACACCATCCGCCAGGCAAGGAATGGAGCCCTGTTGAGTGCGGCAATCATTCCGCCCATAGGTATTTTTGGTATTATCATCGGCTGTTATCTTCGGGGACATTTTCCCCAGCTTGCGGAAAACAGCGCCCAGGCGCTGCCTTTCTTTTTTACGGAAATGTTTCCCGGCCCCATTGCTGCATTTTGCTCTGCAAGTATTCTTCTGGTAGTACTCGGTACAGGTGCAGGACTTGTTCTTGGCGTATCCACCAACATCTCTGTGGATCTGATCCAGAAAGTCAAACACACCATGGAAAGCTCGTTAATGTCCGTACGATCCTGTGGACTTTTTGTGGTACTCCTTGCGGCGGTATTGGTGATTCTGGATCTGGATGACACAATTCTTCATTGGAGCTACCTGTCCATGGGATTACGAGGATCAAGCATATTTGCAGGGCTCTGTTTGATTGTTTTTTTTAAAAGGAAATCCTTTCCGCTTCCCATAACCCTTTTTCTGTATGCTGTACCCATTGCTTATCTTGCAGCCAGTATCTGGTAAGAACTTCAGAACAACCTTGCCAGATAATAACAGAAAGGAGCCATCGCCTCTATCTCAAATCTGAGGATGGAAAGCATCTCTTTTCACATTCATGAATCAAAACAGAATTGGACAAAGATACAATTACCTGGATTCCAGAATCCCCTGGTACATTTCATCATTGTAGCCGACATAAAGAATACCGCCCATATCCACGGCAGGAGCGCGCAAGTTGCCGGTTCTGCCAAGACAATGCTTCAAAATTTCTTCCTTATTGTCTGGAGAAGGGGAAAACTCCAGGGTCTTTTTTCCTTTGCCGACTTTTATTCTCTGAAACCGGCAAATCACTTTCCATGCCTCATCTCCTTTCAAGGGATGTTTCCTTGCATCTGCCGTGGTGTGAATGGTCTTTTTCTCCTGCTCAAAAACCTTTTGAGCCTTTATACAGGAAGTTCAGCCTTTTCTCATGTATGCCCATTGAATCATAACTATTTCCTCCTTCTACTTAAGAATATGCCCAGATTCACCGCTTAACGGAGCTTCAATATCTTCTCTCCTGAAATTAAAAATATCTTTATATATCAATATACTTGCTTCTTATTTGACAAAGAGTCAAAAATATCCTATCAAAATAATATGATCTTTTCAAAACATACAGAATTAACAAGATTATCTATTCTTCATTTAATATGTGACCATGGCTTTTTAGAGAGACTGATTCAGGATAATATAACTCATACCTGTAATACAAGATAACATCGTAACAAAATTATTAAGGATCAATGCTATGTTTTCAAAATTCAAAATCAAAACCAAAATGATGCTGTCTCTTTGTAGTTTAATTTTAATAATGTATGCAATTACCATTCTTCTGGTCATGAGAAGCGCAAATTCCATCATCAGGAAAGAGGCCATTGAAAAGACCGACTACCTTGCATCACATTATAGCAATGTGCTGAAAAGAGAAGCAGATCATGCCATGGAGACAGCCCAGACCATCGCCCATCTCTATGAGGGAATGATTGCAGGACAGGCCAGACCAAAGATGAAAACCCTGAACGCAATTTTACAGCAGGTCATGGAATCAAATGACACATTTTCAGGACTCTGGGTATTACTTGATCCAGGCCCCTTTTTCCAGCACCCCTATGCGCCCTATTTTTACAGGGATAATGGAAAGGTTGCCTCTGACATACCAATAGATATGGGATATTACAGCAAAGAACAAACCAAACCGTATTACACCCTGCCCAAACAACAGAAGAAAAGGGTTTTAATTGAACCGTACGTGGATGGAGATCTTAATATCATGATGACAACCACTTCGGTTCCCATTATTTCCAATGGACAATTTATGGGAGTTGTTGGTATTGACCTGGCTTTAGACGCTCTTACAAAAATGGTTTCTAAAATTACGCCCTATGGCACGGGGGTGGCAAGTCTGATTTCCAATTCCGGTACATACATCGCCCATCCAGATGCTTCCAGGATCAACAAAAAATTTGATGAAAACAATTCCCTGCTCCAGCCTGTCATTCAGTCAGTAAAAAACGGGAACCCATATAGTTTAACCCTTTTTTCCAATACATTGAAAGAAGATATATACAGACATTTTGTCCCCGTACAAATCGGCAATACAGATACCCCATGGTCCTTTTCCGTGGAAATTCCCATACACAAGGTTCTTGAAAGTGGAGAAAAAATTCTGTGGGTCTGTCTTATTACGGGGATTATTGCTGCGATTGTGGCAGGCTGCATGATTTTTCTCATTGCCCTTTCCATCACAAAACCCATTAACCAGACCGTTGCAAGGCTCAAGGACATTGCCCAGGGAGAAGGAGATCTGACCATGCGGCTTCCGGTTTCCTCCAGGGATGAGTTGGGAGATCTTGCCTCCTGGTTCAATGTATTCATGGAAAAAATGCAGTCCATCATTACCAAGGTAAATGATAACACCAATGAAGTGGATGGAAAATCCAGGATGCTGTCCGATATTGCAGCAGAATTTTCTTCCCTTGCAGAAGCCTCATCCGAACGTGTAAACGATATTGCAAAATCAACCGAAGAACTCAACGAGAATCTCACAACTGTGGCAGCTGCCATGGAACAATCCACAACCAACGCTTCCATGGTGGCAGCTGCTTCCGAGGAAATGTCCGCCACCATTTCCCAGATTGCCAAAAATGTGGAAGAAGCTTCCCAGATATCCGGTTCTGCCGTAACCCAGGCCGAAGATACCGCCCAGAGAATGGGAGAACTGGAAGAAGCAGCCCAGTCCATTTCCAAGGTCACAGAAACCATTACTGATATTTCTGACAAAACCAACCTGCTTGCCCTGAACGCCACCATTGAGGCGGCAAGAGCAGGAGAAGCAGGCAAGGGCTTCGCCGTGGTGGCAACAGAAATCAAGGAACTGGCCGCCCAGACAGCAGAAGCAACCAATAATATCAAAGACCAGATCAATGGAATCCAGGAAAGCTCCAAGGTATCCATTTCCGCCATTGCTCAGATTGTAACCATCATCAACCAGGTAAATGAAATCATCAGCACCATCACTACTGCCGTGGATGAGCAGTCTTCTGCCACCCAGGAAATTACAAAAAATATCACCCAGGCAAGTGAAGGTTTCGTTGAAATCAATGAAAATACCAATCAGAGTTCTGTGATTTCAGGAGAAATTACCCAGCGGCTTTCCAAGTCAAGCTCTGCCGCAGTAGAAAGGAAATTGTAAATTCATTCAAAATATGAAAAAATTCATAGTGTTAAAATCCGGGTTCTCCGTTCGGAAGCCCGGATTTTATTTTTCCTGTTATTCCTATAACGAAAATACCTGAACTTTTTTCTCAACGGAGATATATATGCCCTGCGTAATCTTCGCCATGGGTACTGGAGTCATCTCCGCTCAAATCTATTAGCCGGCGACTTTTTGGGTTACATATTGGAATTCCGCATGTGAATATCCATCTGGGGAAAGGGAACTTCAATGCCCTTTTCCTTAAACACATCCCATACAGCAATGCGAACCGCACTTTTCACACTGGAGATCCCGTTTCCAGGGTCTTCTATCCACAAACGAAGTTCCAGATCAAGGGAAGAATCTCCAAATTCCTTTAACTGACAGGAAGGTTTGGGATATTTCAGTACCCTTGGCACAGATGCCGCAGCAGTAAGGATCAGATCCATTACCTGATGAATGTCAGAATCATAGGAAACCGGAAACAGAATCTTCAAACGAATCCGGGCATTGGAAAATGACCAGTTCACCACCTGGTTGGCAATCAAATCCTCATTGGGAATCAGGTACTCGGTATTGTCCCTGGTGGCAACGGACACATACCGCGCTCCAAGGGATTGAATCCGCCCATAGGTGGAACCGATTTCAATAACATCTCCGGGTTTTATGGAACGATCCAGCAGGAGAATAATTCCGCTGACAAGGTTGGATACTACCTTTTGCAGACCAAAACCAAGCCCCACACCAATGGCACCGCCGATGAAGGCAAAGGCAGAAAGATCAATGCCAAGGATACCAAGTGCAATAATCACGGCCAAAACAAACAATGAAATTTTCACCATCTTGCTCAACAATACCTGGATGGATGGGCTGATGTCCGGCAGGGAATGGAGGCGTTTTTCCGTGAAAGAGGCAACCCCTCCAACCCCCTTGAGCATGAGTCCAAACAGGAGAACGGCCTTACACACCAGCAAAATGGAAAGATGCACATCGCCAATATTAATGGACAGGCGATCCAGTATCTGTATTAAGGGGAGCAGCCAGCCCAGAATATGCAGAGCCGCAACACTCCAGATCACCGAAGAAAGAATCTTTGCCCAATTATGATTTTGAAGAACCCCCGTACCGCAGGCAATCAATACCCAGGCCGTGAGCAGCCGGGAACAGATATCCACAAAAAAAGGATCAAATTTCTTGATTTCAAGGATCTCTGAACAAAGGGAAAGAAAAAAAACGGCAATAATGAATTTGATGAGCCTGGGAAACAGATCCAGAATTTTTTCCTGGAATGGATTTCGTTTTTTTATTCTTCCCCGAATTTTTTCAAATATGGATACAAGGGGACGGCTTACGAGAAGGGCAAGCAGCAGAGACAGGGCAATGGCAATACATGCCATTCCGGTGTCCATACGAAAAATGATCCGGGAAAATGTACTCCATAAAAGAGCAGCCTGTGAGAAAAGAAATTGCAGTTCCAAATATTGTTTCATGGTCTTGTGCTATTTAAAGGTGGTAAATTTTATCTGTAAGGTAATAATCAGAAGTAGAAAAGACAGCTATATCAAATTTTTCCTGAACTTGACAATGAACTTTCCCGGTTTCAAACTTCCTCCTTGATTCCTGATTCCCTATTTGAGCATTTTTGTATGGCTAACGTTCAAAAAATGAACAAGAACGCAAAATGTTTTTAGCAAGCATCCAAAATGCTAAGATCTTATAACTATACATTTCAAGATATTACTTATTATTTACACATTATGGCATGATTCTTGGTAGGCATGGGGCTGTTCATGTAATTTTGGCCGTATATATGACAAAACAGAAATAAAAATAAAATAATTTATAATTTCAATATATTGAAAGGATTTATCCATGATTACCAGAATTTTGAACTCCCGTTTGCCCCTGATGATTTACTCCCCTGTCAAGGTATTTGATCTGCCCTATTTCCAATCCATTGCAAAAGCAGGGGCACTTCCGGTATTTGACACAGAATTTTTGGAACATCAGGATATTATACGGCATGTAAAAACCCTTGCCAAAGAAACCTTCGCCTTTGGAATCCGTCTCGCCAAGCCTGACCAGAACCTCATGGACCAAATCAGACAGGAGCATATTTCCAACCTTGATGCCCTGCTGGTTCCCGTTGAAAAAGACAATGCAGCACCTGACCTCTCAGAACTTGGGGACACAAAGATCATTGCAGAAATCCGTCATATCAATATCCAGGAACAAATCGACCAATTGGATCCCCACGGTCTTGTGCTTCGGGGCAACGAAGCGCCGGGAAAGGTCTCCCAATATTCTTCCTTTATTCTCATGCAATGGTATCTGCAAAACACGAATCTGCCCGTTTTT
>PDWI01005576.1_pt1 | contig 16160 bp, 15 predicted proteins | sample 1430891 | NCBI WGS metagenome assembly PDWI01 (sample SAMN01162508, study PRJNA174530) | Oral metagenome, whole genome shotgun sequencing project. | biome: Marine environment; feature: Marine mammal; material: Swab sample of the gingival sulcus; isolation source: swab sample of gingival sulcus...
GGTTACAGTACTACCGAGGCTGCCTACAAAAACTTTGCAACCGCGCTCTCTATCTTTATCGGAATTGCTATTGGCTTTGCTTTTTTTGAAACCAAAGGCCTGCAAGCTTATCTCCTTGGAATCTCTGCTTCATTTTTTATGGGAATTATTTTTACCGATTTGCTTCCCATTAAAGAGCTTTTTGTACAAAAAAAATGGTATGTGAGCTTTGGAATATTTATCATCGGAATTCTTTTGATGAAAGGAATTTTACTCATTCTTCCCCACCACCACAATCATACTGAGAAGATTTCTAAACACAATCATATTCAGGAATACGAGAATAGAGATCAACAAAAAGACTTCAAAAATCATCTCTACCTAAAGAACTAAAAACATCATAAAAATAGAACAAAAGCAAGCGATTTTTTGCTTGCTTTTTTAGGTGAATTTGCAATAATGCAATCAAGCTTTTTATGGGCTTGGTATTAGATATATTTTTTCAATCTATGACACTCACACTTGATATTCTAAAACTAGAATTTTTTAAAAATCTTTCTCTCTTTGTTCAAGTTGATGAAGATGGATACCCAATAGAAGAAGAGTTAGATGATTATAGTGATTCGCTTGACGAAGATGGTTTTGAAAGCGATGATTATGATGATTTTTTCCTTGGCGAAGAAGATGAATATTAATAGTCCAAAAAATACCCTGAAGGGGGTATTTTTATTTGAGAAAAGAATCAATCATTTCTTGTAAACGCGGTTTTGAAATCATACCACCTCCTTGATAGACTATTTTTCTGTCACGAAAAACAACAAGGGTTGGCAAAGATCTAATTTGAAAAGCTTCGCTCAAAGAAGTTTCCTCATCAACATTTACCATGGCAATGAGAGCCTTTTCTTTATTTTCATTAGCAAGCTCGTGAACAATTGGTTTAAGAATTTTGCAAGCTCCACACCACGGAGCAACAAAAAAGGCAAAAATAAGCTTGTGTTCTTTGAGATGGTACTCAAAATTCTCTTGTGTCAGCGCTTCTGCCCTCTTTTTCTTTTTTCGTTTCCAAAACATAATTCCAGTATACCCTATTCTCAAATAAAAAGCGTGATTTTGGCTTTACCAAAATCACGCTTTATTTATCTTTCAATTATTCCTCATTTAAAAGAAATGGGTTCTTAGAAAAAAATAAAATGTGTTTCCTCAATTGATTTTTCAGTAATCTTATTTTTTGCATGAAGCGCAAGAACAATAATGGTTCCGAGAACAAGAGCAATTAAAATACCCATAGTAAAAGCCTCTGCAAAGGTTAAATAAACACAAGAGAGGAGCGTCATAATTAACCCAAAAAGAAAAGTAAGGAGCTGAATAAGTAGCATGCCATAATAATTTTCTCTCTCCGATCTTTTCAAATACCCAATAATTAAAGTTATCAATAATAGTAAAGAAAAATAAGTCATAAGCCCCGTGAACAGAACCTCCAGAAAATCCAGAAAACTATAGTCAGCAAAAGATTTCTCTAGATACATCTGTATTTTGGGAATAAGCCAAAATTTTGTTTGTAGAAAGTTCCATAAACAAATACTTGGAATAAAGAAAAAAAGTAAAACCGTTCTTTTTTTGATTATAAAAAAATGCTTTTTTTTCATAAAATATTTTATTTTAAATTAATATTCTGTTTATATGATATCATTCATTTGTTTATTGTCAATATCTCCCAAAAACAAAATCTTTATTTAAAAAAAGCGCTGTAGACGCTTTTTTCACCAAAATTATAAAAGAGTAATGATTTGATCCACTCCACTTGATCCACTTTGTTTTTGTTTTGTATTTCGTTTCAAAGATTCAAAAGAAAGTTTTTCAAGATGTCTGAGTAAAAGCTCTGATGAAAAATTTTGTTGCTCAAATATTGCACCTTTATGTGATTTCAAAAACCACTGTGCATTTTTGGTTTGCTCATCATTTTGAGTTGGTTGCAAGGGAACAAAGATTGAGTAAGTACCAAAACAAGCGAGCTCATTCACAGTTCCGGCTCCGGAACGCGCAAGAACCACATCAGCACAGGCATAAATATCAGCAAGCTCGTCCCCAATAAATTCAAAGGCAAAATAATCTTTCGTTTCTTGTGCGTACTGTTGTCCCTCTTTGATTCCTGATTTTCCACACTGATGAATAAGATAAAAATTTTCAGTAAGCTTTGGAAGAAGTCGCCAAAGTGTCTCATTAATAAGCTGTGAACCTTGTCCGCCACCCGTCACATAGAGCAAGGGCTTTTCTTCTGAGAGTTTTTTTCCTAAAAAATTTTCCAAAGACTCTTTTGTTCCAAAGAGCAACTCTTCTCTGATTGGATTACCAACAACTTCAATTTTGTGATGATGTTTTGAAGCGATATATTTTTGTGAATCAGGAAACGCAAGGAGAATTTTCTTTGCAAATATTGCCCCTATTTTATTCGCCAAACCAAAACCAATTGTTTGTTCATGGATAATAATTGGTTTTCGTAAGAGTGCTGCAGCAAAAACAACAGGGACGGAAACAAAGCCACCTGTAGAAAAGACTTTCTCTGGATGAAGTTTAATTAAAAGAAAAAAGGACTGCATGACTGCAAAAGCAACACGAAATAAATCAAAAATATTTCTAAAAAGATTCTTCAAGTTCATACCACGTCGAAATTTTCCTGAGAATATTTTATAAAAACGAATATCTAAATCGCCTGCGGCCTTCTCTTCAAAAGAACCGGAGCCAATCCACACAAGTTTATAATCTTGTTGAAGTTTTTTTGCAAGTGCGCGCACTGGTGCAATATGCCCACCAGAACCACCTCCTGTAATAATGTATGTTTGTTTCATAGCTCTAGTATACAAAAAGCACGGCACTCTTGCTATGTTTGTTATTTAATGTGGCACTTCTCTTTGAGCGCGAGAATATCTTCACGAGAAAGAACACCTTTGTTATTTTTTTCGTTAAGTAAATAGTACATGACTGATTCTGGCTGTTTAAGGTGATCGAGCCCCAAGACATGTCCTAGCTCATGCATCAAAATACTATAAAGCTCATCTTTATTTTTAAAAGAATGAATGTTAATTTGATGAACAAGATCAGTATCACCCACCTCAAACTCGCGTTCTTCAGGAAAAATCTTATTATATTTTTCTACTTGAGTATTATAGTTTTTAATTTCACGATTGTTTGATTCAACTAGAATATTTACCTTTTTTTGTGCTTGTTCCACCTGAAGGAAAAGAGTATCTAATTTTTTCTTTTGCAAGAGAAGCTTCTCATACTCTTCTTTTGGTGCCCCACCCTTATTATTCCAAAGGGAAACATCTTTTTCATAATTACTGAGTTTACGTTTATAATTTTTTGAGAGCTTTTGATAGTGAACAAAAGCTTTTAAATAGTCTTTCTCATGTTTTTCAATAGCCACTTGAAGCTCATCAAGTTCCGCTAAAAGTGAGTCCATTTTTTGGATTTGTTCTTGCTCTTTCCCAAAAATAAGATTCACCTTAAAATCACCCCCTTCTCTATAATCAAAAATATTATATCCCAATACCGATTCCCAAGAGTTTTCTGCACGATATAAAAGCCCAAGAAATTCTTGACGAGAAATATGGAAACGTTCATCAAAAGAACCAATAGAATAAGAGATTGTTTTTTTGCATGATTTTTTAAAAAAACCATTCACAACAAAAAAACCAATAGCTGAAAATATTAACAAGGATGTTGCGAAACGCAAAAATTTCATATTGTTATGATAACAAAAAAAAGCAGGGATGTCCTGCTTTTTATAAAAAATAACTATACTGCATGTTCAATACAAGTTGTAGCTGATGGGTTTGCGCGCAAACGCTCCTGTGAAATAGAACATCCAGCAACTTCACAAACACCATAATCACCTTTTTCAATCGCTGCAAGAGCTTTATTAATTTGTACGTAACGCTCCTCCAAAACACTAAAAATAGCAACATGCTCTTCGTATTCTTCAGTTAAATTCGCATTATCAAGATCGTCAGCATGTTCACCGTCACCTACACCAGGAACAACAATCCAATCCCCACTTTTCTCATCCAGCATTCTTCCCAAAGAAGCAAATTCTTGCTCAATTTCTTTTTTCTTGCTAACTAAAATATCTTTTACCCTGTCTGTGTTCATAGTACTCAAAGTATAACATAGCCCAAAAGAAAAACACAGAGTAATCTGTATTTTTATTTATTGAAAATATCCTTAAAGGCCCGACGCTTAATAATCTCATTCATAACACTTTCATTACGTGCAATGAGAATGGTCTTTTCATCCAAAAAAGTGTAGAGGAGAACGAGATCACCCTCCCTAAGAGAATCAGCATCAGCCTTTTTGGTTGTAAAATCAATTGGAGTACCTGGACCAAAGCTACCACTTAAGATCCCTAATCCCTGCAAAGTTCCATTTGGTTGAAGAACAAATCCGGAACCAAGATATCCCTTTTCCTTGAGAAGTGAATTGATTAAATTAACAGTAGTAGGAGAGACCGAACAGGTATTTTCATCTGCAGGTTCCAAATCATTATCCTCTTGGAAAGAACGAACCGCTTCACATAATTTTGAATCAAAGACAGGATCAATAACATCTATTGAATATCCTTCAGCATAAAGAAAGATTTTTAATGTTTGAACATCTTCTCCATAAGAACCAAGTCCAAAATCAAGTGTTCCTGGAGTATTGCTAGCGTCAAAAGCAAGATAATTATTGATAATAGCAACATCATCTTTACCATTGATACCCTTAAAGAATTTACCTTTTCCAGCAAGAATTTTATTGAGAACGCCAAGGGTATCCTCATCAATAATTCCCGTTTGAGGAAGATGGTTCATTTTTTGGAAAAGACTAATTGCATCTTGAGTAACAAGATCAAGAACTCCATTTACAGAAATTTCTTTCATGAGTCCAATCTGTACCATCATCTGCTGAATAGGAGTCACCAATGGGGCTGACACCCCAGCACGAATAGCACCTCCCTGTGGGAGACGAAAGCCTCTTGGGTATCCATTTCCAAGAGTAATCCAACTAACACTATGAGCATAGCCAAAAGATTGTTTAATCATGTCAATCAGATCTCGTAATTTTCCAATTTGTGTTTTGTTTCCACTTTGATCTACGGAGAGTCGTCCATCAGGATCAATCTGTTTAAGCAAACGCTCAAGACGACTGATGATACCAATTGCTTGCTTTGTGGCTTGTTGTTCTTGAATATTACCAAAAGATACTTGCAAGAAAAATTCAGACGCATCGTTAAGCGTATCAGCTGCACCATCAACACCAAAGAGCCCCAAGGCAAAAGAAAGTGTTTTAAGTTCAACAGCAATGAGAGCTGCTTTTCCTTGTATTACACCATAATCTTGTTCAAATTGCTCAGTGAGTGAGTGAGTCATGTTTTTCTCAAGTGGATCAAAACAAAATTTATATTTTTGACCTGGGAATTGTCCCTTGTAAACAATTCTATTATCCTCGGTCAAACAAAAGGGAACCCTTCTCTCTGTAGGATGAATACATTGAACATCTTTAGGAATATCACCTCTTTGATTGCGAGCAAATCCTTCAAGATAGCGTCCATTTCTATCAAAACAAATGCTTTTATATTGAATATTTTTCAAATGCATCAACTCCGTAAAATTTGAACAAATCTTCTGCCCTGGATAAGAAGCAATATTTTTATAAGGGATTGGTGTTTGTAATTTACCACAAGTAACACCTGGTTTTCCTTCATTTTCAATATTTTTTTCAAGAGTTCTTGAAATAATCGTGTTCCCTCGTGCACAAACATAAGGCCAGCATTGTTTTGCCAAAAAACAAAAATCAATTGGTTTTGGTTCACCCTCAACTCGATTTCCTGTCTGTGCATCAAAACAAACCTTCTTTAGATTTTGCTGGTCAAGAGAGTTTTGTCCACCAATAGCAGCATTTTTTCCGCCAATATCAACAGTATTTCCATCTTGTCCCTGGAATTGGACACTATTTACAACTCCAGCTTGAGAACTACTTTCTGAACCACCATCACCCTTCACGGTTTCTGCCTGGATAGGCTCTGCAGTAATAGTTCTGTCTGCACTCTCTGTTGTCTGTGTTTCTTTCTTTGTCTGTGCAAAAACATGCTCTGCGCTATTAATAACAAAACGACGAAGTGATGAACCAAAGGCTTGGGCGAGTGAGTCTTTTACGGTCTCAATTTTATTGCTGTCATTTTGTTCAAGTGTTTTTGCTTGAGGAAGAGTATTTTCTTGCTTTACTTCTCCACTACTATCAGAGTCTTTTTGAGTCGCCTGTTTTTTCTTTGATTTGAATAAATCAAAAACTCCATTTCGTCTATCCACTTCACGCGGTAAGAAACGTGCAACACGAACATTTTTGTTATTAATCAAATCATCAGAGAATCCTGGTTCAAGCAAGGAACGATCTCCGGCTTCTTTTGGAAGATCAAGATAAGGCGAAAGATCATCAATCATCGTTGGTTCCCATTCCTTCATTCCTTCAAGAGCCCTATCATAAGAGAGTGCTTTGAGAATGATAAAGGGTTCATTTTTATCAGTACGATAAACACCATGCATGAAATCATTCTCAATATTTTCGTAGAGTAATTTTGGAGGAATGTTGTCAGTAGCTTCAAATACCTGCTTGATACCAAGTCTACGCAAATTTCCCATATCATCTTTACCAACATAATAAATATGTCTTAAATCATCATCTGGGAGTTTCTCTTCAATAACTTTTCTGATGGCTTGTTTGGTTTTTACCGTTTCAGCAATTGTCGCATTGATTCCAGTATCAACATCAGCATATACAAGTGAAGGCACTCTTTTTTCACTCACAAATTCAATATTCTTTTCCTTATTACTCTTCCAGAGATAACTAGCAATCGCCCCCACAAAAGCAAAGAGAATTAACGCCCCTGCAATATAAGCGATATTCTTGCGAGAAAAAGGAGAACTAATAGCTCGTATCTTCTTTTCTTGACGTGCTTTTTGTAACAACTCTGACATTGTTTTTGGGTTATTTGAACCCATTGCTGATGAAAGATCTCCATAATAGGTTTGACCAACCCCTTTTGCTTTTTCTTTTTTTTCTAAGAGCCGAGCGATTTGAACATCATCTTTCTTTTCTCTGTCTTGATCACGAAGAATAGGAGCCCTCAAATCCTCATTAATACTTTTTTTCAAATCTTCAACAACTGCTTCCTGGTTTGATTCTTTTTCGTCTTTAGTTATTGTTTGAACCTGAGCTTTTTTTTGAATTTGTTCTTTTTGCTTGTTCGCTTCAATCACCTTCATTGCAGCAAGCGTGCTGGCTGAACCCTTGTTTGATTCTTTTTTAAGAGGAGTTTCTTTTACTAATTTTGTTTCCCTTGTGTCATTGAGCGAATGAGATTCTCTTGTCTGACTTGAACTTTTTTGTGGATCAGAAAAAAGAGCCTCAATCTCTGATTTCAAATCAGCAATACTTTCATCTTTATTTTCTTTTGAAGCTTTTTGTGAAAAGTGATCAGCTGATCGTTGTGCAAGACCATGTAACTCATCAGAAGAAAGAATATTCTGGCTAAGCGTTTGTCCTGTCACTTTTGTTTGCAGCGACCCACTCTTCTTTGCTTTTTTCCAAATAATTTTTTTATCATTCGCCATATACTTGCTATTATATAATGAATAGAGTGAAGGAACAACAAAAAATAACCTTTTCAGGTTATTTTTTCAATCCAAGTTTTTGAATAAGTTTTTGATACCCATCAAAATCTTTTGCTTTAAAGTTTCTCAAAAGTTTTCTTCGTGTATCAACCATTTTTACTAAACCACGTCGTGAGTGGATATCTTTTTTGTGGACCTTGAGGTGCTCAGTTAATTCTGCGATTCGTTCAGAAAGCAAAGCAATTTGCACCTGAGGAGAACCGGTGTCAGAATCGTGAGTTTGTACACCTACGATAACGTCCTTTTTCTTCTTTGTTGTTAACATAACAAAGTTACTATAACATATAAAAATCTCTCTGCAAGAGTTATAAACAAACTATACCCAGCTCTGAAATATTTTACGACATAGAAAAGAAAGACTATACTAAGACTAATGAACATACATGAACTCTTAAGAGAATTTCTTGAATACATGGAAATTGAACGTGGGCGTTCGCTTAAAACCATTCAAAATTATGAACGGTATATTCTACGTTTTCTCTCTTATGCAAAAATACAAAAAGCTGCAGATATTACCGAAAAGAATCTAAGAGAATTCAGAATCCATCTCAATAGACAAGAAGGGGTCAAAGTCAAAGGACAAACATCTCAGAACATGAAAAAGAGAACACAAAATTATTATTTGATTGCCCTTCGTATGTTTCTAAAATATCTCATGAAACGTGATATCAAAACACTCGCTCCTGATAAAATAGAATTGGCAAAAACGAGTACGAGGCAAATAGAACATTTAAGTATAGAAGAACTCGAGCGCATGCTTAGTGTTTCAACAAAAAATTTGCGAAATCACGCTATTCTTCAAACTCTCTTTTCAACAGGGCTTCGTGTTTCTGAGCTCTGTTCACTCAATCGTGATATTGATCTGAATAAAGATGAATTCACTATTCGCGGGAAAGGAGAAAAGTTGCGTATTGTCTTTTTGAGTCCTCAAGCGAAAAAAAGTATTAAAGATTATCTTGCAACGCGAACTGATTTTGACGAAGCACTCTTTATTCAAGAAGGTCCTCAAGCTGTGAAACGCGAAGAAAAAAATCTCTCTTTACGATTAACAACTCGCTCTGTTGAACGAATAGTGAAACACATCGCGATCGAAGCCGGAATCTCAAAACGCGTGACGCCACACGTCATCAGACATTCCTTTGCAACTGATTTACTGAGAAACGGAGCTGATATGAGATCAGTGCAAATTATGTTGGGGCATAGCAATATTGCAACAACACAGATATATACACACGTCACAAACAAAGAATTATTAGAAACTTACAAAAAGTTTCATGATCGTAATAACAGTGAAACCTAAAAACCCTTATAATTACAAGGGTTTTTTAAAAGACATTAAAAAGACACTTCTCTGTCTTTTTACAAAAAAACTTCTCTGGCTATACTAATTATATGGACACAACAACCTATCAGTACTTCAAAGAAAGTTATCAACAGGGCTCAGACATTTGGACAGAGATTCCACTCCTCCCTGTCTTCTTGAAAAGCATCCCTCAAAAAACAGGAGTGCTTGCTCTTGATATCGGCTCTGGAATGAGTGAGGTTCCTGAGGCACTCATGAGAAAAAATATTTTTTGTATTGGCGTTGATTATATAGAGGAGAGTGTGGAAAAGCAGAACAAAAAACTCAAAAAAGAGGGATTACAAAATCGTGGAAGGTTCATCTGTGCAGAAATAGGAAAACTTCCTTTTAGTGAACAAAGCTTTGATCTCATTTATGATATTCAAACTTTTCAACATATAAACAAAGTAAAACGAGAAAACTACCAAAAAGAACTTCTCTCACTCTTGAAAGAGGGCGGTTATTACCTCAACGTATCGCTCTCAAAGAACACCAAGAGCCTCTATGGACAGAGTCCAAAAAAATCAACTAGTGATCACTTCACTCAATTCGGAGCACCACATTATTTTTTTACTAATCAAGACATCAAAAATATATTCTCTCAAAACTTTCAAATCATTAATCAGCAAGAACACTCTTTTCCAAGCCTCTCTGATCCTCAAGAAGAAATTACCCTCCTCTTTAGCCTGATGAAAAAAACCTAGACATTTTGTCTAGGCTTTTTATTAAATTCAAAGAATAAAAATTATCTTTTTTCATCAATATTTCGTGTTGTATGAGGAACACAAAATAAACGCTGGGGGGGGATGATCTTTCCAGTACCGAAACTTTTTCCAAAAGTTCCAACCTGTTTCGTTCTTGCAAAGGCGTTTGTTAGAGCTTGAATGTATCTTCTCTTAGAAGCAATCAAGTCATCATTTTTTTGAGAATGAATCGATTCTGATGCATTTAGAATCCCTTTGAACGAAGGATCTGTTCCTCGCGTAGAATTACCTTCATCGTAGTTAGCCAATAAATCCTTGTAATCCTTTTTCGCTTCTTTCAATTTATGCTCAATACATTTTCTAAAAAAAAGAACCTCTCTGTTTACATAATAGCCTCTTTTTTCCCAATTCCCGTTTGAAAAAATTTCATTAAATTCTTTTTTTAATACTTCTTCCATTTTGTTACTTTTATTAAATTAAACATGTACATATTCGTTTATACAATACCATCTCATAAAAATATTGCAAGTATCTATATGAAAAATGAAAAATTTGCTATCCTAAGATTATGAAAATACTCTCATGGAATATCAATGGTATCCGCGCATGGAAAGATAAAGAAGGTACGCTTGATTTTATATCGGCGAGCCAAGCTGACATTGTCTGCTTTCAAGAAACAAAAGCGCAAGTTGATCAAATAGAAAAACTCACTGGTGAAGGCGAACTACTCAAAGAAAAAGATCACCTTTTTCAAGACTTCCCTTTTCATTATTGGCACAGCGCCGAGAAAAAAGGCTATTCAGGAACCGGCATTATTTCAAAAATTGAACCGAAAGTGGTTTGGTATGGCATGGATAACTCACCGCTTGAAAATGAAGGGCGTGTCATCAATGCCGAATTTGAAGATTTTATTCTCATCACGGTTTACACCCCAAATTCAAAAAATGATCTTGCGCGTCTTCCTTTACGTTATAACGAATGGGATAGAGCCTTTTTGAAGCATATGCAAAAGCTCGAGCAAAAAAAACCGGTTATTGTGTGCGGGGATTTGAATGTTGCCCATAGCGAAATAGATCTCGCAAGGCCAGATGGCAACAAAACAACCGCAACGAAACCTGGGAGTGCTGGCTTTACCAACGAAGAGCGTGAGCGATTTTCTGATTTTCTCGAAGCTGGCTTTATTGATACTTTCCGTTTTTTGCATCCAAAAACGGTTAAATATTCTTGGTGGAGTTATCGTGCCTTTGCCCGCAAACGAAATGTTGGCTGGAGAATTGATTACTTTTTAAGCTCTCAATCACTCAAAAACAAAATCAAAAAGGCAGAAATACATGATGAAGTAACGGGGTCAGACCATTGTCCTGTTTCTCTTGAAATATAGATTGTCTTTATAAAAAACCTAAGGAGGTTTTTTGTTTATTGTCTTGAAAAAGGCGGGATGCTTCGCACCCCGCCTTTTTATTATTTGCATTTTCCTCTTTTACCTTTCGTTTATGTCACCAAGAAACTACCCAACCTTGTGTTTCCGCTCTATCTTTTTAACTTCGCGAAATTCTGCTTTGTCTTTTTTTTCTTTTCCTGCTTCGCCAAGTTTTTGAACTTCTTCATCAGGCATGCATTCCATTTCTCTCGCTCGCATCTCGAGATACTCGCGCGTGTTTTTCGTTGGATCATCCAACACTTCTTCAAGAAGTGCGTGCAAAATCCATCCCATTTTGCGCCCTGGCTTCATTCCCATCTCAGCGATCATAATATCTCCATTGAGTTTCAACATTTTCACCGAAACAGGATCACGCATCACTTGCTCAATCATGGCTTGATACTTACGCAAACGAAATGGCTTTTCTTTTGGGCGACCGGTTCCAATACGATCACAAGTACGTACATCCATCAAATTCCAAATGAGCTCCTTTCCGACATTTCTCACCATACGCCGCGCGGCTGAGAGGGTTATTGCATCAGGATCAGAGAAAAACATGTGATAACGAACCAGCTTCACAACTTTTTCTATGAGCTCTTTGGGAAATTTTAATCGCTTCAAAATCTGCTCTGTCATTTTTGCACCAACTACTTCATGCCCATAAAAAGTCCATTCTTTTGTTCCACGACCATTCGCAGGGCGCCTTGTCGCAGGTTTTCCAATATCATGAAAAAGTGCTGCCAATTTTACATGCAAAGGATAATTTTTGTTTGACCCATGTTCAAGTGATTTAATCAAATGAGTCCATACATCAAAGCTATGTATTCCTCCCTGCTCGCAATGAACCCCCTCCAAAAATTCTGGAATCGTATATTCAAGCAAACCAAAAGCGCGCATCATTTCCATTCCATCCTTTGCATATGCTGCATCAACGAGTTTGATAAATTCATCACGAATCCGCTCGCGCGAAATATTCTCAAGACTCCACGCAAGCTCGCGCAGAGAAAGCATCGTTTCCTCTTCAAGCATAAAACCAAGCTGGGCAGAAAAACGCACTGCACGCATAATACGCAAAGCATCCTCACCAAATCGCTCCTTAGGATCGCCCACCGTTCTAATAATTTTTGCCGCGAGATCTTCTCGTCCTCCATAATCATCTACAAAAGAATTGTTGATTGGATCATAGGCAAGTGCATTAATCGTAAAATCACGCCTCTTTACATCTTCATGGATAGAATCAGAAAAAGCAATTGTGTCAGGACGACGATTATCACTATACCCCACTTCAGTTCGATACGGTGTTATTTCTATTTCATAACACACATCATCTTTCTCAAGATTTTTGTTCACAATACCAACCGTTCCAAAATTGTTTTCATAGACCACGCGCATCTCGGTCTTTTCAAAGACTTTAATAATTTGCTCAGGCACCGCATTCGTTGTTACATCAAAATCGTTTGGCACACGTCCCAGAAGAAGGTCACGAACACAGCCTCCAACAATATACGATTCAAATCCTGCATTCTGAAGCTCCTCTAAAACCCATAGAATATGAGCAGGAATTTTTGCTTGTAATTTTTTGTTCATATCTTTAGTATAGAAAGCTTTAATGAAATAGCAAACATCTTAAAACGCGAACAATTATTTCCTTAAAATAAAAAACCAAACTCTTAGTCTGGCTTTTTACCCTTCAAAGGCTATCTCTTCTTGCTCACGTGTTTTGAGGTCACGCAACAAATAGACTCCTTTTACCATTTCATCTTCGCCGAGAATAATCGCTTTAGCATAGCCTTTTCGCTCGGCATATTCAAATTGTTTTGCCATTTTTTTCGCTGAAGTAAGAACATCACAAACAAGCCCCTTTACTCTATAGGATTCAGCGATTTTGAGTGCCTGCGATAAAAAATCATCAGAATAACTTAAAACAACATAGCCTTCGTTCGTCTCTTCTTCTGATGAAACCTCCTCAAGAAGTGCGAGCAGCCGATCAACTCCAACACTTGCCCCAATCGCAGGGACGCTCGGTCCACCAAGTTTTTCAATTAAATGATTGTAGCGCCCGCCGGAATATACACTTCCGAATTCTGGATACTCGTCAATGGTCGTTTCAAAAATCACTCCGGTATAGTAGCCAAGTCCACGAATAATAGACATATCAAAAACAACATTATCTTTGCCGAGATCGCTCAAAACATGATCAATTGCCTCAAGCTCGCTTAAGACTTCTTCAAAAGATTCTGCTTTATTAAAAAGTTCCTTGAGCTTTCCGAGAACAAATTTTCTCTCTCCAGAGAGTGACCCGAAATCAACCAATTTTTTCACTTGTTCATTTGAAAGCCCTATTTCAAGGAGCATTTTTGCAAGCTCATCTCCTGAGATTTTGTCTCTTTTATCAAGAGTAATTAAAACTGACTTCAAAAGTGCACTATCAAAAGAAAGAGCTTCAGGAAGCAAATTCAAAATTTTTCTACTATTCACACGAATCGTGAAGCTTGGCGTTTTGAGTTCGGACATAACTGTATGCATCATCAAAAGCAAATCAATATCAGTATAAATACTATCAGATCCAACAATATCAGCATCAAGCTGGGTGAATTCTCGGTATCTTCCTTTTTGTGGTTTTTCTCCACGAAAGACTTCACCTAATTGGTAGCGCTTGAAAGGCTTTGGTAAATCTCGATAATCAGACATCACCCGAGCAAGAGGCACGGTTAAATCAAAACGCATAGCCAGCTCTTGCGCATTTCCCCTCTTTCGTTCACGCGTAGAGTGAACATGGAACAAATTAAAATCTGTCACATCAGGCGCAAGAATTTTTTGAAACTCAACAATAGGTGTTTCAAGCGGCAAAAATCCATAACGCCGATATACTGAAATGATTCTATTGACCATATCTTCCTTTTTCCGTGCTTTTTCTGGTAAAAGATCACGAAACCCTTTTGGTGTATTTGACATAATAGTAAATAGTTATGTTTGCAGTATAACATAGAAAACAAGCTTTTCTATGTTCATCAAGATATAAAATAAAATACCTACAATACATTTGTATTCTAGGCATCTATATTATTTAATGTCCACCCGCCAGGACTCGAACCTGGAATGACGGTTCCGAAGACCGTAGTGATATCCATTTCACCACAGGTGGATATCCATACTATAGTTCTTTTTTATAAAAAAGCAAGAAAAAAGATATACAAATACCCTTATCTTTTTATAAGATACCCCTATGGGTATTTTGTAGCCCCTAAAAAGACAACTGTGGATAACTCAGTGTATAATGGGTATAAAGGACATCTTTTGAGAATGTTGTGTTCAGATACAAGTTTTCAAATAAAATTCCCCTTTTATCCTCTTTTTTGTTTCATATGAAACAAAATACTCGTAAAATATACAAAAACACCCAAAGAGTATCAAAATACATACCGGAAAAGATACAACAAGCTAGAATATAAAAACAAAAAAATAATAAGTTTTATATGAAACAGCAACATAAAACATGCTATACTGGTTTCATATGAAACGTTTCACTTCAAAAACTCAACAAATTGGTCAACTTGGTGAAAATATATGTACAAGGTTCCTAATAGATAATGGTTTTAAAATTAGAGAAAGAAACTACACAGAAAAACATGGCGAAATAGATATTGTCGCAGAAAAAGACAATATCACTCATTTTATTGAGGTAAAATCAATAAGAGCCAAGGAGGTTTCATATGAAACCTATAATCCAGCTGAAAATCTAACCAAAAAGAAATTTCAAAAAATACAAAAAACAATCATATCATACCTAAGAAAAGAAGGTGTTTCATGTGAAAACTATCAAATTGATCTGTACCTCGTTTATATAGATACAAAAATGAAAAAACATAAATTAAAAAGGATTGAAAATATCACAGAAATATAAAAAATATAGACAAGAAAGACTCTTTTGTTTCATATGAAACATAGTTAATACAAGCTTATTTTTTAAAGAACCCTTTTCTATATGTTTCACAAATATGTGAAACATATAGAAAACAAAAATATAAAAAAATACTTATTTCTAACTAAAAAATTTAAATCAAAATCTTCTTAAGAAAAAAACTTTAAAAATCAAGAGGGGTGACTGAAACTACTTGATGTCTTTTATAAAAAGAAATCCACATTTTCTATCTAAAAGACAACAAAAAAGCTTGTGTAAATATAAAAGTATGCTATATTAACCATGCACATATTCGGGATGTGGTGTAACGGCTAACATGCTTGTTTTGGGTACAAGTGACTCCGGGTTCGAATCCCGGCTTCCCGACAGCATAAAACCATTCTTTGCATAAAGAATGGTTTTTATTCCAAAAACTTATACACAATCACAAGCTTTATTCAAAAAGTGCTTGACAATTTTTATGAATAGTGTATATTGTCTCATGTGAGTGGCGAGTTACACAGGTAATTTTTTTTCAGCCATTAACATCCGATAAAAAACACCCGCAAGGGTGTTTTTTATTTTTAAGATACATCAAAAATAATTACAAAAACAAATACAACTGATATTGGTTTTTATAATGTGGAAACGTAAAAAATAAAACCTAAAAAAAGAAAAAACGCTTTCGCGTTTTTTTAAAATCTGTGCGGGCGGAGAGAATCGAACTCTCGTCCTCTGGTTGGAAGCCAGATATTCTACCACTAAACTACGCCCGCATATATCTTTTGACATCAGTAATATTATCATAAGTATTTTTTTGTGCAAGTAAAAAAGCCTCAGAGAAGAGACTTTTTTAACAAGATTACCCGCGAACGGTATCTTTCAATGCTTTTGCAGCTTTGAATTTTGGTACACGTTGTGCTGGAACTTTTACGGTTTCACCGGTTCGTGGATTTCGTGCTTCACGTGCTGCACGCATAGTTCCTTCAAATTTTCCAAACCCTGCAATATCAACAACACCACCTTTTGCCATTTCAGCTGCCATTCCATCAAAGAGCGCTTTAATAACTTGTTCTGATTGGGTTTTTGTTCCTCCCACAATATCAAG
>PDWI01005577.1_pt1 | contig 16159 bp, 14 predicted proteins | sample 1430891 | NCBI WGS metagenome assembly PDWI01 (sample SAMN01162508, study PRJNA174530) | Oral metagenome, whole genome shotgun sequencing project. | biome: Marine environment; feature: Marine mammal; material: Swab sample of the gingival sulcus; isolation source: swab sample of gingival sulcus...
TGTCAGAGAAAACTATGACTTTAACAATTGTACCTTAGAAGAATACATGGAAGGTATCGGTATATTAGTAAAAAATAAAGTGATTCCTATTGAAGAAACCTTCCACATTGCGATTGCCTACTCAATGAGAAATCTTCCGCCTTATGAAAAGGCTAGAATTACCAATCCAATATATCTTAAATTCTTAGATGGCGAAAAACACAATTGGAATCTTGTTTTTGGCGAATACGCAGACGAGCAAAGGTCTTTAGGAAATCCTGAAGGTGCTAAAAACATTGATAAAGCATTGGAGCATATTGAAGAAATAATGACTGAAAGCGAGGTATAAATATGAACCTTGCAGTAAATTCTATTGCATCTATTTATAATGTTAATTCTTGTAAGCAGAAAGATAATGCAATGAATAAAGATAATAAAAATATATCTTTTGAAATTTGTGTTGACAATAAAATTAAACAAGCTAACGGAATTGAGTGTAACAACTTAAAAATAGATAAAAATGGTGGTTTTCTTGGCTATATAGATGGTGAATGGAAACAGCTTAATAAAAGCTCTGATGATAGACCTTGTGGACGTAATGAGATTTTAATAAAAGGTGGTGGCAAATCACCCTTAGTTGTTATTGGTGTCAATGCTTTTTTAATGAACTTTTGTGGTAGAGCTATGGGTAAAGCTAGACAAGAACCCTATGCTATCCAAAAAAATGTGGATTTTAGTAAGCTTCCAAATTCATTAACTTTAATACCAAAAAGACAGGTAACACTACCTGATGGAACTGTTTTAGAATGGAAAACAAATAGGGTTATTTTTAAATCTAAAGATGATAATATAAATTATGCTAGGAGTTTAGCTAATGCTATGGATGATTTTACAAGAATTGCAAATAAGCAACGTTTAGGTTTAGGTAGAGTTATTGGCATTAGCAGAGAAAAAACTAAAGATGTAAACAAGGTTTTGACAGCAATGGGAATAGATACCAGTAAAGATTTTTATGTAAATGGCAAAAAATTTTGGTATGACAATGAATCTGGGGAGTTTAAATTTGAAATAGAAAGTGCTGTAAATGACAAATATACAGTAAGACATGAAAATAGCCATTTGACTTATAATGATAAGTTGATAAAAATGGCATATTTATAATTATTATTTTGTATATCAAATTCTATTAGAGAGATGGGAAACTATCTCTTTTTTTGTTCAAAATTATAAAAAGTTGATTGCGTGTTAAGAATAAGTCTTTGTAGAAAGTATAAATAAAATGCTTGTAAAAAATCTAAAAAACAGATTTTTTTTCATATTTATAAGAATAAAGTCTGCAAGTTGCGGACTCAGTTGATAATGAAAAAACAAGTGTATGCCTTGCGTTTGCTTTTTTCTATGTCTTATTATAACAAATTCCAAATTCTCAGTTGAGTCCGCAACTTGCAGACTAGTAATCAAAATCTATTGATTTAATTGCAAATAAAGTTCATACTTAAACGTAGGCGTAGAATGAAAGAAAAGGGGAAAAAGATGAACAGAAAAAAGAAGTATGCACCATTAAGGTATGATAGGGTTTTTAAAGGCTTTTTTTCAAAAGAAGATAATAAGAATTTGTTATTATCCTTACTTAAAAATTATTTGGACTTAGATATAGCAAGTGAAGATGATATACAATTTGTAAATACAGAACTTAGCCCAGATAAAGTAGATGATAAAATGCCTAGATTAGATTTAAGAGTAAAGTTAAGAACAGGTGAGTCTGTTAATGTAGAAATTCAAGGTAATCATATGCCATATTTTCTAAAAAGGATATACTATTACAATACAAAAATGTATTCATCTCAGCTTGTTAAGGGAACAAACTATGGTGATTTAAAGAAATCAATGACTTTGGCTTTTACCTACTATGATATATTTAATAGTGAATCGTATAAAAACCATATTTACTTATATCACGAAGAAAGCAAAGCGAAAGTTCTTGATGATATTCACATATGTGTGATAGAATTAAGTAAATACTTAAAACTAAAGAGGAATAATAAAATAGAAGTAGATGATTGGGCAGAATTATTGAGTGCAAAAACTGATGATGTGTTTGAGGATATAAAAAAGCGAGGTGGTATTATGGCAGAAGCAGTACAAAAATTAAACTTTTTTACACAAGATGAAATTGATAGATATTGGGAAGATATGTATTTAAAAGCTGAGTTAGATGAGAATACTTTAAAAGCCTATTGGAAAGAACAGGGACTTGCAGAAGGTATTGCTGAAGGAAAAATCGAAGGAAAGATTGAAGGAAAGATTGAAGGAATGTTGCTTTTAGGAGCTGATATTTCAAAAATCACAGAACTAACTGGAGCTACGGAAGAAGAAATTTTAGAAATTAAAAACAATATGTAGCTTATTGTATCAATATTACCTAGTTCGTTAGTGAAACATAACTTACTAGGTATTTTTTATTACTTTATCATATAAAAGCACCTTCGTTTTTTGTAGTTCTTCTTTAAAACTCAAATTTTTTATGCCACGCTCTTCAACTAAGTCAATTTTTTTATCAAATATTTTTTCGAGTTTATCCTTCATTTCAAAATAGGAATCTGCATATTTGAAAGGATCCGTTTCATGAAAATCTACTAGAAAGTCTATTTCCAAATTTGCATTAAAATCATCAAGAATAGATGAACCAAATACAGCAAAGTTTTTAACAAGGCAATTTTCACAGATTTACTCTATGTCTTTTAAGTTTAGACTGCTAATTTTTGTTTCAAGCATTGTTGTTTTTCTTTTTAAACAATCATTTCCTTTTTTAAATTATCAGCAGTTTCTTTGTCTAGTAGAATTTCCACTATTTTTAAAGCAAATTCCATAGCCACGCCAGGACCTTGTGCGCTTATAATATTGTTGTCAAAGACAACACGCTGGTTGATATAACTACCTGTTTTTATGTTGCTCTCAAAACCTGGATAGCAAGTGTAAGTCGCATTATTTAATATAGATGCAGAATCAAGTGCAATGGGCGAAGCACAAATAGAAGCAATCAATCTATTTTCTGCAAATTGCTTTTTTAGTAGACTTTGTACCATAGCATTATCCCTTAAATTTGTCGAGCCAGGCAGTCCACCAGGTGTTATGATAATATCAGCTTTATTATTTATATTATTTGCTAAAATATCATCAGCTATAATTTCTATATTATGAGCACCTTTAACAGTTTTTTCTTGATTGATAGATAGCGTTTTAACATCAATGACAGCTCTTCTTAAAACATCTATAGGTGTTATCGCTTCGATTTCTTCAAAACCATCAGCCAGTAAAACATAAGCAATTTTTTTAATTAGTAAGTTTTTCATTTTAACCTCCAAAGTTCATTATTTAATTAATATCTAGATAGTATCATATATTTACTTTATTAGCAAAAAATACTATATCAGATATTTTAAAGTCTTGTTGTGTAATAAATTAAACAAAAAAATGGACTATTAGTAATATATTTTAAAAATTTTATTTGCATAGAGCAAAGATACTTTATATACTAAATTTGTTGTGAATTTTTTACTGTTAGTAATGACGGTGATTATAATTATCACAAAATATTGGCTTATATCACATATTATGCAAGGGAGGGTAAAAGATGAAGAAGATTACTTCTTTTTTGTTAGCGTTATTTTTAATTACCTGTTCATTATCAAATGTAAATGCTAGTGAATTAGAGAATAATACTAACTACGACAAAGTAGCTGACTATATCAAGGTAGAACTTGATGATGAAACCTCAAAAGACTTAGAAACTTTAGAAGGCTGGGGTGCTGATTGGATGCATGTAGCTTTTAAAGAGAAGGTTTGGGGACTTAGATATTATGAAATGGGTTTTAACCATAAAATAAGAAATACGCATAGTGTAAGTCCAGCAAACATGGCTTCTATAGATATAGGAAAAGGTTTTTCAAAGGCTCAAATAGTAGTCCCTTTAGAGGGCAGTAAGGAATATAACCCTGTAGATTTGAGCGTAGAAAAAGTTAAAAAGGGATATTGGTTCCCAAGAACTTATGAAGTATTAGTACTTAAAGTGAGCAAAAGAGTAGATAATATTGAACTTCTTGCTCCAGAGTCTGTCAAAATTGGTGAGGATATAAGAATACAAATAAAAAATGATGAAAATAAGTATTTTGCAAACTCAATAAACAAGGTTTTTATTGGAGAAAATGAGATTACTGATTTTGACTTAGGTAAAGATAGTATAAAAATTTATGGTTCTGCTATTAATGAAGCAGGTGAATATGATGTAAAACTTGTTTCTGATTTTTATGATGATAAAGTAGTTAAGGTAAAGGTGGAAAAAGAAGAATTACTAGATTATGCACCAATACTAAGTTTAGAGAAAAACCAATATAGAGGATGGTGGTCTTCTTATAATTACTATACTATAGAATTTGAAGATAAAAACTATATTGATAGTTTGACAAGTATTTTTGAAAATGAACAAGAATATGAAAAAGCATCATCACTTACAAACAATAAATACAAAGTTTATTCTGATAAAATTGAACTTAGAGCAGATGATTCAAATCTTACTAAAGAAGATGTAGTTCTTAAATTTGTTGCGGATGGCTATAAAGAACAAGTAGTAACAATTAAGCCAGATTTAAGTTTTATTATTGGAACAAGTGAAGAAGATGAAACACCAGATCTAAGTAAAAAAGATACTCCAGTGTTTAATTCTGCTGAGTTAAAATATGTTCCAGCTGGCTGGCTTAGTTCAGAGTATTCATACTACTTAGTAAACTTTGAAGGCGAAGATATTGCAGATTACTTAGAAAATATTGAGAGCGTTACAGTAGGTGAAATTACTTATAAAGAGGGTTATCCTAGTGATGTGGAAGAATATGATGTAGATAAAGAAGTTTTAAAACTTGGTATGGCTGGTTTTGTAGACGGTGAAGATGTAGACGTTTGGATAGAGTCAAAGGGCTACAAAAATCTACACTTTGTAATTGCAGCTCAAAAAGACAAAACTGCACCTATTGTTGCTGAAGTTAAAGTAAAACTAATGCCTATTACCACTGAAGTAGCTCCTCAAGTTTTAGAACAGTATTTTACAAATCTTAAATCACCTAATATGGAAAGTGCCAAAAGCTTCTTTGCTGATTTGACAAATGCTGAGTACTATTTAAAACCTTTTAAAGAAATGGATAAGATTAAAGTAATGGAAATTGCTAAGTATTTTAGACCTGCCTATGCAAGGTTTGCCTTTGATGGTAGTGATGAGGAAATAGACGACTATTTAGATAATGTTGAAAAATTAATTGTGAATGGTACTGAATATGATTATAAGCCTATCCTTGCTACAGATATGATTAATGATATAATAGGCAAGTTTCCAGAAAATACAGCAACAAGTTTAGTAAGTGCTGGTCTTTCATTTGCAAGTAGTGAAAAAGCCTATTTTTACGCAGAAAAAGACGGCGTGCCATTTAATCCTAGTATTACAGGTGCAACAAACTTAGGTAAAAAAGCTTACTATATGGATCTTAGTGCTTCACATTTTACAAGTAGTGGCTTAGGCACTACAAGTGTAGTAATCAAAGCAAAGGGATATCAAGATGTAGTATTTGACTTCAATGCCTTTGTAGGTGCTAAGAACTATGACGTGCTAGGAGAAAGTCCTGATTTTGAAGAGGATGATGCAGTATTTGTAGAAGATGCTATGTTTAGTGATTATTGCAGAATAAGTTTTACAGGTGATGAAGCTACTGTAAATAACTACTTATTACAGATTAATGAAGTTAAAGTTGGTGAAACTACTTATAAGAAACACTCATCACTTGCTTTCAAAAATTCTTATATGCTTTCAAAGGGCAAGGTAGATGTCTTAGCTCCTTATCGCTATTTGGATTTAGATATGGATGCATTTGAAGCGGGTAAAGCTACTACTATCACTATAAAGGCTCGTGGTTATGAAGATATGGAATTAATTGTTACAAGACCTGAAATGGAGTCTGAAGTAGAGCTAGAAGAAACAGAAGAACCAGAAGAAACAACAACTGGAGAATCTACTGAAGTCAAAACGATTGAATAATTAACTTAAACAGTAAAAGAATAAAGGTCGGTATTTAATTGCCGACCTCTTTTATTAGAATACTAATAGTAATCCTCTTCTTCTATAAAATATCCTATTGTAATTTTTTGATCAATTCTTTAACCTTTTTATCTATAATATTTATAATTTCAATAAATGCGGAATCTTCCTTGCCTGTGGGGTCATCTAAACCCCAGTCCTCAGTTTGATATTCGTAAGGTAAAACAGGGCAGCTAACATTGCAACCCATGGTGATAATATAGTCTACTTCAGGAATCTCTTGAATCAGTTTAGGCTGTTGAGTTTTTTCCATATCTATGCCATATTCATTCTTCATTATGCGAACAGCGTCTTGATTTATCTTATTTTTTACAGCCGTCCCCGCTGAATACGCTTTTATTTTATCCTCTGCATAATGCTTTAGTAAAGCCTCTGCAATCTGACTTCTACATGAATTATGCACACACAAAAAAGCTACTTTTTTCATTTTAACCTCCAATAACTATGGTGTATATTCTTATGGGCTTACCACTTTATCTGTTTCAGATAGCACCTTAACGATTTCGTTCATAGTTGTTCTTTTGCCTGCCATGATTTTATCCGCTAAACCGTAATAGTCAAGGCAAGTACCACAAGCTAAAACTTGTACTCCTTGAGCTTCTAGTTCTTTGAAGTCGTCAATAGAACTTGAATCTTCACCAAGCATTTTTACGCCTTCTGCATACAATAAAATATGTGATGGTAATTTATCAGCTTCTGATAAAACACTGATAAAACCTGTTAGTAAGTTTTCTGATAAAGCCTTGTCGGCTGTACCCATCTCTTTTGATTTAATTACTACTGCATAATTTGCCATATCAAATATCCTCTCTTTATTTGATTTTTTCTATATTCGTTTCGCCATTCAAAACTGCTATCTTATATAAATTCCACTTTGCCAAGCCAGATTTTTCCATTATTTTTACTGAATCGTCTAAATGTTCAGCTTTAATTTTTACTGACATGCCGCAGCTTTCAGATATTTCCCTAAGCACAGGAACGACCTTCGGCTTCAATTCGCCTAAAAGTTTTTGTGCTTTGATAGAAGAATGCGGCGAATCGAATGTATATAGTATATATATTTCATCTCGTCTAGCCATGTAATACTTCCTTTATTGATTTTACAGTATATTCAATTTCGTCTACCGTTGTAAAGTGACTTATTGAAAACCTAACTGAACCTTGCGGATAAGTTCCTAATGTTTTGTGAGCAATAGGAGAACAGTGTAGTCCGCATCTTGTTTTTATTCCGTAATCTTCTTCTAAAATGTTTGAAAATTCAGCGTTGTCAAAGTCTTTAAAATCTAGTGATATTACTCCTAGTTTATTATTCAAATCAGCTGTACCCAGTATTTTAAAGTGCTTGCCATTTTCGTTTATTTCATTTAACATAGCTGTAAACTTTTTCATAAGTAGAATTTCTTGTTTTCTAATATTGTTTATGCCCTGTTCTAAAATATATTTTATTGAAGCATTTAGACCAAAGATAGCAGGAATGTTTGGTGTGCCAGACTCAAATTTATCAGGCAAAAAATCAGGTTGAATTTCTGAATTAGAAAGGCTACCAGTACCGCCAGTAATAATAGATTTTAGCTTGTTTGCAAAATCGCTATTCAAGAGTAGAATGCCAAGACCTTGCGGAGCTAGCAGACCTTTGTGGGCGGGTGCGCATAGGGCACTTAAATTCATATTCTCAAAGTCTATATCTATGTGTCCAGCACTTTGTGATGCATCTAGTACAAGTGGAATATCTTTCACCTTTGCAATGTCACTTATTTTTTCAAGTGGGAAAATATTACCACAAACATTTGAAGCGTGTGATATTATAATCATATCATATTTAGAACTTTCTATCATTTTAATAGTCTTGTCAATGTCAGCTTCGCCGTACTCGTTTGTAGGTATTAAATCAATTGTAGTGCCATTTTCTTTAAGTTCTGTAAGTGGACGCATCACTGCGTTGTGCTCTAATGCACTCACTAAGACTCTACTATTTGGCTTCAAATATCCTTTGATAGCTTGATTTAATGAAAAAGTAGCTCCCGATGTGAAGATTACATTGGCTTCATCCTCTTTAAAATTGAATAGCTCTTTGACAAATTCTCTAGTTTCAAATACTATCATATTGGCATTTTGTGCGTTGGAGTGAGTCGAACGATTCACATTCGCCCCAATATTAGTCATATAATTATATACAGATTTTACTACAGCATCTGGTTTTGGGTATGACGTTGCAGAATTATCTAAATATACAGATTTATTCATTATAGCTCCTTGTGATTTTTTATTTCTTTATAAGCAATAACTTACTATACTACTTTTTTATACCCAAAGCAATTTAAAATACAGAATAAGAATCTTAAAATTAGCAAGAACGTAATTTGCATAATCGTATTCTTGTAAAATATGAATTTATGTATTATAATAGGTTTATACAATAAAAGAATAAAGCTAAACTTTATGAATATTGTATTTGGTGTAGATTAAAAAGAAAGGCTAATAAGATGAATTTTTTTGGAAGACAAAGAGAATTAGAAGTTTTAAATAATTCATACAATAGTGATAAATTTGAATTTACTGTTATTTATGGTAGAAGAAGAATTGGTAAAACTGCTCTTATCAGAGAATATATAAAAGATAAAAATGCAATTTACTATATGGCTATAGAGAGTGATTTTAGATTAAATTTAGAGGGAATTTCAAGAGAAATAAATTCATTTACTGGCAAAACTTCAAAAGCTGTGTATCAAAGTTTTGAAGATTTATTTATAGAACTCGCCGAATTAGCTAAAAATAAAAGACTCATTTTTGTTATTGATGAATTTCCATATCTTGCAGAAAATTATCCTGAGATATCCTCTATGATTCAAAAATTTTGTGATGATAAATGGCATAATACAAAGCTTCACATTATATTGTGTGGCTCATCTATGAGTTTTATGGAAAGACAAGTTTTGGGTGCAAAAAGTCCTTTATATGGCAGACGAACATCACAAATCAAATTAAAAGAATTTAAGTTTCAAGAAACATCCGAATTTTTATCAGGAATGAATAAAGAAGAAGTTGCCATTATTCATTCAATAACAGGTGGCGTTGCTGAATATTTAACCTATATAGAAAAAAAATCTAGCTTAGATGATAATATCTACAATTTATTTTTAAAGCCAGATGCCAGACTATTTGAAGAACCAAGAAATCTATTAAAGCAAGAACTAAGAGAGCCTAAAACCTATAATAATATTTTAGATGCAATTGCAAATGGAGCTAGTAAAAACGTTGAAATATCAAATAAGTCACAGTTAAAATCTGGGGCAATAAGTAAGTATTTGGATTCTTTAATAGACTTAGGTATCATTATTAAAGAAAAGCCTTTTGGCGAAAAGCATGGTAGAAAAAGTATATACAGAATAAAAGATGGTTGTTTTAGATTTTGGTATAAATATCTTGCAAAATATATGTCTGGTATAGAACTAGGTTTAGGAAAAGAAATATACAAAAAGTATATTGAAAATGATTTGCCTAATTTTATGGGTTATGGTTTTGAACTTATATGTTATGATATTTTTGATGAAATGAATTCAAGTTTCACCCTTCCTGATTTATTTTATGATAGAAAAAGATGGTGGGGTAACAACCCTAGAAAAAAACAAAATGAAGAAATTGATTTACTAGCTATTTCAGATAGATATATGCTTTTTGGAGAAATGAAATGGACTAAAGAAAAGTTAGATATAAAAGTATTAAATGCATTAATTGACAAGTCTGAACTTATAAAAACGGATAAAGAAAAACTATTTATGTTCTTTAGTAAAAACGGCTTTACTGAACAGGTAAAAAAGGAAGCTTCTAAAAATAACAAGATTATTTTATATTCATTTTTGTAAGATAAAAACAAAAAAAACTTGGCTCAACCAAGTTTTTTTACTACACATGTAGTTTAGCCTGTTAAGGCGATTACGATAAATCGTTATTTGAACTCGTAAGTAAAGAGGAATTAATTGAATTATATGACTATGCTAATTAGAATAAATATAGTATAATAATGATAGAATAGTTTTTACTTTATGATGATTGTAAAACTTTAATAGTTAGGTGGTATAATGGAAGTAAGATTATCAAAACAAGCATTGAAGTTCTTAGAGAAAATTAATGAACCAGATAAAAGCCGTTTAGTAGGTGGTATTAAAAACTTACCTAATGGTGATATTAAACCTTTAAAAGGTTATAATGATTTATATAGGCTTAGAATAGGTAAATATAGGGTTATATTTGAAGAACAAAACAACATATATCAAATTCATAAAATAAATAAAAGAAATGATATATATAAAAGAGGGGTGTAATATGAACGATATACAAGTAGCTAGTAAAAAATTAGAACAACTAAAAGAAGAAGATTATGTTTTTGTCACGGCTTTAATTGATAGGTTGCTTGACCCTGATTGGGTTATGGTAAATGATGAAGATATAGAAGATATAGAGCAATCAAGAAAAGATTATGCAAATGGTATATACTATTCGTTAGATGATGTTAAATAATTTATATGTAGTAACATTATAAAAAATAATGAAGCGTAGTGAGGTCTCTCGACTACGCTTGATATGATAAGAGGTAAATGCTAAGTATGGTAAATAAACTAAAAAATTAGGTTCATAGCCAAGTTTACTAGCTCGTCTTTAGGCTTGTTTTTATTGTATTCGATTAAAAGCAAGCTTTGGATTTCTTCAAGTGTATACACCTTAAAGCGTTCTAGTTTAAAGTATTCAGCAGCGTATTCTAATAAAGTAATATATAATTTTTCATAAGAAAAAGTCTTTTTTAAGCCTAGTTTTTTGGCTAAGTCATAAACAAAACTGTCTAAAATTGACTTTTCTACAGATTCATGTTTGTTCATATCAACTCCATATTCAAAAAGAATATGTGTTTCTAGGTCAATAAACTTATTGATAAAGAACTTTTCTGTTTTATCACCTTCAATGATGTATTTGTAACCGTGGGCATTTTTTGCCAGTCTTAAACCATCATAATAGCCTAGTTTGTAATTATAGTCTATTTGTGTTTTGTCGTAGACAATTGAAGAGCCCAAGTCTTCAGAAGGGATTAGACTAATGACATTGGCATTATATCTTTTAATTTTCTCTTTATTATTAAGCCTAATTTCAATAATGTCTTTGTAGCCTCTTTCCACCAGCATATTGGTAGGTGTATTGTTGTAATAACCACCATCTAGGTAATATTTGCCGTGTAGCTTGACCTTTTTAAAAATCGGTAAGTAAGAGGTTGCCATCAAATAGTCGGCAAGCTGACCTTCGGGCATATCCTCTAGCATTACTTCTTCTGTTTTTTTATCTGTTAAATTGATTGTAGCCAAGCCAAACTTAGCATTTTCTTTACGCAACTTAGCTTCATCTATGCTATCTTTTATTATTTCCATCAGTGGCTCAATATCCAGACCCTTTTGCTGGGCAAGGTCAAAAATGCCTTTACCAAGTTCAAAAATATTGATTTCTTTAAGGTTCAATCTAATTGCTTTTTCAATGTCCTTGTTATCTGTTGCAAACACTTTTTCTGATTCTTTGTTATCCCACATTGGTTTTAGCATGTCGAATCTATTTTGTGCTACCACCACACCGTTTAAAGCACCTACAGAGGTTCCCACAACAGCACTAAATTTATATCCTTCCTCATGTAGTGCGTTAATAGCACCTGCTTGATATGAACCCTTGTAGCCACCACCTGATAGGCATAGAGCATATTCTTTGTTTTTGTCTAAGTTCATAAGTAAATCCTTTCATAGGTAAAATTTGTTCATTATTGAATTCCCAATTTTTCAGCAATACCTTCTTTAAAGTACGGTTTTAACGCCTCGTAGCTTATCACATATTCAATTTCACCAGCTACAAATGGTGCTATCGCATAAGGTTGGTATGAAATTACTAAACCCTTATCGCCAAGATAAAAAATAAATTCTCTATTACTTAACACTAAGAAAATTCGCCTTAAATCTTCGTCTGAATATTCACCTTCAAGAGTTTTCAGTTCAAATGGCATAATCTCATTTTTTCTACGTAAAGTTTCATCAGCCAAGATTCTTAAAATCAGCCATGTTGCACTATCCCTGTTTAAAAATAAGTCGTCAAATGTAACAAGTTCACCGTTTGTTAGGTCGAAGACATAATATAGCGTTCCGTAGTTGGGATGTGCCCCAAAGCCATTAGTATACATAATTTCTGCTACGCTAAGATAATTTCCCTTGTTTTTAACATCGCAATATGTATTACTAACAAAGGCAACAGATGTCTTGTCTTCATTATATAAATGCTCTGTTTTCAAATCAGTATCAAAGTTAAATAGTTCAAGTATTTTATTATTAATCTTTTTGTCTATTTCATCATTCTTTGTATACACTTTAGGGTAGGTATTAAGCATAAAACTCCTGTTTTTAAGCTTGGTTTCAACATAGCAACTATCAAAATTATAGCTTTGTTTATTTATCATATATTTTTTATCGGTGATTAGCAGTTGTGTTCTACCATTGGTGCACACTTTTAAACCATCATAAGACTTTACGTTTGTAAAATTAAATTTTTGATTTACGAATTTATAAGCAGGTTCTTTAGTTTTCATATTTATAAATTCGAACTTATTTCCATCAAATAAGTAAAAAATATCATCCCCTAAATAACGGATAATAAAATACTTAAATTCACTGATATTTTTACCATCATAAATAGCATTTAGTCTATAATCTCTGCCATATTCACCTTGGTGTAGTTTTGTTTCATAATTGTCATCGCCTTCGGCTATGGCTTTTGAACCTGCATAGTAATTATCGCCAAGATAGTAAAAATCATTGAATTGTTCTAAAATTGCTTTATCAACTTTTTTTTCAAAGTTCTTGTTGATACCATTATAAGGCGATTTTACCGTTTCGTATATAGTTACACCTGAATAAAACTCATCACTAATATTTTTAAAATCTAATTTATCTTTAGCATCTTCATATAAAAATTCATTGTATTCTGATGAATTAATATAGTCAATTAGAGCCAATTTGCTAACATCAGCACTTTTTGTTGTGCCATTACTCATATTTACAAGTATTCTAACAGTTTCATCTTCGTATTCTACGACATTTTCAACTTCATTCTGTTTTTTGCCATTCTCTTCCATCACTTCTTTTTCTTCTTTACCTTTTTCTTCATTTTTTTCATTTTGTTCAGTGTTTTCAGTAGGCTTTTCATCACTTGTACTATCATTTTCAGGCATGTTATTACAAGCTGATAGTGAGATAATGAGTAATAAAGTACATATTAATGCTAGTGTTCTTTTCATTACTGGCTCCTTTACTCTTACTTTACTATATCATTAGCAATCACATTAGCGTATAAGTTGCTATAATTATAAGGTAGTTAACCGTAGTGGAGCGAGCGAAGCGAAGCGTGAACGCTGCCTATAATTATAGTAACTTATAATAGCAGTGATTGCGTTTGTATTTAAGTTTACTTGAAATGACAAAACCTATATTTACATTTTATCACAAAATAAAGCATTTGAATACATTGACATTTTATAAGTTTATAGTTATTATATATAGAGTATAAAAATTAAAAAACAGGAGAAAAAAATGAATATAGTAAAAGGAATTTTCAAATTTGTGCCAATAATAGTGCTAGCAACACTAATGATTATGGGGATAGACGCCTTACTCGCAGCCCCAATCGCTACCATCACAGCAATAATAGTTGCTAGAATAACCGAAAAAATGAGCTTAAAAGACAGTATTGATGCTGCCATGGGCAGTGTTAGTAACATACTGATAGCCCTATTTATCTTAATGTTTGCCTATGCTATGGCTTCAGCCTTTATGTCAACAGGCGTTGGTGCATCAGTTGTCAACATTGCATTAGCAGCTGGCATAACCGCTCAAACAGTTGCAGTAGTTGGTATCATAGTAACATCAGTTTTATCAGTTGCTACAGGTACATCTTGGGGAACCTTTGCAGCCTGTGCACCAATCTTTTTATGGTTAAGCTATATAGTGGGCGGTGATGTAGTACTTACAACCTGTGCTATCGCTGGGGGTGCTTGCTTTGGTGACAACATTGGTTTGATTTCAGATACTACCATAGTTTCTTCTGGTATCCAAGAAGTTGAAATCGTTGATAGAGTTAGAACACAAGGTGTTTGGTCACTTTTATGTTTATTATTAGCGGTTATAATGTTTTATATATTCGGCTCAATGATTATGGACTTGCCATCAGACAGCGTAAGTGCCTCAACAGTTTTTAGTGACATTCCACAAGAATCCTTAGATTATATTCAAAATGAACGTCCAAGCGCTTTAGCCCTGTTAGAACAGATCGAATCTGGCGTGCCATACTATATGATAATTCCTTTGATTTTAGTTATTGCCTTGGCAGTATTCGGCTTAAACACCTTTATTTGCATTGGCTCAGGTATTGTGTCTGCATACATTCTAGGGCTTTTTGCAGGTACTACGGGTTCGGTTTTAGAGTATGCCGAGATGTGTGCCACAGGTTTTAGTGAAGCGGGCGAATGGGTAGTTGTTATGATGATGTGGGTGGCTGCCTTTGGCGGTATCATGGGTAAGATGAAAGCCTTTGAACCGATTGCTAAATTCGTAGTAAAACTATCAAGAAACGTTAGACAACTTACCTTCTTTAATGGAGTTTTATGCATCATTGGTAACGCTATCCTAGCTGATGAAATGGCTCAAATAGTTACAGTAGGACCTATTATGAAGGACATCACAGAAAAGAATGTGGAAGGTAGTGAAGAGGCACTATATAAGCTAAGACTAAGAAATGCTACCTTTGGTGATGCCATGGGTGTGTTTGGTTCACAACTTATCCCTTGGCACGTTTATCTATTCTTCTACATGAGTATAGCTATGAACGTCTTCCCGCTACATGAATTTACAGCCTTTAACTTTATTCAGTACAACTTTATGGCGTGGATTGCCGTTATTTCACTACTATTATTAACATTAACGGGTTTAGATAGGTTTATTCCGCTATTTAAATTACCAAGCGAACCAGATGTAAAATTAAAAAAGGCTTAGTAAGTACAAATAAAAGCCTGCTTGCTATTGAATTTAAATTCACTAAAAAAATAGGATTAAAGTAGGATAAATAAAATTCATTTTCTTCCGATATTATTTTCACATAAATGAAAGGACTCATTATAGACAAAAAAAGTTTGGGTTTTTTGAAGGAGGAAGATAAAATGATTATAAAAAATTCAAATCTTGCTATGCAATCTTATAGTAAAAATAAGCATATTAAACAAAATATGACAAATGTTAAAGTCAATGTTGATGCTCAGGAATACCTTGCAGCTAAAGATAAGGATGCCCTTGTCAAGGAAAAGTTTGAAGCTAAATTTAAGCAACAACACGTTAAATACGAACGTTCGGCAAGTTCTTTAGATTCACAAACTATCCTTGAAGAAACGGGTGAAGGTACAAATAATAACACTTCGGCACTGGCACTTGAACTACCAGAAGCCAGCACTCAGGGCATAAATGATATTCCAGCTAATCATGAACTCTCAAAACTAGACCTTTTACATGAACTAATGAATGCACTATTTGGTACAGATTATGACTTTAGCAGGGATTTTTTTGGCGAATTTTATGGCTTAGAACCTAAAGGTAGCACAGGTATTCAAAATCCGCACTTCAACAGCATTTTTAAACTTAGTAACAAGCCTAATTTTGATGTTATTGAGTTTAATCATGCTAGCGTAGATGTGGAATATCAGCGTACAAGTGTAGAATTTCAAGCAGCTGGCAAAATTCAAACCTCTGATGGCAAAACAATCAATTTAAATCTTAATTTTAAAGCCCAGAATGAAAGCTTTAAATATAATGCAAGCAGTATTGAACTTAAACTGATGAAACGTATGCCGATTGACCCGCTAGTAATAAATCTAAACTCAGAATCATTTGGTTTAAGTGATATTACCATTGATTTTGATTTAAACGTTGATGGAATTATGGATAAAATCAACTTGCCAAATCAAAATATGGGCTTTTT
>PDWI01006051.1_pt1 | contig 16155 bp, 11 predicted proteins | sample 1430891 | NCBI WGS metagenome assembly PDWI01 (sample SAMN01162508, study PRJNA174530) | Oral metagenome, whole genome shotgun sequencing project. | biome: Marine environment; feature: Marine mammal; material: Swab sample of the gingival sulcus; isolation source: swab sample of gingival sulcus...
CAATAATACGCCTTTTCATTTTTTTGTGTACGATAGTAAAAAGCCAAATATGATATCCGAATTTGCTAAAAGTCAAAATTTGGAAATTATGGTTATTAACATTCAAGCCTTTAATAGCGAGGATAATATCATCAATAACGAAAGAGATAATAGCACCGTAAGTCCTATGCAACTTATCGCACAAACAAATCCTATTGTTATCGTTGATGAACCACAAAGCACCAGTAATTCTGAAAAAGCAAAAAAGGCCATTGCTAAATTCAATCCGATGGTGCAGTTGGACTACTCGGCAACACATACCGAACCAATAAATACAATGTTTAGTTTAAATGCCGTGGAGGCTTATAATCGTAAGTTAGTCAAGCAAATTGAGGTGGCAAGTGTTACTCCAGAAGGGTTTTTTAATCATCCGTATGTAGTGCTAAAAGGGTTTTCGGGAGGTAAAACAATCCAAGCAAAATTGGAGGTACATACACGTAATAGAAATGGAGATATTCAGACAAAAGTTATCAATGTAAAAAATGGGCAAAATCTACAATTACTTACAGGTAATGATATTTATGATGATAATTTTACCATTGATGTGATTAATCGTGAAAAAGGAAAAGAATATGTAAGCTTTTTAAACGGACAATTTGTTACTTATGATGAATCGATAAATCATTTTCCTGAAACCGAGATTAAGCGTTTACAAATTAGAAGAACGATAACAGAACATTTAGATAAAGAGAAGAAACTTAATAAACAAGGATTAAAAGTATTGTCTTTATTCTTTATTGATAAAGTAGAAAAGTATCGTGTTTATACCGATGAAGAAACAGAACACGGAGAATATGCTAAAATATTTGAAGAAGAATATAAAAATTTGATAAAACTCCCTCAATATAGAGATTTATTCCAAGATGAAATAAAAGATTTAGACCGTCATGTAAGTGAAGTTCATAATGGTTATTTTGCAAAAGATAAGTGCTATTATGAAAGATAAAGAAGGTTTATTGAGTTTCGGAGATGAATTTGCTAATAAAATTCGTTTTATATTTTCGCATTCGGCGTTAAAAGAAGGTTGGGATAATCCTAATGTATTTCAAATATGCACCTTAAAAGAAGCAGGTAAAAGTGAAACCAGAAGGCGACAAGAAATAGGTCGTGGATTGCGTTTAGCCGTTAATCAAGAAGGACAGCGTGTGTATGGGCATGATGTAAATTTACTTACTGTAATGGCAAGTGAAAGTTATGAGCATTTTACAAAAGGACTACAAGGCGAAATGGAACAAGCAAGTGGCAGTAAATTTGGAGTAGTTAGCAAAGATGATTTTTCAGCAATTACCTATACAGATGAAAATGATAAATTACAAAATGTAAATAAGAATCAGTCGGCTAAATTGTGGGGAGAATTAAAAGAAAACGGATATTTATCTAATCAAGGAAAAGTAACCGATACGCTTAAACAAGCCTTAAAAGAAAAGACCGTAGTATTACCAGATTTTTTTCAAACAGAAGAAATTAAACTACAAGTATATAATTTACTAACCAAAAAAGCAGGTTCGTTAGAAATTAAAAATCGTGATGAACGAAAAACTTTAAAAGTTAAAAAAGAAGTTTTATTAAGTGATGATTTTAAAGCCATTTGGGATAAAATAAAATATAAGACTTATTTTGAAGTAGATTATGATATTGAAAAATTAAAAGATGATATTGCAAGAGCCATAAAAGACCGTGTTCGTGTTTTTGATGGAAAGTTAATATTCAAAAAAGTATCTTTAAAAATAGATGAAAGTGGTATCGAAACTGTAGAAGAAGCAGATGCAGAATACAATTCCAAACGAGACGTAGATAACATCCCTAACATCATTAGTTTTTTACAAGAGCAAATTAATTTAACAAGGCGAACTATCATTGAGATATTAGAAGCATCAGAAACGGTACATATGATAAAGCGAAATCCACAAATTTATGCGAAATCGGTATTGAGTATTTTTAGAGATATTATGAGCAAATATATTGTGGACGGAATTAAATATCATAAACTTGGTGATAGTCATTTTTACAAACAAGAATTATTTGAAGATGAAGAATTACATGGTTTCTTGGAAAAAAACATGCGAGAAAGCACAAAATCTCCTTATGATTATGTAATTTACGATAGTAATATAGAATCGGAACTTGTAAGAGAATTTGAAATTAGTGAAAATGTGAAATTCTATACTAAATTACCGTCTTGGTTTAAAATACCAACGCCATTAGGTAGTTATAACCCTGATTGGGCTGTTGTTTGGGAAGAAAATAAAGAAAAGAAAGTTTATTTTGTTTGTGAAAGTAAAGGTTCTACTCAATTAGAAATGGACTTAAAAGGAGTAGAAAAAGGTAAAATAAAGTGTGGTACAGCACATTTTAAAGAACTAGCCGATGTAAAATTTGAAACAATTAAAGAGATTAAAGATTTGAGTAAATCTGTTTAAAGTTATTGACGTCAACAAAAATCGGTGACTCATCTAGATGAGTCGCCGATTTTTAATGTTGTGTATTTTGGTGTTTATTATTGTTTTCTTTTCTTACTTCCCAATACAGAAATTAGCAAAAATATTCCCTAAAATATCATCGCCGGTGATTTCGCCGGTAATACTTCCCAGATGGTGTAAGGCCTGGCGTAAATCTACGGCGAGAAGATCGCCTGAAATACCACTTTGCAGACCTGCGTAAACATCTTCAAGAGCTGTTTGAACCTCTTGTAAAGCATTATAATGACGGGCATTGGTCACGATAGTTGCTGAGGTATCAATCTTATCCAGCGCCAAAGTCTTAAGGAGCTTGGTTTTAAGGGTGTCAATATGCGTTTTAGTCAAAGCAGAGATCAACATAATGCTATCATCAAAAGATAACCAGGATTGTTTTTGCGATTCAGATAATAAATCAGCTTTATTCCCGACCAATAAATGTGGAATGTCTTGCGGCAGATTCTGAAGATCCGCTTGCAGGCTTTCGGGAGTTGTCGTATTGACATCAAATACATATAAGAAGATTTGAGATTGGGCAATGCTCTTTCTCGCCCGCTCCACTCCTATTTTCTCTACCGTGTCTTCGGTATCCCGTAAACCGGCCGTATCGATAAATCTGAATAGTAAACCATTGATATGAATAACCTCTTCCAGCGTATCACGTGTGGTTCCGGGAATATCTGTAACAATGGCGCGTTCTTCATTGAGTAAAGCATTGAGCAAGGTCGATTTTCCGGCATTGGGTTTTCCTACGATAGCGGTATTGATCCCATTTTTGATGGCATTACCCGTTTTAAACGATTGTGACAATGCCTTAACCTTTTCCAAAGTAGAGACCACCAATGTTTCTAACTGTGTCCTGTCGGCAAACTCTACATCTTCTTCAGAAAAATCCAGTTCCAATTCAATGAGCGATGCAAATTCCACCAATTTTTGTTTAACCACCTGTAAGTCATTAGAAAATCCGCCCCGCAATTGGTTAAGGGCAATATCTTTGGACAATTGGCTTTGGGCGTGAATAAGATCGGCGACAGCTTCTGTCTGACTTAAATCCAATTTACCGTTGAGAAAAGCCCGTTGGGTAAACTCTCCTGGTTCTGCTGCTCTGGCACCGTGCTCGATAAAGGTCTGTACCATTTCCTGTTGGACGATTAGTGAGCCGTGACAACTAACCTCGACCACATCTTCTCCGGTGTAAGAATATGGTGCTTTAAAAAGCGTCACTACCACTTCATCAACTGTTTTACCATCATTCACAATATAACCGTAATGAGCAGTCCGGGTAGCCGCTTGACTTAGATCTTTAGATTTACCGGTCGTTTGAAACAGTTTTTGAACAATCTTTAGGGATTTAAAACCACTCAATCTTACCACGGCAATACCGCCCACACCATAGGGTGTAGAAAGAGCTGCAATAGTATCGTTGTTTTTTTTATAATCGTGTATCAATTCTATGAAAATTTTAAGCAAAAATAATAAATATCAAAGATAGTTTGAACACTTTAAAATCACGATTTTTTTATTAAAATCTATGCTAAAAAGTCATTGTCAACAAGGTTATTTATAATAAATTTGCACCCTGATTCATTCAGCATTTTAAAGAATTAGAATTCTGGGGAATTTTGTGAAAATCAAAAGCTGACGCGCAACCGTAATCTATGTCTTATTAATAGGATTAGTTAAGAACAAAGGAAGCCGGGATACCAGTTCTAAATCAAATGAATGATAAGTGCTTTCGCGTAATAAAGCCAATATCAATATTAAATGTAATGAATATATATTGGTCTGCGAAATCATAAACATTAAATAATTAAATACTAAAATTTATGATTTTTAATGATTTATTCTCTCAAGAATCTACAGCTTCAACCCTATTATTTATCGCTCTTGTTGGGATTGCCGGTATTTTACTGGGTAAATTAAACATTGGTAAACTCAAGCTCGGTATTGCGGGTGTTTTGTTTGTTGGTTTGCTCGTTGGTCATTTTGGTGCTAAAATCGACCCTCATGTCCTCCATTTTATAAAAGAATTCGGACTTATCCTTTTTGTCTATTCCATAGGTATAGAAATAGGACCCCGTTTTATTTCCTCTTTTAGAAACAATGGCATTAAGCTCAATGGTTTAGCCGCAGGAATTGTTTTACTGGGCGTACTTATTGCTTACGGAATCAAAATATTGTTTGATCTGGAACCGGAAGTCATTGCAGGACTGATGTGCGGTGCTGTAACCAATACCCCCAGTCTGGGAGCAACCCAATCACTTATCATGGATCAATTTGTCAATGGTCGGGAACTGTCACAGGTTTCCGGTATGGCATACGCTATCGCTTATCCTTTCGGAATCATTGGTATTATTTTATCCATGTATCTGATTAGAGTGATTTTTAGAATTTCAGTACCGGACGAGCAACAAAAATTTATTGAAGAATTGGATGCGCAATCCAGTAAAGCTGTACCGGTTAACATCAATGTTACCAATCCTAATTTATTTAATAAATCTCTGAAATTCATCAAATCCACATTGGATAACGAATTCGTTTTCTCCAGAATTTTAAGAGCTGAAGATTACATCATCCCTGATAACAGCCTTATTGTCAAGGAAGGAGACGTCTTTATAGGTTTGTGTTCAGAAGAGAGTATTCCTCAATTGGAATTAAAAATAGGTGATGTTTCTCCAACAGGTAAGTATGAAATATCCGGTGATTTATCCATGCGCCATGTATTGATTACCAATAAAAAAATAGCCGGCCGCAGTTTAAGAGACATCAACCTTCCGGGACTTTTCCCTGCTAATATCACGAGAATTTTCAGAAGTGAAAGTGAAATTATCCCAACCGCCAATAACTTTTTGGAATTTGGGGACACTGTTCGTGTAGTCGGTGAACGCGATAAAATGGATGAAGTCATCAGATTTTTGGGTAACTCGCAAAGAGACTTGTCCAACCCCAACCTTGTTCCAGTATTCCTGGGAATCTTTTTAGGGGTTGTGTTAGGAAGTATCCCGGTATTTATTCCCGGTTTACCTGCACCTGCCAAATTGGGATTAGCCGGCGGTCCACTGATTGTTGCCTTATTATTAGGACATAAAGGTCGTATCGGTTCATTCAACTTTTATATGACCCCCAGTGCCAACAGATTTATCAGGGAATTCGGTATTGTCTTATTCCTTGCGTGTGTAGGTCTGGGTTCAGGCGGACAGTTTTTTGAAACCTTAATCAATGGTGGTTATATGTGGATGCTTTATGCTACGCTTATCACGTTTTTACCTTTGGTTATCATAGGTGTCATAGGGTACTTTTTAAAGATCAACTACTTAACCGTATGCGGTTTACTTGCCGGTTCTATGACAGATCCTCCTGCGTTGGAATTTGCCAGTAGTATCGCTCCCGTACAAGCCCAAACCCGTGCTTATGCCACAGTATATCCTCTGACGATGTTCTTGCGGATATTAGTCGCCCAGATTTTAGTCCTGATGCTTACTTAGATGTGAGATTGGGTTTTTAGTCGGCAGTGGGTAGTGTGTAGTAGGTAGTGTGTAGTAGGCAGTGTGTAGTAGGCAGTGTGTAGTAGGCAGTGTGTAGTAGGCAGTAGAAAGTGTTCAGTCGTTACTAATAGCTAAAGGCTAACAGCTGATAACTAAAACCTATGTGAATTTCAGACATGACATGTGAGATGTAAAACCGGAGCTCTTAGGAGTAGTTTGCAGTAGGCAGTAGGTAGTTGACAGTTGGCAGTCTGCAGTGGGCAGTATTCAGTCGTTACTAATAGCTAAAGGCTAACAGCTAATAACCAAAACCTATACCGCTTAACGTCTAACCGTGAACTAATGCCGATTGCCCCATATTTTTCATATAATCGGCTTCGTAGCGTTTGAGTTGATCCCATTTCTCGTCAACAACAGCTTCGTCCTGAAATTGTTTGGCCAATGACAAAAAAGCTTTGTAATGCCCTACTTCTTCTTTAATCAAATTGTGGTAAAACTGCGCTAATTCCGGATCTTTAGCTTTTTTAGAAAATAATGCGAAACGTTCACAACTGCGGGCTTCAATCAAGGAAGCTATCAACAAACGATTGACAAGGTTTTCCATCTTATCGTCACTCACTTTAAAAAACGAACGTAAATGCTTGACATAGGCACTTTTTCTATCCCGCTGCAATGGAATACCCCGTTCTTGCATAAAAGTCAACACACGTCTGAAATGTTCACTCTCCTCGTAGGCATACTGTCCCATAAACTTAGTCAATGCTGTCAGTTCGGGATATTGCATGACAAACGAAAAGCCATTGGAAGCGGCTTTCTGCTCGGCAAATAAATGATCCGACATAAAAGTCGATAAATCGTTTTCTACATATGCCACCCATTTAGGGTCTGTATCGCTGTATAATCCTAACATACTTGTATTTTTTTTTCGTTATCTGTATTACTTGTACTTCTATTCTGATTGGAATAAGCATCTGTTCTATTTTTCACTACCAAAATCAACAACATTCAATAGTCTAATTCTTATCTTCCAACAAAGGTACAAATCTAAAATCCCCAAATGTTTTTTTGACAAACTCCTGTGGTCCTTTACGGTAGTAAACGGTCATTTTTTGAACCTTCTCACCCACCGGAATTACCAATCGTCCGCCTATAGCCAGTTGATCCATCAATGCTTTGGGAACATAAGGCGCTCCTGCTGTTACGATAATCCCGTCAAACGGTGCATGCTCTTCCCAACCGATATAGCCGTCACCAAATTTCATTCGCTTGGGATAATAGCCCAGTTTGGGTAACATCTGCCGGGCAAACTTATACAGTTCATTTTGGCGCTCTATCGTATAAACTTCAGCTTTCATTTCCAATAACACAGCTGTCTGATAACCGCTACCGGTACCTATTTCAAGAATTTTAGATTTTGGCTTGACTTCCAATAACTCTGTCTGAAAAGCCACCGTATAAGGTTGAGATATCGTTTGATCGGCAGCAATAGGAAAAGCCTTGTCTTCATAAGCATGGCTTTCCAAAGCCGAATCCATAAAGAAATGACGTGGAATTTTAGCTATCGCACGTAAAACAGCCTTATCTTTAATGCCTTTGGCAATGATAACCTGAACCAATTCGTTGCGTAAACCTTGATGTCTGGGGGTGTCTTTGGTCTGAAACATTTAATTAAAAAATTACCCGGTAAAGATATAAAACCACGGTAAAAAAATAAACGCTTTTTTTTATACCTTTGAGCATCTTAAAATCAAACAACTTCAACTATGAATATTTCTGTCATCGGTGCCGGAACTATGGGGAATGGCATCGCCCATGTATTTGCACAAAATGGTTATAAAGTTAACCTTATCGATATTTCTGAAAATGCCTTGGATCGCGGTTTAAAAACCATCACCAAAAACCTTATGCGCCTTATCGATAAAGGACGTATAGAGGAACAGGTCAAAGATGACACTTTAGGTAATATTACAACCTTTACATCACTAAAAGAAGGTGTAAAACACGCTGATTTAGTCGTAGAAGCAGCGACTGAAAACGTCAAAATAAAATTAGAAATATTCAAAGATATTGACAAACACACCAAACCCGAGTGTATCTTAGCGACCAATACATCGTCTATTTCCATCACAGAAATTGCCGCAGTCACCAAACGTCCGGATAAAGTGATTGGTATGCACTTTATGAATCCCGTACCCATCATGAAACTCATTGAGATTATCCGTGGTTATTCTACTTCTGATGCTGTAACGGAGACGATTATGAATCTATCATCCAATCTAAGCAAAATACCTGTAGAAGTTAATGATTATCCGGGATTCGTCGCCAATAGGATTTTGATGCCTATGATCAACGAAAGTATCGAGACGTTATACAATGGTGTGGCCGGTGTTAAAGAAATAGATACAGTCATGAAACTGGGTATGGCTCATCCTATGGGACCTTTACAACTCGCTGATTTTATAGGACTCGATGTTTGCCTGTCTATTCTCGAAGTGATGTACGATGGCTTTAAAAACCCAAAATACGCCCCTTGCCCATTATTAGTCAATATGGTAAAAGCAGGTAAACTAGGCGTTAAATCTGGGGAAGGTTTTTACGACTATTCCGAAAGTAAAAAAGCTGAAAAAGTATCGGCAATGTTCAGCTAATTTGCCCAACATATTTTAAATAAAAAATCTACGAAGTTTATTGAACCTCGTAGATTTTTTTTATTGTAAAGCCTTTTGAAATCAATACTTCTAAGACTTTATCAAATGTTGTTTATTCAAACAAATTGGACTCCTCTACTTTATAATCTTGTAAAAATTTAATTGATTTTAAAATCTCATCACTTAATACCACATCTTTTTCAAGGAAAGGCACAACTTTTCTATAATCAGCCATAAACGTTTCCATAAATTCTGAGGTTTTAAGCGGTCTTCTGAACTCTAATGCCTGAGCTGCGTTAAGTAACTCTATCGCAAGAACTTTTTCTACATTATTCACAATACGAAGCGCTTTAGTTGCCGCGTTTGCTCCCATACTCACATGGTCTTCCTGTCCGTTGCTACTCACAATACTGTCCACACTTGCCGGAGTCGCCAATTGTTTGTTTTGACTGACAATACTCGCCGCCGTATATTGTGGAATCATAAAACCACTGTTAAGACCTGATTTAGGCGTTAAGAATGCCGGTAAACCGCGTTCAGCTTTATTGAGTTTAAAAATACGGCGCTCGGAAATATTGGCGAGTTCTGCCATGGCAATTCCCAGATAATCCAGGTTCAAAGCCAATGGCTGACCGTGGAAATTACCGCCTGAAATGATTTCATCTTCATCTACAAATACATTGGGGTTATCAGTCACGGCATTTGCCTCTGTTAAAATAGTTTGTGCCACATAGTGTAACGCATCATAGGTAGCACCGTGTACTTGCGGAATACATCTGAACGAATAAGGATCTTGCACATGGACTTTGGCCTGTTTGATAATCTCACTACCCGCCACAAAGTCTCTCACTCTTTTAGCGACGACTTGTTGCCCTTTATGCAAACGAATATCGTGTATCAAATGGCTGAACGGTTCTATTCTACCATCATAGGCTTCAAGGGATAAAGCCCCTATTTTGTCTGCCAGATATTGCAGTTTAAACGATTTCAACACAAGATAAACGCCATAAGAACCCATAAACTGTGTACCGTTAAGCAATGCCAGACCTTCTTTGGATTGCAACTGGATAGGCTGCCAGTTCATTTGTTTTAATAATGCTTCTCCTGAAATCCTCTGACCTTCATACCAAACCTCTCCTTTACCCAATAAAGGCAGTGATAAGTGTGCCAATGGCGCTAAGTCACCGGAAGCACCTAATGAGCCTTGGGTATAAACCACTGGAAGAATATTGCGGTTATAAAATTCAACCAAACGTTCTAAAGTTTCCAACTGAACACCGGAATACCCTTTACTCAGTGAAACTATTTTAAGTAACAACATCAACCGGACAACCTCTTGCGGCACTTCCTCGCCTACACCACAAGCATGACTCATGACCAAATTCTCTTGTAATTGTCTCAGATTATCTTTTTCTATTTTGACATTATACAATGAGCCAAACCCGGTATTAATACCATAAATAGGTTTATCGTTTGCTGCCATCTTATTGTCGAGGTATTCACGGCATTTATTGACTGTTGTTTTAACCTCACCAGAAAGCTCAAGAGGTCTTTTATTGTAGTGTAAATCAAATAACTCGGCATATGTGAGCCGGTTCAAGGTTATTGTATATGTATGTGACATCATATGATCTGTATTGTAATCTAAAATAAGGTTTATTAAACTCGGGCAATATTAGAAAAGAATCGCTTATAAAAAAATGATATTTTTCATAATCTTATTCCAATTATTTTTCGCAATTTTGTGTACTATTAATCGCTTTTTTGATAAAGCTAAAATTTTTGTAAATAATACATTTTGTTAAACCTATTCCATAAATTACAATCATGAAAAAACACAACTTTAGTGCAGGTCCTTCCATACTTCCTCCGGAAGTTTTTGAAAAAGCTTCGGCTGCTGTCAAAGATTTTAACAATTTAGGACTATCAATATTAGAGATTTCTCACCGCAGAAAAGATTTTGCGGATGTTGTTGATAAAGCTCAAAATTTAGTTCTTGACATTGCCGGCTTACAAGGCAAAGGTTATTATGTCCTCTTTTTACAAGGTGGTGCATCCACCCAATTCCTTACCGCTCCTTATAACTTTCTTCCTGTAGGTAAAACAGCCGGATATGTAGATACCGGTACATGGAGTAGTAAAGCCATTAAAGAGGCAAAATTAGTTGGTGATGTTAATGTCGTAGCCAGCTCAAAAGACAACGGCTATAAAAATATCCCAACCGGTTATGCAATCCCTGAAGATTTAGCTTATCTTCACATTACTACAAACAACACCATTTACGGAACTGAATACAAAGAATTCCCTAAAACCAAGGTGCCGTTATTAGCAGATACCAGTTCTGATATGTTCAGCCATGTGGTTGATTATTCTGTTTTTGATTTGATTTATGCCGGTGCACAAAAGAATATTGGCGCTTCAGGAACTACACTTGTGATAGTCAAAGAAGATGCCTTAGGTAAAAGTGGTCGTAAAATTCCGTCTATGTTAGACTATCAATTACACGTTTCCAAAGGCACACTATTCAATACGCCTTCTGTATTCTCTATTTACGTATCAATGTTGAACCTTGAATGGATCAAAAACAATGGTGGTCTTCCCGCCATGGAAAAACGCAACTTTGAGAAAGCAAGTTTACTTTACAACGAATTGGACAACAACCCTAACTTTGTTCCTTACGCTGATAAAGATTCACGTTCTATCATGAACGTCACTTTCAACCTTGCTGATGAAAGTCTTAAAGAACGCTTTGACAAACTTTGTCTGGAAGCAGGAATTGACGCTCTTAAAGGTCACCGCTCAGTAGGTGGTTACCGCGCAAGTATCTACAATGCCTTACCACTGGAAAGTGTCAAAGCTTTAGTAGAAGTGTTAAGAGCACTCTAATTCAGAATAGTATATTACCTATAAAAAAACTCTCGTCTTTACGAGAGTTTTTTTTATGGGTTAAACTATATAAGCAATCAGGCTTTTCTTACAAATTCAGATTTTAGGCTCATAGCACCAAACCCGTCTATTTTACAATCTATATCGTGGTCGCCATCCACCAAACGGATATTCTTGACCTTAGTACCGGCTTTTATAGGTTTAGGAGCCCCTTTTACCGGCAAATCTTTGATAACAATGACTGTATCGCCATCCTGAAGTATATTGCCATTAGAATCTTTGACAACGTCTTCAGCCTCCTCTACAGCATTGGGATCCCATTCATGACCACATTCCGGACACATCAATAAATAGCCTGTTTCGTAAGTATAAACAGACTGACATTGTGGGCAGGGTGGTAAATTTTGTTCAGACATAAATATCAGTTTAAAAGCATCAGGGCATAAAGCCCTGAATATTTAAGTTTAATTATTCTTTATCCTCCGTATCGGTTACTTCACGCTCTTCAATAGAGATTAATAATTCTGTCTCAGCATCGTTCAGATCCATCGTAATGACGTGACCTTCTTTCAGATTTGAATTGACTATTTCTTCTGCCAAAGCATCTTCTACATACTTTTGAATAGCCCGTTTCAAAGGTCTGGCTCCAAATTGTTTATCAAAACCTTTGTCTGCAATAAAATCCTTAGCACGATCAGTCAAAATCAACTCATAATCTAAATCTTTTATTCTGGTGTAGAGTTTATTCAACTCTATATCAATAATTTTATGGATATGCTCGCGTTCCAGAGCACTGAAAACAATAATATCATCGATACGGTTAAGAAACTCGGGTGCGAAAGTTTTTTTCAAAGCGTTTTGAATCACGCTCTTAGCATGCTCATTTGCTTGTTCCCGCTTGGATGTGGTACTAAAACCAACACCCTGACCGAAATCTTTAAGGTCACGTGACCCTATATTGGATGTCATGATGATGACACAATTCTTAAAGTCAATCTTCCTACCCAGACTATCTGTAATAAAACCATCATCCAGCACTTGTAATAACATATTAAATACATCCGGATGTGCTTTTTCTATCTCGTCAAGCAGAACGACTGAATAAGGCTTACGACGTACTTTTTCGGTCAACTGTCCACCTTCTTCATACCCAACATAACCCGGAGGCGCCCCTATCAATCGGGACACAGCAAATTTCTCCATATACTCGCTCATATCTACCCGTATCAAAGCCTCATCAGAATCAAACATTTCTTTAGCTAATACTTTGGCCAATTGGGTTTTTCCGACACCGGTTTGTCCCAAGAAAATAAATGAACCAATTGGTTTATTAGGATCTTTAAGCCCTACACGGTTACGTTGGATGGCTTTGACTACTTTTTCTACAGCTTCATCCTGACCTATTAATTTATCTTTGATAAGCTGTGGTAACTCTTTGAGACGGTTGCTCTCTGCCTCCACAACTCTGTTGACAGGAATACCGGTCATCATAGACACTACCTCCGCCACATTATCTTCAGTGACAATTTCTCTGTTTTCTTTAGAATCTTCTTCCCATTTTTTTTGCTGAATGACGAGTTCTGCCTCGAGGTTCTTTTCATCATCCCTCAATCGGGCAGCTTCTTCATATTTTTGAGAATTGACAGCATTGGTCTTACGCTCTTTGACTTCCTCCAGTGCTTTTTCAAGATCAAGTACCTCCTGTGGTACAACAATATTGGTAATATGAATACGGGAACCCGCTTCATCCATAGCGTCAATGGCTTTATCCGGTAAATAACGATCTGTCATATAACGCGCTGTCAATTTTACACAAGCCTCTATAGCATCGTCAGTAAAAGTCACATGATGATGTTCTTCATATTTATCCTTGATGTTATGCAGAATTTCAATGGTTTCTTCAATAGATGTCGGCTCTACCATAACTTTTTGAAAACGGCGTTCTAATGCCCCGTCTTTCTCAATATTCTGACGGTATTCATCCAGAGTCGTAGCCCCTATACATTGAACCTCTCCACGTGCCAAAGCAGGTTTAAGCATATTAGAAGCATCTAATGAACCTGTAGTCCCACCGGCACCAACGATAGTATGTATCTCATCAATAAAAAGAATGATATCATCATTTTTTTCCAATTCATTCATCAAAGCTTTAAGGCGTTCTTCAAACTGTCCACGGTATTTTGTTCCGGCAACCAAACTTGCCAAATCCAAAGAGACCACACGCTTGTCAAACAAAATTCTGGAAACTTTACGTTGTATAATACGCAATGCCAATCCCTCAACGATAGCCGATTTCCCGACACCGGGTTCTCCTATCAATACCGGATTGTTTTTCTTTCTACGACTTAAAATCTGAGACACACGTTCTATCTCCAATTGACGACCTACGACGGGATCCAATTTATCTTCAACCGCTAATTTTGTCAAATCTCTTCCGAAGTTATCCAACACAGGCGTTTTACTTTTTTTGACCTGAGGCTGTTTCTGTGGTGATCTGGAACCGCCAAACGGACTGGAGATTTCCCCACTATCTTCGGGTGGAAACTGTCCTTGAGGATCCTGAACAGATGTATCTGTAAACTGTTCCTTGTACTCATTTCTTATGGTACTGTATGTCGCACTGAATTTATGTAAAATCTGAGCAGTAGGATCATTTTCATTACGTAAAATACACAAGAGTAAATGCGCTGTATTTATTGAAGTATCTCTATAAAGCTTAGCCTCTAAAAAAGTGGTTTTAAGCGCTTTATCAGCTTGCCTTGTTAAATGAATGGTTCTGTTGGGATTCTGGGACAAGGCATCTTTTGCCGGTGATAGTTCTTCCAACTTTTGACGTAACAATATTACATCGCATTGTAAAGACTTTAGTAAGGTCAATGCTCTGCCCTGACCTTGTCTTATAATCCCCAGCATCAGATGTTCGGTACCTATATGATCATGGCCTAAACGTAATGCTTCTTCTTTGCTGAAAGCAATTACATCTTTGACTTTCGGTGAAAAATTATCGTGCATAAATTTATATTTTTTCCAATGATACAAATATTAAAAAATATTTGGAAAATATGTCATAAAAGTTTACAAATTTCGTTTTAATTTTTATAAGGACAATAAAAACGCACTAAAACGACAGGAAATTAATGTACAGCTATTATTTAACGTGAAGTAGAACACTTAAATATGTCATATGAAAAACCTAAAATTTTAACCGACAAAAGACTTGGATTATTGTTAATAAAAAACTCAATTTAAACATACGAAAAAGCCTGTAATAACTCAAAAAAATAGTATCTTGCGTACCTATTTTTCTAATCTTAATTTTTAATCAGAAATACAGTTTATGAACGAAGGCGAGAAATTAATACCAATAAACATAGAAGACCAGATGAAATCGGCTTACATTGACTACTCAATGTCAGTCATTGTATCCCGTGCACTACCGGACGTAAGAGACGGTTTAAAACCGGTACACAGACGTGTTTTATACGGTATGCATGAATTAGGTATCAAATCCACAGGAGCTTATAAAAAATCAGCAAGAATAGTCGGGGAAGTACTCGGTAAGTACCATCCTCATGGCGATACTTCAGTTTACGACTCTATGGTTCGTATGGCACAAGAATGGAGTATGCGTTATATGATGGTTGACGGTCAGGGAAACTACGGATCTGTAGATGGTGACCCACCGGCGGCTATGCGTTATACTGAAGCCCGTATGCAGAAAATATCTGAAGACATGTTAGCAGATATAGACAAAGATACGGTGGACCACTCTTTGAATTTTGACGATACACTGGAAGAACCAACGGTTTTACCTACCAGAATTCCCAATCTTTTGGTTAACGGTGCATCCGGTATTGCCGTAGGTATGGCGACCAATATGGCACCACATAACCTTACTGAGGTTATTGACGGAACCATAGCTTATATAGACAACAGAGAAATCAGCATTGATGATTTGATGCAATACATCAAAGCTCCTGATTTCCCAACCGGCGGAATCATTTACGGTTACGAAGGGGTCAAAGATGCTTTTCATACCGGCAAGGGACGTATCGTCATGAGAGCTAAAGCCCGTTTTGAAGAAAAAAACGGCAGAGATTTTATTATTGTTGAAGAAATTCCTTACCAGGTCAACAAGGCTAATATGATCAAACAAACAGCCGATCTTATCAATGACAAACGGTTAGAAGGTATTTCTGACATCAAAGATGAATCAGACCGTAAAGGTATGCGTATTGTGTATCACTTAAAACGTGATGCCATACCCAATATAGTGCTTAATAATCTATTTAAACATACGGCTCTACAAACCTCTTTTAGTGTTAACAATGTCGCGCTGGTCAATGGACGTCCACAGCAGCTCAATCTCAAACAATTGATCAGACACTTTGTTGATCACCGTCATGAGGTTGTCGTCAGACGTACCAAATACGAACTGGATAAAGCAGAAAAACGGGCACATATCCTTGAAGGACTCATCATTGCCTCTGATAATATTGATGAAGTGATAAGCATCATCAGATCATCCAGTGATGCAGAACAAGCCAGACAACGCTTGATGGAAAGGTTTGAATTAACAGAAATTCAAGCCAGAGCGATAGTAGAAATGCGCTTGAGACAGCTGACAGGTCTGGAACAAGA
>PDWI01005579.1_pt1 | contig 16152 bp, 16 predicted proteins | sample 1430891 | NCBI WGS metagenome assembly PDWI01 (sample SAMN01162508, study PRJNA174530) | Oral metagenome, whole genome shotgun sequencing project. | biome: Marine environment; feature: Marine mammal; material: Swab sample of the gingival sulcus; isolation source: swab sample of gingival sulcus...
AGTCAAACGCAATTATCGTCAAAGTTGGTGCAATATTTAGATGCGACTTCTACCATAAAAATGGACAAAATTGTAGCCGATGAAAACGAGGCAAAAGAATTAATGCAACAAGGAAAAATCTATGGTTTTATTGTTATTCCAAAGGATTTTCAAAAGAAAATTTATCAAGGATTAGGAACATCAGCAGTTTGCTATACGAATAATCAATTTTTATTGCCAGCAGGACTTATTTCTAAAAGTTTTCAGCAGGTGGTCGGAACGTTTTCAGCAGGAATAAAAGTCAAGCAAGAAACACAAAAAAATGTACAATCGCAAAAGGCAATCGCAGAGGTTCAGCCAGTTTTAACGAATGTTCATACCTTGTTCAACCCTTATACAAATTATGCTTATTATTTGTTGGTCGTGATGTTGCCTACAATGTTGCAAATGATTGTAATAATGGTTACAATTTACGTTATCGGTTTGGAATTTAAACAAAAAACCGACCAAAAATGGTTTGAATTAGGACATAAAAAACCTTTTTCAGCCTTATTTGGGAAATTATTACCATATACATTATGCTTATTTTTCGTTGGGTGGTGGATGAATTATTCATTATTTCAGCGAATAGGCGTTCCACTTAAAACAGGAATGATAAACGTAGTTTTAATGACATTTTTATTGATTGTGATTTATCAATTATTAGGCGTTGTGATTTTGTCAATAGTAAGAAATTTCAGAAGTGCATTGACCATCGGAAGTGGATTTACAGCGATAGTTTTATCATTTACAGCCTATACATTTCCTATTGAGGGATTGCCAAAAATCATTCAATATTTAGCACAAATATTTCCGTTTAAGCACTTTATGGATTACTATGTAAAGCGTGCAATAAAGGGAATTCCGATTGATTATTCTTGGCATTCAATATTATGGATCTTTGTCTTTGTTCTATTTTTTATTTTGGCGTATCCTAAATTTGTAAAACTATTAAAAACAGGTGGTTATGGGGAAGATTAGCAAAAGAATTCATCACGATTCACAAGCCTACATGAAAGCGCTACTTTGGGAATTTAAACTAATTTTCAAAGATAAAGCAGTATTATTTTCATTTATTATTGTAGCACTACTGGTTTCATTTTTATATACTTACGTATATTCAAAAGAAGTGCTTACAAATTTACCAGTTGGAATTGTAGATAATGACAACACAACGCACAGCCGACAATTATTACGAATGATTGACGGAGCAAGTCAAACAAAGATTTACGATTATTATACCTCGTTATCGGATGCCAAAAAAGCATTTGACCAAGATAAAGTTAGGGGAATTGTAGTTATTCCGACCGAGTTTTCAAGAAAATTACAGCGAGGCGAACAACCAAATGTTTCGGTGTATGCCGATGCATCTTATATGTTGTATTACAAGCAGATAGTGACATCAGTAAAAACTTGTGTGGCGTATTTAAACGCAGGAATTCAAATTAAAAAAGCCTCTGCACAAGGGAATTTTCCAACCCAAGCAAAAGATAAAGTCATGGCAGTTAGAGGAAAAGTTGTAAGTTTATTTAATCCGTCATCAGGTTATGCTACATTCTTAATTCCGATTGTACTTATCATTATTTTTCAGACAACGATACTTACATCTATTGGAATTTTAGGAGGAACAATGCAAGAGGAAAAGAAAATGCATCGATTATTTCCACACGCCGATGAATTTTTAGGAACATTACCTCTTGTTATGGGAAAAGCAACCACTTATTTAATAATTAGTATCTCAATTTTAATTATAATGATGGGAATTGTAATGCCAATGTTTAGTATTCCGATGCGTTCATCATTTTTGAATGTTTTAGTGTATTTAGTTCCATTTTTCTTATCGATTGTATATTTAGGAGTATTTTTAACATCTTTTTTTAAACGCCGAGAAGATGCGATTTTATTTATAATGTTTACATCAATTCCTGCAATGATGATTACAGGATTTTCATATCCAAGCCAAATGATGCCAAAATGGATACAAATATTAAGTTATTTTGTGCCAAGTACTTTAGGTACAAAAGGTTTTATTGGTTTAACGCAAATGGGAGCGGATTTTTCATTACTAAAAACTAATTGGATTTTATCTTGGGGATTATGTGTTTTTTATTTGATTTTAGCAGTGTTGTCAAGTAAACGTGTATTTTTGATGGAGAAAAAAAATGGGAGCTAACTAACAAACTCCCATTTTATAAAGTACAAGTAAATTTACTTCAAATCATCAATTTCGCCACTTTCAGAGAGTAAAATAGCGATTGTTCTTGTTTTTTCAAACTGTGAGCAAATAATAATAATAATCACTGTAATCGGAACAGAAAGTAACATTCCTGTAATCCCCCAAATTTGTCCCCAAAGCGAAAGACTCACAATTGTAACTAATGGACTAACATTTAAAGATTTACCAAAAAGTTTAGGTTCTAAATAATTCCCTACAGCTAATTGTATCAATCCTACCGAAAATAATACAATCAAAAATGGTTGAAACGTACCAAATTGCAAAAGACTAAAAATCGCAGGAAATATTGTTCCGACCATAGAACCAATCGTTGGGATGAAATTTAATAAGAAAATTAAAAAAGCCCAAAAAGGCGCACTATCAATTCCGACAATTGTCAAAACGAAATAACTTAAAAATCCTGTTAAAATACTTACAAAGGTTTTTAATCGCAAGTAATTTGAAATAGAATTTTCAATTTTTGTAGACATCGAATCGTATTTTTCCCACTTTTCTTTTGTATTAAAAATTCTTCTCACTTTTTTAATTAACGAACTCTCTTCTAGGAATATAAATAAAGCATATAGTAAAATCATAAACGTATCACCCAACAAAGAACTTAAACTATTAGCGACATTTCCGAGCAATGAACCGTAGTTAAAATCCCCTAAAAAATTCTTTCCTGATTCAATTAAATCAGTGTCAAAATAAACACTTAATTTATCAATAATACTGGTTAAATTTGGCTCGTATTTAGAATATGAAATCATTACCTCTTGGATGCTATTAGAAATAATTTTAGAAATAAAACTTAACACCAAAATAATCAAAGAAAACACTAAAATATTACTCAACCAAAAAGGTATAAATCGCTTAGTATAAGGTAATTTATAAATTCCTTTTCGGATTTCTCGCGTTAAAAACCAAAAAATTACAGCAAACACAAAAGGTATTAAAATTCCTTTACCAAGAATTAAAATTAAAATAATTGCTGTGATGACAATAATAAAATTTGATGCTTGTTTCATTCGTTATGATTTTATTAAAGTTTTATCCATTTGAGTGGATCTAATGGTTTTGTATTTCTGGATAATACAAATTGTAATGTTGTTTGTCCGTTAACTTTATCCGTGAAAATTTCCCCGATTCGTTGCCCTGTTTTTACAATGCTTCCCTTTTTTACATACACTCTTTCAAGGTTTGTATAAGCGGTAATATAGTTACCGTGTTGAATAAAAACAGATTTGCGACCTTTTGAAAGTAACTGAACAACAAGCACTTTACCGTTGAAAATAGCCAATGCATCATCGCCTTTTTTACATCTGATGTGAATTCCTGTACTTTTTATTTTAATTCTTTTGAACTGTGGGTGCGACTGAATTCCGAATTTACGAGTAACATAACCGCTTTTTATCGGAGCAGGAAGCTTTCCTTTATTGTGTTCAAAACGTTCTTTTAAGGCTGTTTCTTCGGCGGTTAAAACCAATTTATTTGACTTGCTTTTTTTACGTTTATTAGCTTTTCGTATCGCCCTGCTAATGATTTCATTGATTTTATCTGAAATTCGTTGCTCTTCTTTCAGTTTTTTATTCAATCTTGAACGATACTTGCTTTCTTGTCTTTTTATTTTAGAAACAATTTTTTCTCGCTCTTTCTTTTCTTTGGAGATTTCTTCTGTTTCTAATTGTTTTTCTTTTAAAAGTTCTAAATTCTTTTCTTTTGTAACAATTAACGAGTCGGTCAAGGATTTTATCAATTTGGTTTTTTCAACAATACTTGTCGCTTGATTTCTCTTAAAAACCTTATAATCATTGATGTATTTTAATCGTTTATACGCTTGATTAAAATCTTTGGAAGACATTAAAAACAGCGCTTGACTTTGTTTAAATTTACTATTTTGAGATTTATAAATCATTTTAGCATAATCTGCTTTGAGGATTTTTAATTCTTTTTCATTTTTTTCAATAGTAAATTTATTCTGTTCGATTTCTTTGGTAATTTCTTCGGTTTCTAATTCGATTGTTTCGATTAGTTTCTCACGAATTTCAACCTTATCATTGTAATCTTTTAGTTCTTCCAACGCGTCGGCTTTTTCCTTGCGTGTTTGTGATAAAATTCGTTCGATTTTTTTAATATCCTTACTTAATCTTTTTCTTTTTGCTTCAAGTCTTCGCCTACTTTGTGCAGACAAAGCAGTTAAAAAAAAGATAAAACATATAAACAAAAACTTTTTCACTATAATTTTATTTTTTTATATCCTGACGGAATTTGATATTTTAAGCTCAATTTTTTATCAAAATTAATTGATTTTACTTGAATTTTCACCTTAGTTTCTTGGTTTTTTCTTTTACCATTTAGAATGATTGCCTTAGGAAACAATACATTTTCTTTGCTGATGTAATCAGGGTAAACGATGCTTAATTTTCCTAAATCATTTTCTATAATTTGCTTATTTGCCTTAAAATGTAGTGGATTTAAAAAAGAAAGAAACTTATATAAATGATGTTGTTTTTTAGGAAAAACTTTATAATTATATCCTTCCTGTTCCACCGAATAATTTTTGTCAATAGGCAATAAACTATTTCCCAACAACATATTTTGGAGTTGATAAAAATTAACCTCTACTCCGAGTATTTTTTTTAACATTGAAAAATCCCCTTCGAAATATACCTTCTTAAAAGGACTATAAAAACTCACTTTTTCTGGAGTAATTTTTGCCTTGAAAACAGTTATAAATTTCGAGCCTTTGAGGTAAATAAATTCATCTTTTTTTATTTTCATACGAGTAGAAAAAGATAAATTCTCATTTTTTGTTTTATAATTAACAGCCAATTTAGCATCAATTGTTTTTTTATCAAAATTTGCTTTTTTATGCTTTTTAATCAACTTTTTTATGGTCAATTTTTTAACATCAAATGTAGTATTTTTAGTTGATTTACAAGATGTTAAAACAACACTAAAAATAAATATGTATTTTAATAATTTCATTAAAGTTCTTTTAGTTTCGTTTTATATTTTAAACTATTTTTTTTGTCTCCTAAAATTTTATAAATCTTAATATATTGTTTATAAAACGCTGTTTTTATCTTATTATCAAAAATAAAATCAATACCGTTATTCAAACTTTTTATGGCATTTTTATATTTTTTTTGATAAGTATTTGCTTGGGCATTCATCAAATACACTTTTGGTTGAGCAGGAAAAAGCGAAAGTCCCTCATCAGCATAACGCAATAAAGCCTCATATTTTTTAGATTTTTCAAGATGCTTCAATAAGGTTATCAAATTTTTATAAGATTTATCTTGATTATATCTTTTTTCAAAATCACCATCTTCAGATTGTTTTACCTTTGGAGTTTCCCTTTTTTCTGTTTTTTCAAGTGATTTTTTTACTTTTTTAAGATAACTAGAACAAATTTTAGCCTTTTCCATGTTATTTATAATCCTTAATGCAGATTTAGGATCTTTATTATCAATATGTAAAAAAACTAATTTATCTTGTTTTTTAGGAAATCTTTTTGCGATTTTTTCTTGTAAAAAAATAGCCTCTTTATAATTACCATCACTGCGATAACATCTTACCAAATGCTCTAAAATCCAGATATTTTCTGGATCTAAATGGAGTGCTTTTTCTCCGTATATAATTGCTTCCGCTAATTTGTGTTTGTACAAATAATTTTTTGAAATCTCGAAAAAAACGGCTTTTTGGTTCGGAATTATCTGATTACATTCCAGTAATTTTTCTATGGACGTATCATAATTTTTGATAGCCTTATTGGTTAATCCATCAAAAAATAAATTTTGAAATTTTATTTCATTCCCATCATCAATATCTTGAGAAAAAGACAGTGCATAACAAAGAAAGACAAGCAAAAAACTCATCTTTCTTCTGATTTTATGTACACTATTAATACGCATATTTTTAAGTAAGTTCTGTATAATCTCCGATACTAACAGAAGTGAATTTTCCGTTAAATTTCGCTTTATTTCCAATCATTGCATTATCTAAATTAGCATCCCAAATATGAACATCATTTTGGATTAACGAATTTACAATCGTAGCATTTTCCACAACAGAATTATCACCAATAGACACATAAGGTCCTATTTTAGCATTTTTTAAAACTACATTTTTACCAATATAACAAGGCTGTACAATTTCCGAATTTTCTAAAACAACATCATCAGAAACAAGGTTATTTCCTGCTTCATGTTCAAATTGTAAAGTTCTTTTATTCGTGTCCACAGTAGGGTCTTTTTTACCACAATCCATCCACGCACTAACCGTTCCCGGCATAAATTTAGCACCTTGTTGCTTTAAAGATTCTAATACGTTAGTTAATTGATACTCACCATGTTCTCTGATATCATTATCAATTAAATGTTTGATTTCAGATTTTACTTTTTCACCATCTTTGAAATAATAAATTCCGATAATTGCCAAATCAGAAACAAATTCTTTTGGCTTTTCTACGAAATCTGTAATATAGCCGTCTTTTAATTTTACAACACCAAAAGCACTTGGGTCATCAACTTGTTTTACCCAAATCGCACCATCTGCATTTGCATCTAATTTAAAATCTGCTTTAAATAATGTATCTGCAAAAGCAACAACACAATTCCCTTTTAATGAATCTTTTGCACAGTAAATAGCATGAGCTGTTCCCAATGCTTCTTCTTGTACGTAAACGCTTCCTTTTGCGCCCAAATTTTTTGCAATATTTTTCAATTTATCCTCAGTATCCGAAGGAAATCCTTTTTTTTGAGGTCCAATGATAAAAGCTATTTCTTCAATTTTTTCATTTAACACACTTGCAATATCCTCCACCAATCGTTGCACAATGGTTTTACCTGCAATCACAGTTAATGGTTTTGGAGTTGTTAGCGTGTGGGGTCTCAATCTAGACCCAATACCTGCCATAGGGACAATAATTCTCATAATTTTTTATTTTATCGCAATATACATATTATTTTTTAATTACTTTCCTGAAACAATAATCACAATTTCTCCTTTTGGTTTATGATTTTCATAATGTTCTAAAATTTCTTTTAGAGTTCCTCTTTTGTTTTCTTCATAAATTTTTGTCAATTCTCTAGAAACACAAATTTTACGATTTTCACCAAAATATTCTATAAAATGTGTTAATGTTTTGAGCAATTTATGCGGACTTTCATAAAAAATCATGGTTCGTGTTTCTTCGGACAAGATTTTTAATCGTGTTTGACGTCCTTTTTTTACAGGCAAAAACCCCTCGAACACAAATTTATCATTTGGCAATCCTGAATTAACCAATGCAGGAACAAAAGCCGTTGCCCCCGGAAGACATTCAATTTCTATATTATTTTTGACACATTCTCGAACTAACAAAAAACCAGGATCAGAAATTGCCGGAGTTCCTGCATCCGAAATTAAAGCAAATCGCATTCCTAATGCTATTTTGTTTAAAATAGAAGAGATTACTTTATGTTCATTATGCATATGATATGATTGCATTGGCGTTTGAATTCCGAAATGCTTCAGTAATTTTCCGCTAGTTCGTGTATCTTCTGCTAAAATATAATCAACCTCTTTTAAAACCGAAACGGCCCTAAAAGTCATATCTTCTAAATTTCCTATTGGAGTAGGAACAATATATAATTTACTCATAAGTACAAAATTACAGTATTAACATAAAATGCACAATAAAAAAAGCCGAGCTTTTTAAAAAACTCGGCTTTTTATTTAAGATTTTTTGGTATAATTAAATTTAAAATTCAAATATTGATAAGCATCTCTAGGGATAATCTTAATCCATTTTTTGTATTTTAAAAACCATTTAACCTGAATAGAAATCAATCCTTTAGTCAGATATGCTGCAATAAAAGGGTGTACGTTTAACAATACTTTTTTACAGTTATATCTTGTTAAAATTCTTTCTAATTCATTATCAATTTTGTCAATAAGAACAATTGGAGCTTCTACTTCTCCATTTTTATTAGGATTTGGCTCACGTGTTTTGATCTCCAATTCTGGTCTAACACGCTGTCTTGTTATTTGAACCAAACCAAATTTACTTGGAGGTAATATTTTATGCTTTGTTCTATCTAAAGACATTGCTTCTTTAAGGTGTTGATATAATTTTTGTCTATTTTCTGAAGATTTCATATCAATAAAATCGACTACAATTATTCCACCCATATCACGAAGTTGTAACTGTCTAGCTATCTCTGTAGCGGCAATTAAATTAACCTCTAGTGCTGTCTCTTCTTGATTTTTAGATTTATTTGAACGATTTCCACTGTTTACATCTATTACGTGTAATGCTTCAGTATGTTCTATAACCAAATAGGCTCCTTTAGGCATCGAAACTGTTTTTCCGAAAGCTGTTTTTATTTGTCTTTCGATTCCATATTTTTCAAAAATAGGAGTATCGTTATTATGGAGCTTTACAATATTTTCTTTCTCAGGATAAATTTCTTGTAAATAATCTTTTATTTCTTCTTGTAATTGTTCATCATTCGTAACAATACTTGTAAAAGAATCATTCATTACATCTCTTAAAATTGATGATGCTCTATTTAATTCACTGAGAATTTTTGTAGGGGTATTTTGATTAGGAATTGATTTACACATTTTTTCCCAACGCAAAAGCGAATTTTGCAAATCCCTATCTAATTCTGCTACTTTTTTAGATTCTGCAACGGTTCTTAAGATTAAACCAAAACCTTTCGGACGAATACTTTTTGCTATTTTTTTCAATCGTTCTTTTTCTTTAGAATCTTCTATTTTTTGTGAAACGGAAATTCTATTAGAAAAAGGAACAAGAACAAGATATCGTCCTGCAATTGATAATTCTGATGTGATACGTGGACCTTTTGTAGAAATAGGTTCTTTAACAATTTGCACTAAAATATTCTGACCTGTTTTTAGCACATCGCTCAAAGAGCCGTCTTTTTCTATTTGCTTTTCAAAAGGGAAATTTTTTAAAGAATAATCTTTAAAATTACCTTTAGCTACTTTCTGAATAAATTTATTTAAGGTAGCAATATTGGGTCCCAAATCATGATAATGTAAAAATCCATCTTTAGGATATCCAACATTAACAAAAGCGGCATTAAGCCCTGCCATTACTTTACCTATTTTCGCTAAAAAAACATCTCCTACGGAGAATTTATTCCCATTAGCCTCTTTATTTAATTCCACTAGTCTACCATCTCGTAACAACGCAAAATCTATATTAGATGAATTTGAACGAATAATTAATTCTGTTTTCATTCTTAATATTTTTTGTGTCTACGCAATTAAACGAAGACTGATTAATAATCGTAAATACTTATAAATTATACTTTTATAAGTGTTTCAATATGTCAATGAACGTGTTTGTTTTAACAAACTGAAAAAGTAAGCATTAGCTTACTTTTTCTTATGGCGATTTGCTCTCGCTCTTTTTTTTCTTTTGTGAGTAGCTATTTTAGCTCTTTTTCTTTTTTTACCACTTGGCATAATATAATTATTTAAAAGTTATTATTTATTTTACCTTAACCTTTGCTTTTACTCCTTCTGCAAACGTTTTTGCAGGTTTAAATGCTGGAATATTATGTGCAGGAATATTTATTGTAGTGTTTTTAGAGATATTTCTACCTGTTTTTGCAGCTCTAGTTTTGATAATAAAACTACCGAAACCTCTCAAATATACATTATTTCCTGTTTCTAATGAATCCTTTACTTCTGTCATAAATGCCTCAACGGCTGTTAATACATCCACTTTCTCAAGACCAGTTCTTTCTGAAATCTTTGATACTATCTCTGCTTTTGTCATTATATATGTATTTAGTTTTTATTTATTTCGCGAATGCAAATATATGATAATTAATTGATTCCTAAAGAATTTTTTCGAAAAAGTATACATTTCATTATAAAATATTAATAGAAACCAAAATTTTAACCAATCCAAATTGACTATTTTAATCAACCAAACAAACTTTGATAGTTTCCTTTTTTAACTATTTTCCCATCTTTCATCACTAAAATCGTATCTACATTTTGTATTGTTGCCAATCGATGAGCGACAATAATTGAGGTTCTGTTTTTGGTTATTTTTTCCGTTGCATATTGAATCATTTGCTCAGATTTAGCATCTACGGAAGAGGTTGCTTCATCTAAAATTAATATGCTTGGATTTCGAACATAAGCTCTTAAAAATGAAATCAATTGTCGTTGTCCTGAAGATAACATTGCTCCTCTTTCCTTCACATTATAATTATATTGATTAGGAAGCGACATAATAAAATCGTGAATTCCGATTTCTTTTGCTGAAGCTATCACTTTTTCTAACGAAATACTTGAATCTCTTAAAGTTATATTGTTCAAAATGCTATCCGAAAAAAGAAAAACATCTTGTAGTACAACTCCCATTTGATTCCTAAGTGATGCTAATGTATAATCTTCTATTTTATTCGAATCGACTAAAATTTGACCAGAATTTACATCGTAAAAACGAGATAATAAATTAATAATTGTCGATTTACCTGACCCTGTAGCTCCTATAATGGCAATACTTTCTCCTTGTTTAATTTTAAATGAAATATTTTTTAATACAGGTTCATTTTCAATATAACTGAAACAAACATTTTTAAATTCGATTACACCTTTAATACGCTCTTTTAAATGACCTTTATCATTAATAGTTGCTTCTTCATCAATAACTTTAAAAACCCTTTCACCTGAAACAATACCCATTTGCAACTGATTAAATTTATCTGCAATTTGCCGAAGCGGTCGGAAAAGCATTTGTGTCATTTTTATAAATCCTATAATCGTACCTACTTGATAAACAGGACTCTCTAAAGATTTTATTCCTCCATACCAAACCAATAAACCAATAGCAATGGATGATAAAATTTCTGCAACAGGAAAGAAAATAGAATAATACCAAATCGTATTAATGTTTGCTTGTTTAAATTTATTATTTATTTCTTTAAAATTTTGATATTCAATATTTTCACGATTAAAAAGCTGAACAATTTTCATTCCTGTAATTCGCTCCTGAACAAAACTATTAAGATTTGCCACTTGATTTCTAACCTCTTGAAACGTTTTTTTGATAGCTTTCTGAAATAATCGTGTAGCATATAATAAAATAGGCAATATCGATAAACTTATTAGACTTAATCTCCAATCCATAAAAAACATCACAAAAATAACCACAAGCATTTTTAATAAATCACTAATAATCATAAAAACGCCTTGTGTAAAAAAATTACTAATTGTTTCAATATCTGAGACAACCCTTGTAACGAGTTTTCCAACAGTAGCATTATTATGATATTTCAAATTAAAATGAATAATTTTCTCAAATGCTTTTATACGTATATCTTTTACAATTTGTTGTCCAACCCAATTCGCAAAATAAATAAACAAATATTGCAAACAAACCTGAAAAAACAACATTAAAACTAATAAACCTGTATAAAATAATAAAGATTGATGATTTTTATGTACACTAAAATCATCAATTGTTATAATCATCAAATAAGGAACACTTGCAGAAACTACAGACAACAAAATTGTTGAGAACGATGCAATCAGAAAGCTTTTTTGATATTTTTTTGCAAAACTCATCAAGCGAACAAATACACCAAAATCTTTTTTAAATTTCGCTTCCATTATAAATAGTTATATTCTACTTTTGTTAAAAATAATGCTTTTGCAGGAACAGATGCACCTGCCTTAGATCTATTTTTACTTTCAATAATTTGTCTAAATTCGTCTAATGTTATTCTTTTTCTTCCGATATCCATTAATGTTCCGACAATTGCTCTAACCATATTTCTCAAAAAACGATTTGCCGAAATATAAAAAGTCAATTCATCGCCATTCAATTTCCATTGTGCCTCTGTAATCGTACAATTAAAGGTAAATACATCTGTTTTTACCTTTGAAAATGATTCAAAATCTTCATACTCAAATAAAATCTGACATGCTTGATTCATTAAATCGATATCTAAATCGTACTTAATTTGTAATGAGGTGTCAAGAAAAAAAGGATTTCTACCCAAAATAATTTTATATTCATAACTTCGGCTGACAGCATCAAATCGAGCATGAGCATCATCATCAACAGGTATAATTTGATGAATTACAATATCATCAGGAAGAATTGCATTTATTTTATGAATAAAATTAGAATCATTTTTCACAATCTGCTTATCATAATCAAAATGTGCATAAATTTGCGATGCATGAACCCCTGCATCTGTTCTTCCTGCACCTACAATTTCAATAGATTCTCTCAAAATAGTACTTAGAGACTGTTGTATTTTCTCTTGTACAGTCATTGCGTTTGGTTGTATTTGCCAACCATGATAATTTTTACCTAAATATGATATTTCTACAAAGTATCTCAAAAAATGCTTTTAAAAAACAAAATTAATGTTTTTATACATAAAACTATGTTAATTTTTTTACTATATTTGTAAACTAATTAATGAAAAATGGCAAAAAATATCACTAACGATAACAATATAGATGAAAAAATTGTAAGGAAATTAAATCTTCATGCTGACGTTTTTGAAAAAATGAAAGCAACAATGCAACTCCGTAAATACAATAAAAAAGATGTACTAATCAATTCTGAAATAGGCAGAGATTTGTATTTTATAGTTAAATCAGGAATTGCTCGTTCTTACATTGTTGATGATAAATCTAGAGAATTTATAAAAACATTATTTATCCCTGGAGCTCCTATAGCCTCTATCTTTAGCGCTACCACAGGAAAAGCACCACAGCTTATTTTTGATTGCCTTACAGATTGTGAGTTCTACGTAGGAAATTACAAAGAATTTAGAGCTTTAGCCGAAAAAGATCTTGAGGTAGCTCGAAATTATTTCAAATTAATGGAAGTGGTTTTCTTAAATGCTGAAGAGCGTATTTTTGAACTAACACTAAATGCTGAAGACAAATACAAATTATTGAAAAAGAAAATTCCATATATTGAAAATCTAATTCCACAATATCAAATAGCATCTTATTTGAATATTACTAATGTTCAATTAAGTAGAGTTCGAAAAAAAATATTATTTGAGTAATCTCAATGAAAAAAATATTACTTTTATCTGATACACATTCGTTTATTGATGAGCAAATCTTGAAATATGTGCGTCAAGCTGATGAGGTGTGGCATGCTGGTGATATTGGAACTTTAAAAATAACCGATAACATTAAAAAGGAATGTTTTTTACGAGCTGTTTACGGCAATATTGACGATACAACAGCTCGATCTGAATTTCCTTTAAATGCTATTTTTGAGATTGAAAAAACAAAAGTTTTAATGACACATATCGCAGGATATCCTACAAAATACAATGCTCGTGTTAAAAAATTAATCCTTGAACATCAACCAAAAATAGTTGTTTGTGGTCATTCTCACATCCTAAAAATACAGTATGATAAATCGCTAAATGTATTACATTTAAATCCGGGGGCTTGTGGAAAACATGGATTTCATAATGTCCGAACAATGTTGCGTTTTGAGTTAGATAATGGTGATATTAAAAATATGGAAATCATCGAATTGGAAAAGAGATAATGAGTACAGAAAAAATAATTTTAGGAATTGATCCCGGAACAACAATTATGGGTTTTGGAATCATAAAAGTTGTCAATAAAAAAATGGAGTTCGTTCAAATGAATGAACTTTTATTACAAAAATACAACGACCATTATCTAAAATTAAAACTTATTTTTGAACGTACTATCGAACTTATTGATACCTTTAATCCTGATGAAATTGCATTAGAAGCTCCTTTTTTTGGTAAAAATGTTCAATCAATGCTTAAATTAGGACGTGCTCAAGGAGTCGCAATGGCAGCAGGGTTATCAAGAGAAATCCCCGTAACGGAATATGCTCCTAAAAAAATAAAAATGGCAATTACAGGAAACGGAACTGCAAGTAAAGAACAAGTCGCAATGATGCTAAAATCACTATTAAAACTTAAAAAATTACCTAAAAATTTAGATGCCACGGACGGATTGGCGGCGGCTGTTTGTCACTTTTACAATTCAGGCAAAAAAATTAACACTAAAAATTATAGTGATTGGAGTAGTTTTATCAAACAAAATCCGTCTAAAATTAAGAAATAATGAGCGGAATATACATACATATTCCTTTTTGTAAAAGAAAATGCTCTTATTGTGATTTTCATTTTTCCACCTCACTCAAACATAAGTCAGAACTAATAAAAGCCTTAAAAAAAGAATTAATTTTACGTAAACAAGAACAATTAATTCCTGTTGAGACGATTTATTTCGGTGGAGGAACACCGTCTATTTTAAACATCGAAGAAATCAATGACATTTTACAAACGATTTATGAAAATTATAAAATCATTGAAACACCTGAAATTAGTTTAGAGGCAAACCCTGATGATTTATCTGAAACGAAAATCATCAAACTTTCTAACACCAAAATTAACCGATTAAGCATCGGAATTCAATCTTTTTTTGATGATGATTTAATACTTATGAATCGTGCTCATTCTGCTTACGAATCCGAAAAAAGTCTAACTATTGCAAAAAAATATTTTGATAATATTACGATTGATTTAATTTATGGCGTGCCGAATATGTCGGACAAAAAATGGCGAAAAAACATTCAAAAAGCATTAGATTACGAGGTAAATCATATTTCTAGTTATGCCCTAACAGTTGAACATAAAACAGCTTTAGAACAACTTATTAAAAAAGGAAAAATAACCAACCCCAATGAATATGTGGCTCACGAGCATTTTAAAATATTAGTTGATGAATTGACAAAGGAAGATTTTATTCATTACGAATTATCTAATTTTGGAAAAGAAAACTATTTTTCAAAACACAATACTTCTTATTGGTTAGGCAAAAAATACCTCGGAATTGGTCCTTCTGCACATTCTTTTAACGGTAAAGAACGTAGTTGGAACATTTCTAATAATATGAAATATATAAAAGCTCTTCAAAATGATGAATTACCTTGCGAAATCGAAAAATTAAGCACAAATGATTTATATAATGAATGTATTATGACAGGTTTACGAACTATTTGGGGAGTTTCTCTAAAAGAGATTTCAAATAAATTTGGAAAAAATTACTTAATTTATCTTCAAAAAAATGCTAAGAAATACATTGAACAAAACTTATTATGCATTGAAAATAACACATTAAAAACAACTGATAAAGGCTTATTTTTATCAGACGGAATCTCCTCGGATTTATTTAAAATATAAAAACCGACACTTTCGCATCGGTTTTTAATTTATTTTCTACTATTCTATCCTCCAAAGTCATCAAAACGAATGTTCTCATCAGGAAGACCAAAATCTTGTCCCATTTTTTGAACTGCTTTGTTCATCATTGGTGGTCCACAGAAATACAATTCAATATCTTCAGGGCTATCGTGTTTTGATAAATAATTATCAATCACACATTGGTGGATAAACCCTACAAATCCATCTCCTTCTGTATCGTGAATATCTTTTTTCACTTTCCAGTTATCTTCTGGTAACGGATCAGATAATGCGATAAAGAATTTAAAGTTAGGAAACTTATCTTCCAATTCTTTGAAATGGTCTAAATAGAACAACTCACGTTTAGAACGACCTCCATACCAATACGTTACTGTACGACCTGTTTTTAATGTTTTGAATAAGTGATATAAGTGCGAACGCATTGGAGCCATTCCTGCACCACCACCTACATACAACATTTCTGCATCAGATTCGTTGATAAAGAACTCTCCATAAGGTCCTGAAATAGTTACTTTATCTCCTTTTTTACGTGAAAATACATAAGATGATGCAACTCCAGGATTTACATCCATCCAACCACCTTTTTCTCTATCAAATGGTGGCGTTGCAATACGAACATTCAACATAATTTCACGTCCTTCTGCTGGATAAGAAGCC
>PDWI01005580.1_pt1 | contig 16152 bp, 16 predicted proteins | sample 1430891 | NCBI WGS metagenome assembly PDWI01 (sample SAMN01162508, study PRJNA174530) | Oral metagenome, whole genome shotgun sequencing project. | biome: Marine environment; feature: Marine mammal; material: Swab sample of the gingival sulcus; isolation source: swab sample of gingival sulcus...
GAACGTATATTTTGACGTTCTGAACGTATATTTTGACGTTCCGAACGTATATTTTGACGTTCCGAACGTATATTTTGACGTTCTGAACGTATATTTTGACGTTCCGAACGTATAATTTGACGTTCTGAACGTATATTTTGACGTTCTGAACCCCAAAAGTTATGTCAAATAAGCTGTGATAGTAATTTTAATCTTCGATCATTAAACAAGAATCAACTAATAACAATAAAGAAATATCCATACAAAAAGCGAGGAGCTAAAACTAACCCCTCGCTGTAAAAATCAATTTTTATTTAATGCTTTTATAACCATTTGTAATCCCAATTTACATCAAAAAGATACTTTTAATCGGATAAATTCAGATTACAACTGATACTATTTATTCGTCGTTAAGTGATTTAAATCCTTCACCAATAATTTCGTTTGAATCGGTTACATTAAAAAATGCATTAGGATCAACCACCTTTACGTGAGCTTTAAGAATCTCTAACTCACGACGGCTCATTACCGAATAGACCATTTTTTTGTTATCACCAGAATAAGCTCCTTGTGCTTCAAGAATAGTAGCACCTCTTTTTAAATCGTTAGTGATTTTTTGAGCAATAGAATCAAAATGCTCAGAAATAATCATCACTGTTTTATGGTAATTTGCACCACCCACAACCATATCGATAATCTTACCTTCAATATAGATGATAATTAACGAGTAAATTGCAAATTCCCAACCAATAGCACCTGTTTCGGTTGGTTGCACTAGAGTAAATAACACAATAAGACCATCTACTAACATCACCAATTTACCCAATGAAATTTGTGTGTATTTAGCAAGAATCATTGCAATGATATCAGAACCTCCCGAAGTAGCACGTGATTTGAAAATAAATCCAATAGAGATACCATAAAAAACACCTGCAACAATAGTGTTTAGCATTGGATCTGCTATCATTTTAGCATAATCGGGCGATACATAAGTCTCCATTACCCAAGTTGTAATCAGTATTGTTGCAATACTAATAAAGGTTTTAATTCCAAAACGAGGACCTAGAATAATGGTACCTAAAATAATTAATGGAATCTCCATAGAGAAAGTACAGTAACTAATTTTCCAGCCAAACATGGTGTTTAAAACTGTAGCAATACCATAAACTCCACCAGGAGCCAATTTGTAAGGTACCACAAACCAAATATCAGATACCGCAAAAATAATACTACCTAAAATAAGGTAAGTATATGCCTTAATCCACTCTTGTGAAAAGAACTTTTCTTTAGTAATAAATGCCATTTCTATACTATTTATTTGTTTATAAAATTAAAGAGCGGCAAAAATAGAGATGTAATACATATAAACAAATTTTTCAATCAATTCAATATCCTTTGCAAATATCTAGTAATAAGTCGGTTCAAAATATCTTTTTAATATATTTTTTTTAAGCATCTATTTTATATTGATAAAAACGTCTATTCTGATGTACAATTAGGGTAAATTCTAAAAGTTATTAGCTAAAAACAAAAAAAAGGTTGCCCACTATATAGCAGACAACCTTTCTTTTAATATTAGAATTCTTTTAGATTTATTCAGCTGTTTCTTCTGAATTTTCTTCTTTTGTTTCTTCCTCTGTTTCTTCAAGTAAACCTTGCTCTTGCAATAAGTTATACCATTGAAAAATTTTCTTCATATCAGAAACATACACTCTATTCTCGTCATAATCAGGAAGCACTTCGCTCATATAAGCCTTTAATTCGTTGCTTGATGCTTTGTGATTGATGGCTTTTCCGCCATTTTCTTTCTCCTTGATTTTTTCGAACACTTCTTTTAATGGCATATCGCCTTGTTCTGTAAAGATTGCAATATCTTCTAGTGCATTAATTTTTGAAGTAGAATAAGCTGGCATTCTTTTTTTATCTGCTATAGATTCTACAATAATTGCAGTTTTTGTACTAGATATCATTTTAAACAACCCAGAGTGTCCTGATATCGCTAATATTCCTTTCAACATAAAAATTTGTTTTTGTTATTTACAACTACTTTTCCTTGTAATCAAAAAATGATACCATTTATAAAACAAACTTACCCAATTAAAAAACTCTATTTTCCGTTCTGTTTCAAAATGAAAATTCGCCGTAACTAAGGCTATGACTCATTTTTCTTTTTAGTATAAAAAATAGATCCTTTTCTTTTAGGTAATTTCAAATTACAACTGGTATTACCTCTCACCATGATATAAATATTTCTTTTCACCTTAACGATAAAGATATCCGCATCTAAGGTAAAATCCTTATTTTCTTTCTAAAATAAAAGCTTGCATTTAGGCTTTTCGCAACGAAAATTTAAGCTCTTTTAAAAGAAAGAGTCGCAAAAGTATAATTCTAGCTGATATATCAAAAATTTTCTAACGAAAAACTAGGGAAGCCCATGCTCTAAGCTATTTGCCGTTGGCTTTTAATCTTTAATACCTTTTGTAACTTAAATTTACCCAATTCAAATCACAACTGCTATAAAACATATCGTATAATAAAATCAAAAGTGCATATCAAAACAGCTTGAAATTAAGCCATTCCTCTTTCTTTTTTGATATTTTCATAAGCCTCATTGACTTTCTGAAACTTTTCTTTAGCAGCTTTTTGTACATCTTCGCCCAAATAACTCACCTTATCTGGATGATATTTGATTGCCATTTTTTTGTATGCACGTTTCACTTCTTCGTTGGTAGCAGATTTGGTTATTCCTAACACCTTATAATCGCTATCAGTACTCTTCACAAACATCGATTTTATGGAGATATAGTCGTGTTGTTGCATACCTAAGAAAGCAGCTATCTGATCAATCAACACCTGCTCATTGTTACAAATATTTCCATCAGCTTTTGCTATACCAAACATAAAATGGAGCAATTGTAAACGAGAAGCATAATCCATGTGTGCTTTTATCTCGAAACACACCTTATCAATGGGAATGTCTTGTTTTAAAATATCACGTAACATCAATATTGCATCGCTCGCTTGCTCCTGTCCAAAAGTAGCAACTAAGGTGGTTTTTACATATTCTAGCTCTGAACGCAACACTTTACCATCGGCTTTCATCACGGCTGCAATTAAAATCAGTAGGCTAACTTTAAAATCGCCCTGTTGTGTGTTTCCTTCTTTTATCAGTTTTTCAAATTCGCCACTTACCGAATCAACAAACAAGCCCAATAGTCCACCGATTATTGCTCCAGTAAATCCTCCAAAAGCCCAGCCTAAGCCACCGCCTATCCATTTTCCGTATTTCATCTTCACTTATTTTTATTCCATATTTTTTTTCGCACTGTGGCGACACAATTATTTTGCCACAACAAATGAGTCTGTCATTTTTTCTGCTGATAATACATTTATAACCCACAATTTTCCCAATTAAAAAGTCCTTTTCCTTTTGGGTAAATCCAAATTGCAACTGGTATAAAAAAGGTCAGCGATAAAAGAGAAGTAAATACTTCTCTTTTATCGCTGACCTTTTGAGTTTTTTTATCCTTAGAATATTTACTGGATAATCATTCCTGCAGCAACTGTTTCATTGGTGCCCTCATCTATTAAAATAAAACTACCTGTGTTTCTATTGGTATTATAATCATCAACAAACAATGGACGAGCTGATTTTAAAGAGATACAACAGATATCGTTTAATTTAATTTCTTTATCATCGAAATCTTTTTCCAGAGTATTGATATTTACCTTATAATCGACACTACGTACCACACAACGAGCTTCGTTAGTAGTATGTTTTATGGTATATTTTCCTCGTGTCATCATTGGGCGTTCGTTCATCCAACAAATCATAGCAGTAATTTCTTGTTGGGTTTTAGGCTCATTATCCGCAGCCACAATCATATCGCCTCTTGAAATATCAATATCATCGGTTAAGGTTAGAGTTACCGATTGTGGCGGGAAAGCCATCTCTAAGTTACCTTCAAAAACATCAATGCTCTTAATAGTTGACTCTAATCCTGATGGCAATATTTTCACTTTATCTCCTTGACGAAATACACCGCTAGCTACACGCCCAGCATATCCTCTGTAATCATGATATTTGTCTGATTGAGGACGAATCACATACTGCACAGGGAAACGTGCATCACTATGGTTACGATCATCAACAATTTCGATATTCTCCAACAGACTTAGAAGTGTTTCGCCTGTGTACCAGCTCATGTTTTCTGAAGGCTCTACCACATTATCACCAAACTTTGCAGATATTGGAATAAATCGAACATCTTTAATATTTAGTTTATTGGCAACCTTAGTGTAATCTTCTTTTATTTTATTGTAGGTATCTTCTGCATAATCCACCAAATCCATTTTGTTTATACACACAATAATATGTGGTATTTGCAATAAATTAGCAATATAAGAGTGGCGAAGCGTTTGCTCAATAACACCATTTCTAGAATCAACCAATATTAATGCAGCATTGGCTGTAGATGCTCCAGTAACCATATTTCGTGTATATTGAATATGACCGGGAGTATCAGCAATAATAAATTTACGCTTTGGTGTGGCAAAATAACGATAAGCAACATCAATTGTTATTCCTTGTTCTCTTTCTGCACGTAATCCGTCGGTAAGCAAAGCCAAATCAACTTCTTCATCACCTCTTTTTTGACTACTGATTTCTATTGCCTCCATTTGGTCTTCAAAAATAGCTTTGCTATCGTATAGCAATCGACCTATAAGTGTACTTTTACCATCATCAACACTACCAGCAGTAGTGAAGCGTAAAAGTTCCATATCTAAATATCCTTTTGTATCTGACATAATTCTTTTTAATGTGTTAATGGGACAATGTGTTAATGAAAACTTTCTTTCTGTTCAATAACCATTATCTATTTCACTTTTAATAATGAAGAATCTTTCTTTTAAAAATACCCCTCTTTTTTACGGTCTTCCATAGCCGCTTCAGAGCGTTTATCATCGGCACGAGTGCCACGCTCGGTGGTTCTTGTTGCAGCTACTTCGTCAATAATTTCTTCAAGGGTATGTGCTTGCGACTCAACAGCACCCGTGCAAGTAGCATCGCCAATGGTTCTAAATCGAACAATGCGTTTTTCTGCTACTTCGTTTGGTTTCATTGGTATAAAATCGCTCTTTGCCAACCATGTGCCATTGCGTTGAAACACCTCTCGTTCGTGTGAGAAATATAAATTAGGAATGGCTATATTTTCAAGAAAGATGTATTGCCACACGTCCATCTCTGTCCAATTGGATATGGGGAAAACTCTAAAATGCTCGCCCATGTGTTTCTTGCCATTAAACAAGTTCCACAATTCTGGACGTTGATTTTTCGGATCCCACTGTCCAAATTCATCACGATGCGAAAAGAAACGCTCTTTGGCTCGTGCTTTTTCCTCATCACGACGACCACCACCCATGGCACAATCGATATTCAAATCTTCAATACCATCAAGCAAGGTTACTGTTTGTAATTTGTTTCTACTGGCATTGTATCCTGTTTCTTCTACGACACGACCTTGGTCAATAGAATCTTGTACATATCGAACAATTAAACGAGTTCCGGTCTCTTCCATTAACCAATCACGAAATTCTATTGTTTCAGGAAAGTTGTGTCCTGTATCAACGTGCATCAAAGCAAATGGAACCTTGGCTGGTGCAAATGCTTTGCGAGCCAAGTGAAACATTACAATAGAATCTTTACCGCCAGAAAAAAGCATCACAGGATTTTCAAATTGTGCTGCCACTTCTCGAATAACAAAAATGGATTCGGCTTCTAATTCTCTTAAATGATTTATATTATATTCTTTCATATTGCAATTATTTACTCTATTTCTTTAAATAATCAGGGAGATTGCTCATCTCCTTATCAATCAACAATACTGCTGCTTATTGATTGCGTGTTACCAAAGGCAAAATGGCATCTACCACTCTATCTACAGCTTCTTCAATCGATAAATGATTGGTTGGTATTTCTAAAAATGGCTTTTCAGGAGCTTCAAAAGGAGCATCTAAACCAGTAAAATTTTTTATTTCGCCGTTTCGTGCTTTTTGATATAACCCTTTTACATCACGTTGTTCACACACTTCGAAGGGAGCATTTACATATACTTCAAGGAAATCTTCGGCTCCAACAATTTGCTTTGCTATTTCTCTAATTGCTTTGGTAGGACTTACAAAACAATTAATGGTAATGATACCACAATTCATAAATAGTTTGGCAACTTCGGCAATTCGTCGAATATTCTCGGTTCTATCTTCTTCAGAAAATCCTAAATTTTTATTGATACCTGTTCGAATATTATCTCCATCGAGCACTTGTGTTAAAAGACCTCGTTTTTGTAATGCTCGTTCCACTCCAATAGCAATGGTTGTTTTTCCTGAACCAGACAGTCCTGTTAGCCAAATTACTTTTGCTTGCTGATTGAGTAATTGCTCTTTTTCTTCTCTTCCTAAAATACGATGAAAAGTAGGATGTATATTGGTAGATTTTAAAGCCATATCTATTTTCTTAAAATGAGCCACAAATGTAAACAATTATACAGCGATAAACAGGGTAAACGCATAAAATTTACGGCACTTCTCTTGGGGCAATAAATTATGCCAATACCCAATTCTTTAGTAGCTGTGTACCATATTGGGTTAAAACAGATTCAGGGTGAAATTGAACACCACAAACATCTAGTGTTTTATGGCGTATTGCCATAATAACTTCACGATGATCAACAGCCGTAATCACTAAATCAGAAGGGAAGTTTTGATGATCAATAGCCCAAGAATGATATCTTCCAGAATTGAAAGGCGTGGGAATATGTTGAAAAATCAATTCAGCACTATCGGTTATCATGGTTGCTTTTGGAACTCCGTGCATAATTTCGGTTAGGTTCATCAATTGAGCACCAAAATATTCTCCTATATATTGCATACCTAAACAGACTCCAAATATGGGTTTTATATTGGCATAACGGTTTAGAATTTCACCCATAACTGGCACATCGGAAGGTACTCCTGGTCCTGGTGAAAAAATAATTTTATCAGCAATATCTAATGTTTTCCAATCGACATTGTTGTTACGCATTACGCTACAAGTTTTGCAATGTTGTTCTACAATATGCACCAAATTGTAGGTAAATGAATCGAAATTATCTATAATAGCTATATGCACTGCTGTTGATTTTTATATCGTTGGTTTTATCCGAATAATTCATCGGTTCTTTTTCCAGATATCCTTTATAATCTTTTAGGCCAACTTCAAATTACAACTGGTATAATTAACAATTGTTTCTTATATTTGGGCTGCAAAAATAAATTAAATTTTAATATAATATCAAAATCAATATAGAATGATTTTGGTATAAAACTTACGAAAATGAAGAAGATAGTAAATTCAGAAAAAGCACCTAAAGCAATAGGTCCTTACAGCCAAGCAGTAGAAGCTAATGGAACATTATACATTTCAGGTCAGTTACCTGTTGATGTAGCTACTGGAAAATTTGTTGAGGGTGGCATTAAAGAGCAAACTGAGCAAGTAATGAAAAATATTGGCTATATCTTAGAAGAAGCTGGTTACACTTTTGACAATGTGGTAAAATCAACTTGCTTACTTAGCGATATTGCTAATTTTGCTGACATGAATGCTGTTTATGGTGAGTACTACAAAGAAAACTGTCCTGCTCGTGCTGCTTTTGCAGTAAAAGACTTACCTCTTGGAGCTTTGGTTGAAATAGAAACTATTGCTGTGAAGTAAGCAGGAAACACAACAAAAAAAAGCGAGAAGTAAAATACACTTCTCGCTTTTTTTATTGTATTTATGACGCAATAATATAATCTGCATTAAATCTCTTGTCTATGCTGATTTTCTAATAAATGTATTGCTTCATGCATCATCCCCTTTAATTGTTCTGGAGCAGAAGCGATGGCATTTTTCAATTTGATTTGTTCCTGTTCAATAATATCTTCGTTGATATTTCCTGTTAAATTTTCAATTACAGTAAATGCTTCAAAAGCAGTTTCAAAATCAGAATGAATCATTAAATCAACAAATGTGCTTACATTATCGGTGAAATCAATACTCGATTGCCAACAAACACCTACCATTTCCTTTTGTATAGCAGCATATTTCTTATCGGTTATGGCTTGCATAATAATGGGTTTTGCCATATTTTTTTTGATATCTGCCCAAAATTTAATGCAGCTGTTAAGCACCTCGCTATCGGTAGTAGTAACCATTAAATCAAGAAGAGGTGTTAGATCACTAACTTTACCTTTTTCACGCAGGTGTGTTAAAGTTTCGTCTATTGTTTTTTTATCTACCGATTTTAAATCAGCTAGTATAGATGTCTTCATTTTTATTTAGCCTTTTATAATTAATTTTCTTTTGAGCGGTCAAAAGTACAAATATTTATTCGTTTCGTGCGATTGGCGTTGGCAACTAACGGTTAATCGTTATTGCACATCTTTATAGATATAAATGAAAAATCCAATTTCAGTCGTTTAAATAGGCTTTCTACACTTTACAAGACCTTCCTGCAGTCGTGTAAATAGGTTTCTACACTTTACAAGACCTTCCTGCAGTGGTGTAAATAGGTTTCTACACTTTTCAAGAGCTTCCTGCAGTCGTGTAAAGGCTTTCTACACTTTACAAGACCTTCCTGCAGCCGTGTAAGTAGGTTTCTACACTTTACAAGACCTTCCTGCAGCCGTGTAAATAGGTTTCTACACTTTTCAAGAGCTTCCTGCAGTGGTGTAAATAGGTTTCTACACTTTTCAAGAGCTTCCTGCAGTGGTGTAAAGGTTTTTTCTTGTAAATCGACTTACACATATTTACTTTTTATATTATTACACTGTTTTTGTCAGAGAGGCTTTGTCCTAAAAAATCACTTTTTTTTTGTTCTTTTGTGGCGTTTAAATCAAGCCTTGAATTAGAAAATAGATTAGGCTTTAAATCATAATTAAAGATGAAAAGAATATTCGCATATCCATTAACCCTGTTGTTTTATATAACATTTTTTACTGCATTGGTTCTTTTTCAACCCATACAGTTTGTTGCTTGGCATCTGTTTGGTGCAGAAGCTCAAAAAAAGGTGGTAGATGTACTCAACTTTTTCCTTATGAAATTGGTGTTTGTTTTGGGCATTAAAATGGTATATGTTGGCAAATGCGATTTTCCGACCGACCGACCATTAATTATTATATCTAATCACCAAGGCACTTATGATATTCCGCCAATTATATGGTTGTTTCGCAAGCATCATCCCAAATTTGTTGCAAAAAAAGAATTGGGCAAAAATATCCCCAGCATTTCCTATAATCTACGCAAAAGTGGAGCTGCTTTAATCGATCGAAGTAGTCGTTCGCAAGCAGTTCGTGAAATTTTTAAACTAGGCAAATTGATTGCTGAAAAAAACTATGCTGCCTGTATTTTTCCAGAAGGTACACGCAGCAGAAATGGTAAACTACGCCGTTTCAAATCAGCGGGATTAGAAACTCTATTAAGGGCTGCACCCAACGCATTAATTGTTCCTTTTGTGGTAGATGGCAATTATAAAATAGAACAAAACGGAGCCTTTCCTTTAAACATTATGCAGAAAGTAACATTTACTATTCTAGATGCCATTGAACCAGCCGAAAGAAGTGCCGAAGAAATTATCCAGCAAGCAGAAAATTTAATTAAACAACAACTTGGCGAAACAGTTTAAATCGATTTACAATGGATTATAGAGACAAAGTATTTATCAGTGTTGCCGAAAATCTAAACTTTTCAAAAGCCGCAGAAGAATTATTTATCAGTCAGCCTGCAGTTACCAAGCACATCAAAGAGTTAGAAAACCGATTGGGTATTTCACTATTCGAACGCAAAGGCAATAAAGTTTTTTTGAGCAAGGCAGGTAAGTTAATGTATAGCCATTTGAAAAAAATAGAACATCAATATGGCGAATTGGAATATCAATTGGCTCGATTGAATAATGATTTTAAAGGCAACCTAACCATTGGTGCAAGCTCTACCATATCGCAATATGTTATTCCAGCAGTAATTGCAGCATTTCACTCTCGTTATCCTAAAATCAATCTGCAATTGCTTAATGGCAATTCTTTTGAAATGGAACAAAAGCTATTAAACGAAACAATTGATATTGCATTGGTTGAAAATGCTTCGTCTTCAGCAAATATTAAGTATATCGATTTTTTAGATGATAAAATAGTAGGCGTTACAGGCAGCAATAGTGTATATGCCAAACGCACCAATCTGACACTTGCTGATATTACAGAAATTCCATTGGTGGTTCGAGAAAAAGGTTCGGGAACCTTGCAGGTGATAGAACAGGCTCTATTACAAAACAAGATAAAACCCGATACTCTAAATGTGTTGATTCATTTGGGGAGTACCGAAGCCATTAAAAACTTTTTAAATAATTTTGAAGGAATCGCTTTAACATCAGAAAAATCAATAGAAAAAGAGTTGATGTTAAAAACATTGGTGAAAATAAATATTCAAGATCTAAATATCCACCGTAAATTTAGAATTGCACTTCGACAAGGTGTTACACCACAAATCATCGACACTTTTGTTCATTTCTTAAATCATTATAACTTCTAGTTATCTTTCATTACTTTTTAGTATTTCCAAATCGTATCTCATCGGTTTATCTTTGCAAAAAAAAAGATGGCTTCAATTTGGGCATTAATAGTAGTTAGTATTGCTAGTTTGATAAAAGGAATTAGTGGCTTTGGTTTTGCATTGTTTGCTCTGCCAATATTATTGTTTTGGTATCCCATTAAAGAGTTGATACCAATACTTATCATCTGTAATCTATTTGCATCAACCATTATCGTTTTACAGAAAAAAGAACGCCCATTGGTTAATAACAAGTTTAAAACATTGATAGGTGTAGGTGGTGTTTTTACCATATTAGGCACTGTGGTTTTAGATTTACTTCCCGAACGTGAATTGCTTTTAGGAACAGCTGCATTTATCATATTACTATCCATCTTATCGTTAGTGAAAGTAAAGACTCATATCCGATTTCGAAATAGTGTTTATGTTATCGGGGGTATTATTTGTGGCTTTTTAACGGGAGCAATATCAGTAAGTGGACCTCCATTAGCACTCTTTTTAAATGCCGCTAAAGTCGATAATCAAGAATTTAGAGAGATATTTTCATGGTTTTCAATTGTAACAACAGTAATTGCTCTAATAGGTTACTACTCACAAGGAATGCTAAATATCGAAATACTGAAAACCAGTGCCCAATTTTTTCCTATACTGTATATTGGTTCTTTTATAGGAAAACGTTTAAATCCTTTTATTCCCACTAATATATTTCGAAACATTAGTGTGCTGATTTGCCTTATTTCGGCCATTGCCATATTAATGAAAATATAATACCTTTCGGGTAAATTCAGATTACAACTGGTATAACTCTACATAACAAAAGGTATTTTCTATATTTGCCCGCTTTATTTAATACCAGTTGTATTCAGAAATAAACTCAAAGAAGATAGTCTTTTTTTATTGGGTAGATTTTGGTTATCAATGGTATTTATTCCAATACTATAAAAGTTGATTATAAGATGAGAAAATTAGCATTACTAGCTTTTGTTATGGTAGCTGTGTTTGCAGCAGAAGCCCAAACCAAGAAAAAAAATGCCCCTGTGGAGGCTACAATAAAGGGATATGTCCACACATTAACCACCTATGATACTCGCCAGACCATTAGTGCCAGAGAGGGACACGTATTGCTGTTTCCCAAACAAGAAAATTTCGATAAAAATGGAAAAGATATTAATGCTCAATCGAGTTTTAATATGGCGGTAATTCAATCAAGAGTGGGTTTGCATTTAAAGGGTCCACAAATATTAGGAGCCAAAACAACTGGTTTGCTCGAAGCTGAATTTATGGGAAATAGCGAAAAAGATGTTAATGGATTGCGTGTTCGCCATGCTTTTGTGAATTTATCGTGGGGAAAAAATTCCTTATTAATCGGACAAACGTGGTCGCCAATGTTTACTGTTGAAGTATTACCTGGTCAGGTTGGAACCAATTCAGGTTTGCCTTTTAAACCTTTTGCACGAAATCCTCAAATTCGTTTTACACATCAAACTTCACACTGGAAATTGCTAGCAGCATTGATGACGCAACGTGATTATGTTAGTAAAGGAACTCAGGGGGCGAGCAATCAATATTTAAGAAATGCGACACTGCCCATATTGCAAGGACAGGTTCATTATTATTTTGGAAAGCATCTGATTGGTGCAAGTGGCGAGATAAAAACAATTCAGCCTGCTTTTGTTACCGATAAAGGATATAAAACCGATGCAAAAATATCATCGTGGGCAGTAATGGCATATACAAAATTGCAACTAAGTCCGATTACTTTTAAATTGCAAGGAACTTATGGCAGCAATTTAACCGATATGTTGATGACGGGTGGATATGCTGCAAAAACATATCATCAAACAACTGGTATAGCACATTATACGCTTATAAATGTACTTGCAGGCTGGTGTGATATCAACTATCAGCATAACAAATTTGGTTTTGGTGTGTTTGCAGGATATTCGAAAAACTTTGGAGCGTCATCTGATATTGTTCCTAATAAAATATACAGCAGAGGTGCTAATATTGATCAACTATATCGAATAGCTCCTAGAATTACCACCCAAATAAAGAACATGAAAATACAATTAGAGTCGGAATATACTGCTGCTGCCTATGGCATCATTGCCAACGATGCAACAGTAAAACAGACGAGCTGGGTGGCAAACAATCGTATTTCATTGGCTATTTACTATTTCTTTTAGAAGATATGCTCAATTAAGACAAGATGTTTAGCTGATGACTATTGGCAGGTTCCATTTTAGCAATAGACAAAGCCTATTTGGCAATGATAACGTAATAACTCAAGAATAAACCAATTAGAATGTTTAGAAGGTCAGCTACTCCAAACAAGAAATATTTACACTAATTAAATTTCTCTATCTTTGTAGCGAAATAAAAAAATAACACAGTGAACATACTTTTAGGCAAAACGCTTCAAGAACTCGAAAATATTGTAAGCGATTTAAAATTACCCAAATTTACCGCCAAGCAAATAGCACAATGGCTTTATCAAAAAAACATTCATTCTATCGACGAGATGACCAATCTGTCGTTAAAGGCTCGTGAATTATTAAAAGAACATTATGAATTGGGTGCTTCTTTTCCAGTGAATGAACAATGCTCGGTAGATGGTACCAAGAAATATCTATATAATACCAATCATCAAAACAAGTTTATTGAAACGGCCTATATTCCCGACTCAGATAGAGCTACACTTTGTGTTTCGTCTCAAGTAGGGTGCAAAATGAGTTGCTTTTTTTGCATGACAGGTAAGCAAGGTTTTCAAGGACAATTATCGAGTGGCGAAATTATCAACCAAATCAGAAGTCTTCCTGAGAGAGAGAAAATAACCAATATCGTCTATATGGGCATGGGCGAACCTTTTGATAATATTGATGAAGTATTAAAATCGGTAGAGATATTAACTTCAAATTATGGAATGGGCATGAGTCCAAGACGTATTACGGTATCAACCATTGGAGTGGTTCCTGGGCTAGTTCAATTTCTAGAAAAAAGCGAATGCCATTTAGCTGTTAGCTTGCATTCTCCTTTCGATGACGAACGTTTAAAATTGATGCCTATTCAAAAAGCATATCCTGTAAAGGAAGTGTTAGACATTATTCGCAAATTCGATTTTGGTCGTCAACGCAGAGTTTCTTTTGAATATATTCTTTTTAAAGGAGTAAACGATACGCCTCGCCACGTAAAAGAATTGTGTAGAATATTAAACGGGATCAAATGTCGAATTAACTTAATTGGTTTTCATCCTATACCAGACACACCTTTAGAGGGTAGCACTCAAAAAACATTAGAGTGGTTTCGTGATGAATTAAACAAAAAAGGGATTACTACAACCATTCGCCGCTCAAGGGGAATGGATATTTTTGCGGCATGTGGTATGCTTTCTACAAAAAAAGAAAATTCAAAATAAGGTAACGAACAGGCTTTGCCACCTTGGCAAAACGGTTTTCCCAACTGGGAATGGGCTTTGCCACCTTGGCAAAATGGTTTTCCCAACAGGGAATGAGCTTTGCCACCTTGGCAAAGTGGTTTTCCCAACTGGGAATGGGCTTTGCCACCTTGGCAAAACGGTTTTCCCAACTGGGAATAGGCTTTGCCACCTTGGCAAAACGGTTTTTCCAACAGGAAACAGGGCTTTGCCACCTTGGCAAAACGGTTTTTCCAATAGGAAAAAGTGCTTTGCACCCTGTAAAAGATGTATTAAGGTAAAAAATAAGTTTCAAGTACATTTTAGCAAAACAATACTTTATCACTTATAAGCAAGATTTAAAACAAAAAAAGCAAAATCCGTGTGGCTAGGACAATTTGTTATATTTGTGCTTTCTTTTTATCCTGATGTCGATGAAATATATTTTTCTGTTTACAACAATTGTCCTAATCCCCATTAGTGGATTTGCACAAATAGGAGGAAATCATATTTATGATTTTCTCAATTTGGGAAGCTCGGCGCGAGTAGAAGCCATGGGTGGATATCATATTGCATTAACCGATGCAACTCCCGATTACGCTTTTTATAATCCAGCAGGTTTAGCACCACAACTAGATAATAATATTGCTATTAATTATGTGCATTACATTGCTGATATTAATTTTGGTTACGCAGGATATGTGAAGCATTTGAAATCTATCGGTACTTTTTCGGTAGCAATGCACTATGTGGATTATGGCGAATTTATAGGAGCAAACGCCAGCGGAGAAAAAGAAGGTACGTTCAGGGCAACCGATTGTGCTTTATTGTTATCTTATTCAAGAAAAATCGCTCCTAATTTTACCGTTGGATTTACTTTAAAACCCATTTATTCAGCTCTAGAAAGATATCACTCATGGGGTATTGCTAGCGATATGGCTATAATTTACGATAGCGATAATCAATTATTTCGAGCATCATTTATGGCACGCAATATTGGAACACAAATCAGTTCTTATTATGGCTCGCATCACGAACCACTTCCCAACGAATTGCTGTTGGGTATTAGCTATCAATTAGAACATGCACCCTTACGTTTTGCTTTAACCTATCGTCATTTGCAAAAATTCGATACCTATTCTAATACAATAAATCATCAAGAAAAAGAAACATTTTCGGATCAACTATTTCATCATTTGGTAACAGGTGTTGAGTGGTTGCCTTCTAAAAATATTAGCCTGCGATTAGGTTATAATTTTCAGCGTAGAAATGATTTAAGTCTAGAACAAAAAAAATCAACAGTAGGAATCTCTTGGGGATTTGGTTTAAAAGTAAACCGATTTAGAATAAGTTATGCTGCTGCTAAATATCACTTGGCAGGTACAAGCAATGTTTTTTCAATCACAACAAATCTCAACTCTTTTTAAAACAATGAAAGCAACTTTATTTTTTATTATTAGCCTATTTTCTTGTTATGTATATGCACAACAATTTAGCTACACATCAACTCTAATTAAAAAATAATTCAACAATAGTAACGATTGGCAATAAAAACAAATACAAGCAGCTGATTAACCTCGTGTAAAAACAGGTTGATTGGGCTTAGAAAGTTCGGCGTTATAGAAATATCCATCGCTTTCAAAAGCCAACAGTTCTTCTGGATTTGTAATTTTGTTTTGAATAATAAAACGAGTCATTAAACCACGAGCCTTTTTCGCATAAAAGCTGATAATTTTATACTGTCCGTTTTTAAAATCTTTAAACACAGGAGTGATAATTTCGGCATCAAGTTGCTTTTTCTTAATTGCTTTAAAATATTCATTTGATGCTAAATTAATCAGATATTGGTGGTTTTCAGCCTTTAAATCTTTGTTGATTTTTTCGGTGATAGTATCGCCCCAAAAATCGTATAGCGTGGTGCCTTTGGTAGTTGTTAGTTTTTTGCCCATTTCCAAACGATAAGGCTGAATTAAATCCATTGGCTTTAACACTCCATATAATCCTGAGAGAATACGCAATTGTTTTTGAGCTACCTTAAAATCATTAGAAGAAAAAGTTGCAGCATCAATACCTGTGTAAACATCGCCCTTAAAAGCTAATAATGCTTGCTTGGCATTGTCTAATGTAAAAGGCAATTGCCAAG